>Ga0169931_10012766_pt1 | contig 11592 bp, 10 predicted proteins | sample Kivu_15m_20L_FD_129675 | JGI IMG/M metagenome (GOLD analysis project Ga0169931, IMG submission 129675) | Freshwater microbial communities from Lake Kivu, Western Province, Rwanda to study Microbial Dark Matter (Phase II) - Kivu_15m_20L... | ecosystem: Environmental > Aquatic > Freshwater > Lake... | reverse complement strand
TTTCGCTGGCATAGTGATTCACAATCGGTGCGTAGACGTGAACTGTCAGTGAGAGAAGCTCAAGAAATTCGGCGACTTGCTCTTCCGAAATTAGTCAGGCAATTTTCAAACATTTGGGAATATCCGCTTGGAAAACTTATTTATTTTGCAGGATCTGTACTTACTCAAATCGATCATCTCAGAAATAAATAATTTTGCGAAAAATCATCGGTCGCCTGGTCCGTCCTCAATGGATTTCGAGTTTGAAGATGTTCCTACTTCGTAGCAAACTCCTTACAAAACTCTTTCGCATAAGATATTTTGCGCTCAATAATTTGGACAAATCACTCGAAACCTTTATTGACATCAATAACGGCTATTTTGTTGAGCTTGGTGCAAACGATGGCGTGAACCAATCAAATACTCTTTATTTCGAGCATTTTCGCGGATGGCGAGGCGTCTTGATTGAGCCTTATCCACCCAACTTTGAGGCGCTAATTCGAGGTCGGCGGGAAATTTTTTCAAATGCGCAGCGTGTGTCGGCCCAAAATACCCACTCAAAGAAGTTAAGTTGGTCTACTCGAATCTAATGACGTCGACTTTAGGAATTGAATCTGACAGTCAAAACGCTCTTGACCATGCAAAGCGAGGCTCAAATTTCAGGTGTGGTCGCACTTTTGTATTTAAAGCTCCGGCGTTAAGTCTCACTCAGATATTGATTGAAGCAGGTGCTCCTAGTTTTATCGACTTACTATCCCTTGATGTTGAAGGTAACGAACTAGAAGTCCTTAAGTCAATTGATCATTCAAAGTTCAAATTTAGATACATTTGTGTTGAAACCCGCAGCCTTCATGAGCTTAGGGAATACCTACTAGATCAAGGTTATTATTACTTGAAACCGCTGACCCACCATGATTATCTATTTGAATATTACAAAAGCTAGATGATTTTCAAACGACATCTAATTTGAATTTTGCATTTCTTGCGGTTTCCCTGCCTTAAATTTATGTGTTTATCGTTTTGTTCACCTGCCTTTTCTGTCTATCAGAACCAAGTATCTCCATGTTTTCATTTTCGAAGCAAATTCCTCTCATAACTATCGTTAATTATGTGCTTATCAAGGAATTTAGGACATCTTTTTACGCATTAAAGTTTGGAATATGGAGTTTGACGACTTTTGGCTTGATGGATTTACAAGGGAAGCCTCAGGGCGAATCGCAGCTCTGATAAACGCCTTTCTCTTTCTCTTTGCTGTTTGGAAACTAAAACCGTTAGTCAAGAAAGCGACCTGGGTTGGTTGGAAAAATCGTCCATATATCAACTTTGTTTTAACTAAGGTATTTTCAACTAACGTGTGTTGTGCTCTTATTTTTTGCAGGTCATAGTTGCGATTCCTATTTCTGACTCCTTGATTTTTTGACGGCGAAGATGTCTTTGTTTTTCTTCATTAGACAGGCGCAGAAGTGAGATATGTAACTGCTACTGTTCGCGAAAGTTGGAAAATAAGCTCCAAGCGGTGCAAAATCTGGCTTAGCTATTTCACGGTATTTTTGATTTTTGTCGCCTCTCTTGATGGATTCGCCATCGGCCTTCTCTCAAAATCGCTCTCATCAGAAGGCTTGGGAACAGACTCAAAAAAAACTCTCTCTCATCTATTGGCAGTGGCTTTACTTTTCCTATTAAAAGGCGTACTTGCGGCACTTGGAACTTTTTTTATCTTTAAAGAAATAGCACGTGAAGAGACTTCACTTGGTACACAGAGTTTTACTAGATACCAAAATCTGTCTTGGATAAATCAATACAGTCTTCGATTAAGCGAATTAGTGAACTTAGTTGATCGAGGCCCGACTGCGGTAATGCAAACAGTGCTAGTTTTGGCCGCTTTTTTAATTGCTGAAGTTGGCAGTGTGATTTTAGTTCTCTTATTTTTTTCATTTATTGATCCTCTCACTGCATGTACATCGCTAGTGACATTTTCAGCGATTGCACTCTTACAAAATCAGTTGCTGTCAAAAATTGCAATCAATAGTAGTAAACGTGTGACAACTCTTGAGTCCAAAGTTTTAGATTTGTTAAAAGACGCTCACACAATTTCAAAGACTTTGGCAGTTATGCCTTCTCAATCGCTCAACTCTGAGCTACTTTTGAGACGAAAAAATTTAGCCGAGGCTCGTTCTGTTTCTGTCTTTCTTGAATCACTTCCACGATACTTGATGGAAATGTTGATTATTTTTGGATCATGTATCGTTGCATTATTTGTTGTCATTTTAGGTAACCCCGACTCAATATTGGCGTCGCTCGCAATTTTTGGAGTTGTTGGCTTCCGCATCATTCCCTCTATCAATCGACTCCAAGGATTATTGCTTGGGATAATCAAAAAGGCACCACTTGTCCATGACTTAATTAGCTTCTCAAATTGTTCTTCCGAAAGTGTTTCGACCAAGCGAGAATTTATTGATTTTCCGACCGAAAAAGATTGCGTCCTTGAGTTGAAGTCCGTCTCCTTTTCCTATCCCTCAGGTAGCCAACCGGTAATCAAGAACGTATCGCTTTCCATTTATGACGGCCTTCAATACGCATTTATCGGCCCGTCAGGGTCAGGCAAAACAACTTTGGCCGATCTTTGCCTTGGAATCCTAGAGCCGTCATCAGGTGAGATTTCACGCCGACACCCGGTGAAAGACTCTGCGGTGGCTTATGTATCTCAAGACTCAGTTTTGATTGAAGGTGACCTTTACAACAATGTTTCACTTGAATGGTCACGCGACACAATTGATGAATCTCTCGTAGTCCAAACGATGCGTAAACTCACGCGTACTTCGAAAGATCTACAAAAGTTTTTGTCTCCACAAGATAATCCACTCGCACTATCTGGTGGTCAAGAGCAGCGGGTCGGGCTTGCTCGCGCTTTATATCGCGAACCAAAATTGCTCGTTATGGACGAGCCAACCAGTAATTTAGACGCTGAGCACGAGAGTCAACTTGTTGAACTGATAAACGAACTAAAGGGTTGGACCACAACAATCATCATCGCGCATCGTCTGACAACAGTGCAGAATGCCGATGTGATTGTTTATATTGAAGATGGAATGATAAGAGGTGCAGGCACATACTCAGAACTGAAGAATTCAATTCCCGAGTTTGCGAAACAAATCGAGTTGGGATCATTGATTGTCAAGTGATCACACACCTACTTTTTGAGTCGAGACATAAATAGTTCTGAAAGCACCTTAAACTGATCTGGTTCCTTGCAGATCAATTCCTGCTGAGGTAATAGATCAATTTTCTCAACCGAGCAAAAAATAACCCCTCAACTAGGCCGATAAAAGACTCTTTAAAGATTCCCTGACCCAACCATTTATCGGCTATCGGATCAAGTTGCGGCTTAAGATATTCCAAATTCAACGCGGGAAGCGTTTCAATTACTTGTTCCTCCGAATTCGCTAAACGCAGAGTGTGAGTGCCTTCGATCCAACCTTGATAGGTTGAGATATTTCTATTGGGAGAGATCATAAGCCATTTGCGCTCCCATAGCGAGGCTAGCCACCGATAAGCCCAAGTGTCGATTCGTTCAGCCGATGCATCAGCGAAGTTCTGTTTCCAGCGCAGAGCACCTAACGTTGAGCCGCAGATGCTCTTAACTTCTTCTAATGATGCATTTTGAGCCCAGGTCAAATCGTCATCGTATGCTTGCCAAGCTCGATCCCAAGTGGCCCATGCATACGACTCCGGATAGATACTCAAACGAAAAGGTGAATCTGGATGAGTGATGTACTCTGCTGGCACAAGGTTGTACCCGCTAATGTGAGCGATTTTTGAGTTTTCTCGAAATGTGACAAGACATTGATTTAGAAAATCCAAAAGTTGAGGACCTGCACGAACATCGTCTTCGAGAACAATTACCTGTCCATATTCGCTGTTTGCCCATGTCACTGCATCAACAACTGCACGTCGGAGACCCAAGTTAGAGTCTCGAAGCCGAGTGCGAATTTCAGCATCCCAAGTGATCTCGCCAACCAATTCTTGTGTCTGTCGAACTAGTTCGACGTCACTAGGTCGACTTTTTTTTGGGCCATCTATTGAAAACAGAATTAGTTTTGGTTTGAGTGGGGCAAGGCTCTGGATTAACCCGCGCATCTGATTGGGGCGGTTATACCCGAGTAGCAATACAGGTGTTTCACTTGCCACTCCTTCAACTGTACGCCATGCAATAGATTTAGGGAGGTGATAAGTGCGTCAATGCGAACTCGGATTCTGGAATCAAAGATGTTGCCACTTCTAATATTTCCTTATCGGTTTTGGCTGATAGTTTGCCATCTAGTAAGAACTTTCAAGATCACAATTGAATGGTTATTCCGAAGCAAAGAATTTACCAATTTCACTTACGACTTGACCCCAGCAAACAAATGTTACTTGGCGTGGTTCGTTGCAAGTGTTTGCCGCGTCCCGGTAAATGAAATTTTCGGATACATCGACGAGCTTGAAACCAATTTTCGACTTAGCTCGTATATTAGGTCCCGACTAGCGTTACATCGTCGAGGAAACGAAATTCACACCCAGTCATTTTTTGGGAGAAGGATCGGTTGGTATGCGATTGTGAGAGCCACTAAACCCTCCATTGTCGTGGAGACAGGTACTGAGTTGGGTCTTGGATCGCTCGTGCTAGCAGAGGCTCTGCTAAAGAATATGTCCGGGCGTTTAATCACAATTGACATGGATCCATCATCTGGCTTGTTGATTGGTCCCGAATACGAAGGCGTGATTGAGCGCATAACGGATGATTCGCTTTTGACAATTTCAAAAATCAAACAAATTGATTTATTTATCCATGACTCTGATCACAGCGCTAAGCATGAGTCCCGTGAACTTGACCTCTTACCTTCGCGATTAACGCCAGATGCGATCGTTATCTCGGATAATTCACACTCAACAACTGAGCTTGCGGTTTGGAGCCTACGTAATAATCGAAACTTCATGTTTTTCGCTGAGTATCCACTGAATCATTGGTACAGGGGCGCTGGCATTGGCGCATCAATTCGATCATAAAAATGCTGATCTATACGGGTGCCGATGGAAATTATGCACTACAGACCCAAGTTTTGATGCTTTCACTTGTTGAGACACAATTTCACCAAACACGATTGGTGGTCTTTGGAAACAATTGGAGTAAAAGGAACGAGGCGATACTTAAGTCCATTGAAAATGACTTGGTGAAAGTTGAACTTATTGAGGTTGACGGCGGACGATTTACCAATGTGAGATTGAATCGTGGCTTTCCATTGGCCACGACTTTTAACATTTTGGCACCGCTATATCTGCTTGATAATGAAGAGCGTGCCATCTATATGGATGCCGACATGGTAGTAACCAAAGATCTCTCATCACTATGGGCGACTCAACTCAACACACCAGTCGGAGCAGTGCTTGACGCCCACATTGTATGGGTGGCTTCTCCCTCAATGTGGCGACCATGGAGGGAAGAAGGTCTAGATCCGTTCACTCCTTATCTAAATACCGGATTATTGTTGATTAACTTAGATCGGTGGCGTGCCGAGAGATTGACAGAGCGGGTACTGCAACTTTTGGAAAGGTATGAGTTACCGTGCGTTGATCAGGACGCTCTGAATCTTGTGTTGCGTGGCAAATTTGACAAACTACACCCTCGATACAACTCCATGCCATACCATCACCTAAAAATGTGGCGATATCTCGACACAGTCGAATCCCAAGATGTGATTGGCCAAGCTATCACTGACCCTGCGATTATTCACTTTCATCGGTCATTTTTTGGCAAGCCGTGGAATTACGGATGTACACATCCTGGTACAAGACTATGGCGAAACTTGGCACACCAAGTGCGACCGACTTGGAGAAAGCGAATCGATCTTTCAAATACTGTTAGAACTATCGGCGCGCGTCATGCAAATTTAACTTCTCTTGATTCGCGATCTTTCGAGTACCCCTCTGACCTGTCAAAGTTTGTTCACAAAAAACATTCCTGAACATGCGAAAAAAGCCAATCCAAATCATCTCTGAAGAAACTGGTGATCTAGGTGTATCTGAATTTGAGAACTTACCATTTGTCCCCAAGAGATTCTTTTGGCTGAGGGGAGTCGATGCTAGTGCGGTGCGAGCTAATCATGCTCATACGACCTGTCATCAGTTTTTGATCTGCCAACAAGGCACTATCACTGCCAAAATCTCGGGTGGTGATGGACAAGTTCAAATTCACAGTATGCAAGTCGGTTCATCTATTCATTTAAAACCGCTGCACTGGTTGGAGCTATGCAATTTTTCAACTGATGCGGTACTGGGGGTCTTTGCTAGCGAACCGTACTCAGAAACTGAGTATCTCACAAACAAGGAGGACTTAGCTAGGCTTTGGTCTTCGACCGAATCATCTCCACGGTAAACAACACTTGAATGACTCTTTAGACCCAAAGGAACAATCAAGAAAAGTTGCTGTCTTTGCGTATGCAGCCGGCATTGATGCTTTCCACCGCAACGATCGAAAGATTATTCACTTTCTTGTTGAGTCAGGCTTCGAACCAACAGTTGTTCAATGCAAAGGAGTTCTTCGTTCGTCTTGTCCCGTGATGAAAGCTGATGGCCTCCACAACTCGGATGTTTTGCGTAGGTCACTAGTGTGTGGACGGTGCAAATCAACGGCAAAAAAATTAAGAAATGATTATCCGAGCTTAGATTTTGTTGACCTAGAGTCACTAATCGGCAACAAAATTGAAAACAATAATGGTCTAAATCTTCACCGGCCTCCTTGTTCCGAAAAAAGATTTTCAATCGAATGGAAACAAGCGGTTTACTCTGACTTACACACATTTAAGTGTACTTTAGAAACTCTCAGTGAAAATTATCCAAAGGTCGTCATTGAGTCGGTCAAGTCTGCAAACATTTCGTTTCGCGCCGCAAGTCGACTATTCTCTGGGGACTCATTTCTTGCTTGTTTTGTCAATCACGCCGCCTACGGCACCAATTTAGCGATTTGGGAAGCGGCAAGGGATGCCCAGGTACTACCGATTAACCAGATAGGTTGCGCAGACCCGGCATTTCGCAATGAAGTCATCAATTTAGAAAAATATTTACTCCCATTAATGAATGACGAAAAATTAGATGCGTGGAGGATGTTTAGCAAGAGACCGCTTGCGATTCCTGAAATCACAATCGTCTCCGATTTCCTCTCACAAAACTTCTTTGGCACCAAACACTTTTTTTATTCGCCTCCAAAAAACAGAGATAAGAGTGAGATTGCCAAACAACTGGGAATAAAGGGTGAAGGGATAATCCTCGCACTATTGGGAAGTCCTGATGAGCGATTGGCTGCTCTCGCTATTGAGCAAGCCAACATCTCTGAACCAGAGTCGCACATTAGTGGGACTTTGAGATTTATCTCTTTAATTGTCGAGGCTGCCACACTCAATCCAGATGAGAAATTTGTAATCCGAATCCATCCACGACTACTTGCCAACTATCGCGACCCAGTAGATTCTATATTTTTACAATCCATTATGGAATTCCTTAATGACTGTCCGTCAAATGTAATTATCAATCATCCCTCTCAAGACATTTCTTTATACGACATTGTCCCTCTCACAAAGTGCGTCTTATCCACCGGATCAACAGCGGGACTACATTTAGCCGCTATTGGACTACCTGTCATTCTTTGTGATCCAGGTTATGACTATCTTATTGCGCCAGACATTTACTTTCGTATAGCAACCGAACCGCAGAAAATTAATCAGGCTATTCAGGACATATCAAATTATGACCTGAACTTAACTTCAATATCGGCATTTCGATTTTTATATTTTCAACTTTACAGAAGAGCAATCAACGTCGAAGAGATATTCAAAGATGCAAAAGTATCTCGAACCAAGACTCCAAATTTTAAGCAGTGGAATTTAATGTTTGCAGCGACTAGACAGACAACCAAAGTGATCCAAACCTTAATTATGAAATTCCCAACATTAAAGCTCTTGCTATTGCGATTTGCGAATCAATTCTCAAATTATAAAGAAAGTAACCATAAAGTCAATTTAGTAACAACTTTTCGTCTTAAGAAACTTTTATTGTCCAACGAAAGTGTCGATCAACAAATCCAGAAAGAGGTATTGTCAACAAATCATGAATCTTCGAAAGAACGAGAGAGTATCCGTCATGTTATTGAACAAACTCGACAAAATTTGGACATGTCAAAATTGACTTGAGTTTTCAATGACTGAACGATTTACAAAGTAGTTTATTCTACTTTAAGGGGCCAAATAGAGAGCTGGCGTAAACGATTTGAAGCATCGTGCGCACTCCTGATTGTGGTGGAGTCGCTTTGTGCCAGCCTTTTGTGTCCGCAATAATCAAATCGCCGGGACGACCAATCCCAAAATGTAAGTCATCACCAGAGGAGACTATCTCTGAGTCACTCATGCGTCCAACATTATGGCGGCTACCGCGATGGCTTTTACTTACAAAAGTAAAAGGCCCATTGTTGAAGTCAACTTCTGTAAGCAAAAGAAAAAATTTTAGGAACCCAAAATAGTCAGAGTCGCAATGAAAAGCCATTGCTGATTCATCGAGTACGTCAAGATCAAAAATTTGTGGTCTACGAGTTGACCAAACTTGCATCGATGCCAATAAAGGAGGACATCCTAAGTAGCTTCGCGAGATTGCCAAGAGTAGTGGGTTCTTTGAAATTCTAGTGAACTCTTCGAGCCCAACAACTAAAGCGTTATCGACATCAAACCGTGGCCCACCGCTTAAGTCTTCCAACCAGTGTTTTTGAGTCAAATAACTCCCTTTAAACTTACAATAACCTGGCATTCGTAATATTTTTTCAAACAAGTATCCTGCTTCCGCGCTGCTTATGAACCTGTGAACTTGCGAAAATCCCATCTCTTCTAGGTCAGTAGTTACAGTTTTTGAGATCTCTTGAACCATGGGTGTGAGTTCAAATTTCTTATCAAACTCGGTAGTCTTTCTTCTCTTTAGAAGACAAATCATTCTGTTCGCAATATCTAAACCACTTCCAAGAGTTGAATTTCCGATATCGTTGACAAGTTTTTGGGCAAATCGCGACCGTGATCTTTGCTTGCCCACTAAAGATCTAAATTCAATGAAGATTAATGGGGATAAAACGATTGCTCGCCCAAAGAAGGCGACTCGTAACCATATTGGTACTGCTCGCCCACGAAATTTATTCGTGTACTTGAATGACAGTCGGATCGTTGATTTTTTTGAATCATGCACACTACTAAAGGTACATCTTCGGCTGACTATGACATCCTTTCAAAGGATGGACCTGAAGATCAATTTTGAATCTAGGCCTAAAACATGTTTTGAATTGACTACCGCCTGTTATTCTCTGATACCGAAAACAGTTCGCCTGAGTAAGTCAGTGGTAAAACATCGCACTCGTGATGCGTAGGTCGCGGGTCTAATTCCCGTTTTAGGTTAGAAGCCTAATATCATATCAACTCCGAGAGTTTTTTCGTAAAAGTTTCGGACTCAGACGTTTGAAAGGACCTTTGACTCAATTGTTTACTGTTCGATACATATCAAGTGCCTGCCTAGTAGTTCAAACCACCGACGTCAAAATACTTTGTGATCCATGGTTCACCGATGGAATCTACGACGGATCATGGTACACGTATCCGAAAGTTCAAGACCCTGTGCTGTTAATCGGGGATGTTGACTATGTTTACATCTCGCACATTCATCCTGACCATTACGACCCTTTCTTCTTGCGAGACTTCTTCAAGTTTTGGGGAGAAAAGACGCTTTTAGTTTCGAACCAAAAGGCAAATTATCTGCTCAAAAAGGCATCTGCTGATGGATTCAAAGTCAAAGTTATTGACCAGTTGATAATTGGAAACACCACTTTGAACATAATCCCGAACGAAACCTCGAGCCCATTCGACGTTGATTCTGCATTGACAGTAAATCATCAAGGTTTATCTTTTTTAAATCTCAACGACAATATTTTTAACCCCGACCAAAATCAACTCGTTCATTCAGTACTCGAGGATTTGAGATTTGCCGCAATCGCTTTCTCTCCCGCTGGACCCTACCCTCACACTTATCACACCGATACCACAGAACTTCTTCAAGAATCCAACCGGATGAAACTTCATGCATTATCAAAATTCTTTGAATTTTTGAATGAGTATCGACCAAGTGCAGTATTGCCGTTTGCAGGACAATATCTTCTGGGGGGAAAACTTCATGTGCTTAATGAATATCGAGGGTGCTCAGATGCTGTCGAATTACTGTCCGTGGATTCACGAGTGGTGGTACTTTCCAGTGACACAACTAGTTATTATGACCTTGAAAAAAATTGCTCTGTGGGACCTACTAGGGCTAGGCCTTATCCGCTAGAGGCTTTCAGAGAAAGAATTTCAGAGATTTGTCAAAAACCACTGTGCTATGAGACGGACATCTCAATCGATTCCACAATAGTGCCCATGGGTCGACTGATCAAGTCAGCTTATGAGCGGGCGCATCAGAGATCTGAATGCGTAAATTCTTACTACTTCTTTGTTCAAACAGGTCTCGGTGAAACGGGTTGGTTGTTATCTGCTGATCGAAGACAGTACTGTTTCAAGGAAACCCAAGAAGATACGGCAATTGAAATCGCACGATCTCAGAATGCAACTCTGTCAATTTTGACTATCGACTATCGATACCTGTTCGGCTTACTCACAGGCATCTACCACTGGAATAACGCCGAGGTTGGTTCTCACTATAGAACCCATCGCACGCCGAACGAGTACAATCGACATGCGCAAAGATTTCTTTATAACTTAAATCTCTTCTGATTTTCTTTTGTTATTCGTGTGAGTTTCAAGTTATTCAAAGGTTAAAGTTGTCTATCCGGAGTTTCTTTTCGTTACTTTGAATGCAGAACAGCATGCTAATTGGTAACGTCAATATTTTCGTATCGAAACTCGAAAGTGCGATTTTCTTTTATCGAGACAAACTTAAGTTGCCCCTTGAGTCTTCTTCGCCTGATCACAGCTATGCATCATTTTCAGCAGGTAACGTCCGACTCGGTATCGCATTCGCGGGCGAAGATCACGCCAATTTGATAGGTAGACACGCGGGCATAGGTTTTCGTTTGAGAGATCTCAATTCAGAGTTCGCGCGCCTCTCCGCGCTCGGAGTGCACTTCGCAATGCCGCCGACGCGCCAACCTTGGGACGGTCATGGCGATGATTTCAGACCCGGATGAAAACGTGTCTTATCTCGATCAACTTCCACCTCGGGCTCCATTGCACCGCAAAAATTGAAGCGTCTACTGTGTTGGACCTATAGATGGGGCTAAGGCCCGTGCGGCTGATGTTATAGACGGGCTCTTGCCTCGACCGAGATTCCTTGCGGACTAAATCACCGTGGCCATCCTGCCATCTTGGCTCGACATTGCATGTTCCGAGAATATTCTGAATCTGTCGGAAGAGAGTGTTGAGCGACCACTTGACCATTACGATTCATTATCGCGCCCGGGTAGCTCAGTGGTAGAGCAACGCACTCGTAATGCGTAGGTCGCGGGTCCAATTCCCGCCTCGGGCTCCAAATAGTTAACGAGTCTTTAAGACTGACCAAGTTACG
>Ga0169931_10012765_pt1 | contig 11593 bp, 5 predicted proteins | sample Kivu_15m_20L_FD_129675 | JGI IMG/M metagenome (GOLD analysis project Ga0169931, IMG submission 129675) | Freshwater microbial communities from Lake Kivu, Western Province, Rwanda to study Microbial Dark Matter (Phase II) - Kivu_15m_20L... | ecosystem: Environmental > Aquatic > Freshwater > Lake ... | reverse complement strand
GTGACTGAACTTACGTGGTATTTGCAGTGCTTCACACCGTATCCGATGTTGGCGAATGCGCACAGTTTTAAAGACAAAAGTGATCGGCTGAGTGATGTGAATGCGGGTTTGTTTACTTATCCCGTGCTCATGGCCGCCGACATTCTGCTCTACGGAGCTGAGATTGTTCCGGTGGGAAAAGATCAAGTGCAGCACCTCGAAATTGCGCGCGACATCGCAGAGGCCTTCAATCATAAAGTGGGTGACACACTTGTAGTTCCGCGGTCGAAAATCAATGCAGAGACACAGTACATACCTGGCACCGATGGACAAAAGATGAGCAAGAGCTACGGCAACTTTATCAATGTGTTTTTGCCGGAGAAAGAGTTGAAGGATGTGATCAATAAAAAAATAGTAACCGACACGACACCTCTGGAAGAGCCAAAAGACGCGGAGGGCAGCGTGGTATACAAGCTCTATAAATTGGTGGCTCCGGCAACCGACGCCGCAACACTGAAATCAAAACTTGAGGCAGGTGGTTATGGGTGGGGGCACGCGAAGAAGGATTTGCTCGAAGCGCTCCTTGCACGTTTTGCTGAAGAGCGAAAGGCTTATGATCATTATATGAAAGATCGGCACGATCTCGACCGAAAGCTGCATGAAGGTGCCGACAAGGCGCGTATCACGGCATTGAGTACACTGCAAGAGGTGCGCAGAGCCCTCGGATATTAGAGCTTGAGTGGAATGGGCGTGAACAGGAGTACACATATGGGTCGAGTTATCTATCATGCGGTAATCGTGTTTGTGTTGTTGATGTTAAGCTACCCCCTTTTCTATTTTTCATACAAGTACACGCTGCCCGACATGGGTGGCGCCGATTATTTCCACTATGTGCATTTGTATGAAGGCTGGGATCTGGAAAGCACGGAGGCACCGTTCAATATGCGCATACTCGGCTCGTATGGCACGTATTTGCTCAACCAAACGGGCATTCACTACAACACCGAAACCGTATTTGCCGCGGCTCATCCCGAGTTGTCGCAACAGCTCTTTTTCAATGCGCTTCTCTTCAATTACCTCTGTGTGGTGCTCACTGCGTTGGTCATTTACTACACAGCGAAGCGCACGGGAATAAACAGCGTTCATTCTTTTATCGGTTCACTCGTATTTCTTCTCGGCTTTGGAACCCTATTTTTCTTATTGAAACCCGCCAACGATGCGTGCGGCGTGTTGCTCATCGCGTTGGGCTTTGGTTTCTACATTCGAAAGAGCCCGTGGCTTTATCTTATACTCGTGCTCTGTATTTTCCAGCGTGAATATGCCCTCATGGTGTTCGGTATAATGGCTGCTGTAGACTACTTGCATGAGCGAAACCGATACTACATGTATGCGCTTTTGGTGTCGATTGTTTGTTTTGTGGCATATTACATTCTAAGGAAAACCCTTTTCTACACGCCGCTTCACGACGGGCAAACCAAAGCGGGTTTCTTTATCCAATCGCTTCTTCATCCGCAAGTCGACTGGGCGCCCTTCATCAAGCAGTTGGCCTTGTCGTGCAACTTGCTCATGCTTTACGCAGGTGTTTTGGTATATAAAAAATGGCTCGGGCATACCATTCAAAAGCGGTATGTATGGATTGCAGTAACCTTGTTTGCACATGTCGTTTTCATGAGCATTGCCGCGGGTTTTGGCAACAACACCGGTAGAATTTTCTATTTCACCGCGCCCATTATCGTCTATTTCTTGTTGCACGAATCAAAGGAGCAGGCACGAACCTCGGCAAGTTGATGCACGCCGAACCATGTGGCACGACAAAAATGCAGCCCGGCCGCAGAAAACCTAGTCACGAATGCATATTGGGAGTGTTTCATCGATGGATAGTTGTAAAACTATGGACAGATTAAGCCATATAATCCAATAAAAATCTGTAGATCAGAAACACCAACAACAAAGTCATTATCAAGATCGGCAATGCAGTCGATGGAAACACAGCCGAAATCGCTGATCAGGATGAGTAAATCAGCCACGCTATAAGCTCCGTCGCAATTGAAGTCAGCGGTGCAGCAATCAGGAATAACCGTAGTGCCTGCGCAGGTGCAGTCGACGGTAATCTGGTCATTTTCAGTGGTTTCCAAACCATCGTCACAGGGCTCTCCTATTGCAGCAATGCAGGATCCATCATTTATGGTTGCATTCGGATTGAAATTGCATGCGGAAGGATTAGTGCAACCAACAACAACTTCTAGGGGCACCAATTCCCCTGTAGTGAGAAGCATGGAACCGGAACCGTAGCCGTTGAAGTTGATTTGAGATAACTGTAAATCATTCAGTCCGTCCGCCGAGTTCCCAACAAAAATTCTGCCCGAGGTGCCGCTTTCACCTGGGTTTCCTGTCCACCCAATGATAGTAAGGATGGTTGACCCCGTCCAGTTTACCACATTTGAATTGGCAAAAGTGAGGGTGTGATTCCCCGGGCCCAAAGCAATCGTTGAACTTGCGCTCAGGTCGAGGGTGCCGGCGGTTTCAGAAAATCCTGTTGTTGCTCCCGTGTGAAGTGTTCCACCATTCAACGCGACATTGCTTGTGTTATCAATTACATTGGAAGCTCCCAATTGCAACGTCCCTTCGCCGACTCTAGTATTACCGGTGTATAAATTATTTCCGGTGACAGTAAGAACGCCTGTACCGGTTTTGGTGAGAGCCTTGTTGTTCACGTTTTCCGATATGATTCCACTTATGGTTAGCTCACCCGAAGTAGTGAGAATCGTAACGTCTGTATTTAAGATTACGGGCCCATTCCAACGATTGTTGCCGGCAACATTTTCGAGGCTGATTGCATTGAGCGTTGTGTTGGAATATCTTACGATTACAACCCCCGAGCCACCATGGCCCCCTGATTGGTTAGGGTCGTTGCTTCCACCTCCACCACCACCACCTCGTCCATCAACGGCATCTAACCCGGGACTATCGTTACCGCCGTTACCGCCTCCAAATTCAGGGGTTGCTAGGCCTTGATTGGTGCAACGGAAAGAGTCCGCTCCGCCACCGCCACCGCCGCAATACCCGACAGGTGTTCCGCTTATGGCAGAGTACAACCCCTCGCCACCATCTCCGCTTTTTGTAATGGATCCATTTTCACCATTACCTCCCGCCCCACCACCACCACCGGCCGAGTATGGGTCGAAAGAGCAAAAATTCCCAAATCCAAGTCGACCAGAACCACCTGCATTGCCCTGACCTGCCGTAAATGCGCCAGCCGCAGTATTTCCCCAACTTCCCCCTCCACCGGAGGCCCCCGGTGAGCCGTCGCCCCCTGCTAACGCCAGTCCGCCGCCAAATCCACCACCGGCAGCCACCACAGAACCAAAAGAAGAGCCCTCCCCGTTTGTAGGGTTTTGTGTGGCGCTTGCCCCATTTCCACCTGACCCAATCGTTATAGAAACATCTCCTTCGTTCATTGTGTATCCAAGCAGCTCAATGAAACCGCCGCCACCCCCACCGCCACCGGTTCCCATGCCACCCCCACCACCTCCGCCAACAATCAGTACATCCGCTTGCCCCGCAGAAAGCACACTAAGAATCGATGACCCGATATCGCTGAAAGTATGGGTGGTGAAATCTCCAACGACCGTGACAATACCCCCCTGGGCTTCAAGCCCTGTGCTCGATTGGTTTAGTGTTAATGATTCGATGTTGATCTCTATATCACCTTGCAATTCAAGCTGCGCGCCGGATTGCACCAGTGTGCCGCCGACGCTGCTTCCCAGTGCGTTGTTGTTTTGAAGATTCAAAACTCCTTGCTGCACTGACGTAAGGCCATCGTATGAACTCGCTCCGGTGAGTGATAATGTGCCGCTACCTGATTTATTCAATGATCCTATACCGGAAATTGAACCGTTATAGGTAAGTTGGTTCGAATGATCAAACGTGATGACTCCATTGTTTACGACGTCTCCTTGCAATGACCCACTTATTGTCAGCTCCCCAACTAATTGAAAGTCCGAGTTTGTTGTATTGAGTGCGCACATTGGGGTAATCATAAGCGAACCCAAAACTTCGGCAACATCTGAAGGCGCGCCGGTGAATTGAATGTTCATCGCAATATCCCCGTCACCAACCACCAGGGAAGTATTCCAATCCAGATACAATTTAACCATTGCACTGCCCGACATGGTTAAACTGTTGCCCGGCAAGGCCGAATGGAAGGTCACCTGTGAGGCATTTTCCAAAAAAATAAACCCTACTGTTTCTGAAGGAATATTCGTAGCAATAGAACTACCCCCATTGCTGAAGTATAGTTGATCGTTGATTGAAGGGGCATTGCGGGCGGGAGTCCAGTTGTTGGGATCTTGCCAATCCGCCTCACCGAAGTTAGCATTCCAGGTATATGACTGGCCAATGCACGCGCTCACGGTGCCAATAGTGCTGATAAGGAGCGCAAGCAATGTTTGACGCAGGCATTTTACCAAGTGTACGCTTTGAGGATTCAACGCTTTCTTAGAAAAACTAGATCGCGTGTTTAAACATGTAAAAATGAGCATTTTGTTTACCCCTTGTTAGTTAACTTTGCTTTTCGCAATGAAATACTGTTGTAAAAATACTAAGCAACTTCTCTTAGCTTTACCGGTCTGTTTATTTTGCTTGATTTTCACCCTGGCTGAAGCGGTAAATGCACAATTTTATTTGGCACCCGCTGTTGCAGATGTCCAGCTGAATTACAATCAATCATGTCCTTGGCAAACATTGAATACCAACGGTATGAATTATCTTACCGTTCAGGAATGGACATGGAGTGCTGATGGGTGTTCACAAGGATCAGTAAGAGGATTGTATCGCTTTGACTTGAATGTACCCTCCGCGCAGAATGAACTGTATGACAACAGAGCCGATTTGCTTTTATTTTTCCCGGACGGCAATTCAGAAACGCATCAGTACTACACGGATTCCGGCGCCAATGAATTTCTCGTTCGTCGTGTTGTTCAAGATTGGGATGAGTCCATTGTTACCTGGGAAACCCAACCCTTGGTTAGTCCCGATGATTCGATTGAGGTTGGTCCTAGTTCAACCATGCCGTCAACGGAAGATTATGTAGTTGATATATCAACCATGGTAAGCGGTTGGTTGTGTGGCGGTCTTGAGCACTACGGAGTTTCATTGCGCCAATCGAATGAAGGTGTTGTTTATCGACGTGTTACGTTCACAACTCGTGAATGGGCCGTTGAATCTGAAAGACCCTCCATTCGGCTTCAATACGCTCGCATCGATGCAGTCGGACCCTCGAATGTTTGCCCGGGAACGTCTGTTGATATCAGCGCTCAACTCACCAACGCGGCCATACCTGCAGAATATAATTTCAGCTGGGTATATCAAAACACAGGGCAAGGCCTGCCAGGCGCATCGCACACGATGCTGTTGCAACAACCCGGTGAACATGTGTTTATTTTAACCGCAACCAATAGCACCTGTCAAACAGCGACCGACACACTAGTTATCACAGTATCTGCTCCGGTATCCATCGATGCCGGTGATGATGTGCTGAGTGGTTGTGCGTCTGACATTTCAATTGATCCTGTTGTGAGTGGAGGCAATGGTGTTATATCGTATCAATGGATAGTGGATAATGCTACTATTTCGCAAAGCGAAGTATTACAGACTCTTTTTGACGCTACCGCCATTGTCTCCGTTACCGCCACAGACGAATGTGGAACCACAGCTCAAGATCAGGTCATGGTCACAATACAGCCATCGGCGCTTGTTGTTGAGGCAGGCGCTGATCAATCCGGATCGTGCCTTGATGTTTTTGAGCTGGAGGCAACAGCGGCCGGGGCATCGGGCCAAGTCGTATATACCTGGTTTGAAAATAATATCGAAGTATTCGAGGGGCCGGTAATGCCGATACAAGTTGGACAAAGTACCAACTATGTCGTAACTGCTCTGGATGAATGCGGAGCGAGTGATTCGGATAATGTCACAATCGAAATACTGCCTTCGGCATTAAACCTCGTTGTGCCCCTTGAGGTCTCGGCCAGCTGCGTTGAAGAGGTGGTTATGATCGCCTCACTATCAGGAAATCAGGGCACACCGACCTACTCCTGGAACAATGAGTTAGGCGAGCTTTCAAACACGGACGAACTTCAGGAAGTTTTTTATCAAAACACAGTCGTTCAGTTGACGGTAGTGGATGAATGTGGAAATAACGCTTCTGCTTCAATAAGTATTGAAATACCACCATCGCAAATCAACATTGATTTACCTGAGGATACCGTTGTTTGTTCCGGAGATTTTTTGCAGCTCAACGCCCTTGTAAATGGAGGCAGTGGAATGGTTAGCGGATATTGGAGTGGACTGGAAGACCAAGGGCTTTCACCCGTTGTGAGCCCTCTAGGGCCTCATGCGAGCTACACATTTTATGCAACTGATCAATGTGGAAACACAGCCTCAGCCTCTATGTCTGTCATCGTAAGCACTGTTCAAGCAGCATTTGAAGCTGAATCTGACGATAACATTGATTATGCGTTCGTCAATGCTTCCCAAGGCGCGGACTCATTGATCTGGTATTTTCCTGATGGTACTGTCCTCAACGAACAAACCATATCTTACCAAAACAATTCACTTAATAGTTGGGTATTACAGCTTGAGGCCATTGGAGAGGGCGGCTGCAGATCAATCGTAGAACAGCAATTCGCGCCCCACACCGTTCTTTATGTACCCAATGCATTTACCCCGAATGGTGATGGTTTAAACGATGTCCTGAATGTCTTGGGGGCCGACATTGTTAAATTTAGGATGCACATCTACAACAGATGGGGAGAGGAGGTTTTCTTTTCGGATGCGTTAGAGAAGGTATGGACAGGAGGTAAGGATGATGGAAGTTATTTTGTGCCGGATGGCGTGTATTACTATCACATTGTAGCGCAGGATAGCAAGAAAAACGTATTCGAAGTCGAAGGACAGCTCACTATTGTGCGCTAATGGAGCGCAATGCGTCAACTCAAGTTTAAACACTGTTGAATTGAAGCGTCTAGTTATGATTGGTGTTTGCATATCCGGAATTACTTCTTTCGGATACTCACAAACCTACTTTATGCCGTCCGTTGCAGATGCCTTTATCTCCAGGTCTGCACACGTTTGTGTTGCAGGCCTCTAATCACACCTGTCAAACAGCCTCAGATGTGCTCACCGTGCAGGTGTCGCCACCTACGGTCACCACGCCGGTTTTTCACGATTGATCAATCTCGCTTACATCGCACGGAGTAACCTACTGTTTTATTGCTATTGCTTACAATAATACCAACGAGGTTGAAGGCTATGAAATGATACGTGGCGCTCTGTGTATCATAGGGTGTTGAGGTCCACAAATAACAACCGTCGCCCACTGAACCAAATGCACCTATATCCAGTCTATGGCCACCCGGAAGTGCAGAAAATCCGCTGCTGTTGTCTGCAGATAAATTGGGGGTATTCCAAAATTGTATACCTTGACTTTTCATTTTGCCGCCCGCCGCAGAGAATCCGCCAAGGAGATTTTCCAGGTTAGTCAGCTCGTCGTCGCTCGGTACGTGCCAGCCTGCGGGGCAAACGTTACGGAGATCGGCTACAGCATACCAATTGTACAATTTGCCATAAGGACAATCGTACGTTGTACTGTCGTTATTCCACCAACTGTATGCGCCCGTTGTAAGGCTTTGCCAACTGATGTTAGCGGGTACATAGGGAATGGTGTCGCCGTTGGCAAAACGGCGGCTTTTGAGATTTTCGGCCATCCATTCATGATTACCGATGATGATCGTTTTGTAACTAGTGCCATCCAAATCCGATACACTTCCGTAGATAAACGCAGCGTTGTGAACACTGTCTGCGCCACAAGAATGGTCGTTAGAATTTATCAGAGGGGTAAAAGCCACACTGTCGATCTCGCTCAACAAATGACTTGCGGTTTCTCCACTTTGTGATACCACGAATAGAGTGTCTCCCGACGAATTGAAAAGAAGGCTGTCGATGTCGGACACGGCGTCACTCACCACGCCCGACGGCTTGAAGATGAGTTGTTCGAACTGAGCTCGCATGTCGGCGTTAAACCCCGCGTATAGGAGCAATAAAAAAACTTTGTGAATAGGGGAGATTTTCATCGGGAGTGCGGCAAGTTGTTAACAGAATCAGCAGCCAAACCTTAACGATTTCAGTGAACAGCAAATGGGTGTGTTATTGTCGCATGCTCTGAAGTAACGCGACAGAAATACAACCCCGCTGCAATACACAGCGGGTGTTTGTACACCACTTTTCCCGTGTGTTCTCCACAGAACGGCCTGGCGATGCACCGCCCGGTAGCATCCATTAAGTCGATGCTTATATGCTCATAGTTCAGGCTGTTGTATACAATGGCAATCTGATCCGTAGCGGGGTTAGGGTAAATATTCAACGGATTAGAAACCGAAGAATGACCCTCTGTTGAGTTGAGAAAATTAAAATAGTACTTATCAATCTCAACAATATCAAAAGCCACCGGGTTACCGCTCCACAAGTTTATAACCATAGTGGCATCGACAAATTTGATACTGCGAATATCGGATACCGGGTAGACTTCCGTGGAGCCGTCTGTGAGTTCGACCAGCATTTGGTTTTGCGCGTATGCGTTGGAGTAAAGTGCCAAAAACAAACCGGCGGCAATCATGTTAAGTGTTTGTCTTTTCATGCGATTGAAAAAAGAAAATGATTACGCTAAAATAGAGTTGCAAAATACGATTGGGCATTATGAAGCGCAAAATTCAATTTGGTCCATATTAGCAAAACGCATACTATCATGTTGCAAATGGTCGTAGACCCGTGCTGTTTGTCGTGACGCGTTAATTTCAATACGAATTAATTTTTATAGGAAAATTGTGTTTCAGCTATTTTTTCTCTAACTTGGAACCGTGTTTAATCTAAAAGCCAAGCCAAATTAACCAAGCTTCTTAACCATGATGCACAATTTTAAATTAGCTATGCGCAAAAGTCGCGTTGCTTACAGTCCATGCTTTCTTGTTTTACTTACACTGCTGCTTTCGCTGTATGCGGCGAATAGCAATGCGCAACAAAATGTATTCTGGCGCACTGAAGCGGCCAACGGCAATTGGGAAAATGGTAGTTGTGCTGAAATAGGTACAGGCAATAGCCAATGGTGGTACCCTGGTTTTTCGCCCAACAATGCGCGAAACCGCCCCGATTGTTCTGATGGCTCTACCACACGGCACAATGTCACCATCGACAATAACCATCAGCCCACGATGACCACCAACACGGCATTTTGGGGCTTGCGTTCACTTACGTTTGCGAATACTGCAACCAGCAGCCGCACAATCAACTCTTCGCCTGATGACGGCACACGAGGCATCAGCCTTACCAATGGTATTTATCATAATGGCAACTCCGGTGTAACACATACCTTCAACACCCGAATTGGTATTGATGCTTCGCCGATTATTTTAAGAACAACCACTGCGGGAGCTACATCTACTTATAACCGAGAAATATTTGGCAATGCCAATAACATCACCTTTGATGGGGCGGGGGCTACAAATGCAACTGCAGTAATATCAGGTGCAGGAGCGAGTGTTACCAAGAATGATGCAGGAACGCTCACCTTTTCAGGTGCTTCAGCCAATACCTACAGCGGTATAACCACCGTGAATGCAGGAATATTGCTGCTCAATAAATCAACGGGCGTGAATGCCATACTCGGTAATACCACCATCTCAGGCGGCACACTGCAACTGGGTGCAGCCAATGTCATTGCCGATGCAAGCAACATTACACTCAATGGCGGTACATTCAGTTCCGGCTCAGCCGCCGGGTTTGGTGAAACAGCAGGAACATTGAACCTCAATGCCAACTCAACCATTGCTTTAGGAACTGGAGCCCATACGCTCACTTTTGCTAACTCAAGTGCCGTGACCTGGGCAGGATCGCTTTTGACCATCACCGGTTGGGCAGGGCCAAACAATGGTACCGGTGCCGGCACGGCAGGGCGACTTTTTGTCGGCAATTCCGCAACCGGCCTTACACCTTCTCAATTATCCAAAATTGTATTCAACATCAGCAGTGTGCTGTACAGTGCTGTGCAACTGAGCACCGGCGAAGTTGTCGCCTCGGGGGCAACACCATTGTATTACGGTGGCGCCGCTGCGGCTTGGAATACCGCCAACTGGAGCGCCAACAACGCAGCACCATACACCACCGCATGGACAAATGGACGACATGCTATTTTTAATGTGGCCAGTGCAAGCCTTACAGGCGCATCTGTGAATTTCCCTTATTTGACCGTGAATGAAAACGCGACAATTACAACCAGCACCGGTACAATCGGAGTAGCCTCACAAACCTCCAACATATTGGTAGCCTCCGGCAGAACCATGGATTTTTCCACACAAGCCTTTTCTACATCGCAAACATTTGGTATTGTTAAAAATGGACCCGGAACAATTGCATTGACTGGGGGAACCTACGGCGGTGGTTTTACCCTAAACGAGGGTGTTGCGGTAGCTCGAGGTGTAAATGCTTTTGGGGGCAATGCCACCCCGGGCCCCTTAAACATTAATGGGGGTACCATTGCCGCATCGTCGGGCACCTTTTTGAATTTAGCAGGTAAATATTCTGTAATAAATATAAACGCCGATTTTATTTTGGGGTCAACCGTGTTGCCAGCAGGAAATCGGAGTTTGGTCTTCAACAGTCCAACATCTTTGGGCAGCAATGTAACCAGAACCATTACCATTGGCGGATTCGGACAAGGTGGAGTCAATACCCATCAATGGAATGGGATCATCAGTGGCACCAACTCCAATTTGACCATTGCCTCGAATATAGCTGGATATTTAACCTTGAATGGCGCGAATACATTTGGTGGCAACCTTACACTCAACGCTCCCTCGAGCCAGCTTGATTTAGGGACAACAACTCAGGCATACGGGGGGAGCACCATCATTACCAATGGTACTTTACGAACAACTGTGGCAAATGCGCTACCGGCCGCTACGGCTTTATCGCTGGCAAATAATGCAGGAGCGCTATTCAACTTGAATAACTTTAACCAAACCGTTGGATCACTGAGTGGTGGCGGCACAACAGGTGGTAACATCACGTTGGGCACAGCTACACTTACTTCCAATCAGACATCTAGCACTACCTATTCGGGTGTTATCAGTGGCACGGGGGGGCTTACCAAGAGCGGTGCAGGAACGCTTACGCTCAGTGGTGCAAATACCTACACCGGTGTTACTACCATTTCAGGAGGTACACTTCAACTGGGTGCAGCCAATGTGCTAGCCACAGGTAATGTCAACCTCAATGGCGGAACACTTCGCACCGGGGCCACAACAGGATTTTCTGAAACGGTAGGCACCCTCAATCTGAGTGCAAGTTCAACGATTACCCTGGGCACGGGGAATCATACACTCACCTTTGCAAATTCAAGTGCTGTGAGCTGGACGGCGGCAACTACCCTTACCATTACAGCCTGGAGCGGTACAGCAGGGTCAAGCGGTACAGCAGGAAAAATTTTCTTTGGAAATACAACCGGCACATTAACTGCTGGCCAATTGGCGCAAATTTCATTTACTGGTTATCCCGGATTACCTAT
>Ga0169931_10012764_pt1 | contig 11593 bp, 8 predicted proteins | sample Kivu_15m_20L_FD_129675 | JGI IMG/M metagenome (GOLD analysis project Ga0169931, IMG submission 129675) | Freshwater microbial communities from Lake Kivu, Western Province, Rwanda to study Microbial Dark Matter (Phase II) - Kivu_15m_20L... | ecosystem: Environmental > Aquatic > Freshwater > Lake ... | reverse complement strand
TTCGAAGGTTCGCCGCTTCAGCGGCCGCGCCGCGCGGGCCTGGCGCGCAACGCGGCGCTGGCGCTGGGCGCGATTGCGGAACACAGCGCCGACCGCGAGCTGCTCGATGCGCTAGCCTTCGACGATGACGCGAGCGTGCGCGACGCGGCGGCCTGGAGCCTCGCCCGCACCCGCGGCGCCGAACCGCTCGTGCGCAGCGCGCTCGAGGCCGCCCACGCCCGCGAAACCGACGCCGCTGCGCGCGAGCAGATGCGCCTGAACCTCGAAGGCGCGCCGTAAGCGCGCAACTCGACGGGCGACGTCCACGCGCTTGAACGTCGGCGCGGCCGAACGTCGATTTTCGTGAACAGCGCCGCTCGGCGGAGCTCCGGCGAGCTCGAACCCGCCGCCGCGCCCGCTTCTGCGCAGGAACTTCCAGCTCGAGCTCGTCGCGTGGCCTTCCGACGCGCATGAAGTTCCTGTCAGACGGCGCCACGAGCTTGCGGCGTTCACGGATCCCGCGCCGCGCCCGCTCCGTCCCACGTTGCGATCCGTGGACGCTCCGCGTGCGGGCAGCTCTTCGCTCGCACTTCCACGGGTGTTCTCAAGTCCTTGAAGCGCAGCGGTTTGGATCTGGCGCGCGGCCCCCCGTGCGGCGCTTGGCGACGGCCTTGCTTCTCCAGCAGGTGTCCACGAGCGACGCGCACCACCGACCAACCCGCGAGACGAACACCATGGCACACGCCGACTACTACAGCGACCGCAAGTTCTGCACGAAGTGCGACGGCTACGTCCCGTACCTGATGAGCATCGACCACAGCTACTGCACGCAGTGCGGCTCGGAAGTGCGCCTGTTCTCCAAGAGCGACTGGAGCCAGTTCCAGAACACCGTCGCCGAGCATCGCCCCAAGGGCGGCCGCCCGCGCAAGAGCGCCGACCCGCGCCGCGAAACGGCGTGAGCTGCGGAGCGAGTGCGCGCGAGCCGTTCGCCGCGGCTCGCGCTCAACGCTGACCCGAGCGCAGCGCCTTGCGCCGGTCCGCGGCGCGCCGCGCGCGGTCCTCGTCGCCGCGCGCGCGCCAGTAGCTCTCGATCGCCGACCACGCGAGCTCGCTCTCGGCGAAGCGCTTCTCGAGCTCGGCGACGACCGCCTCCGCTGCGCTGTGATCACCCAGCGCGGCGTGCGCCTCGAGCGCGAGCGCGCCGACGTCGAGGTTGTCGGGCAGCAGGCGCTGCAGGCGCGCGAGGTTCTCGGCGACGCCCTCGCGATCGCCGGCGGCCACGTGCAGCCGCACGAGCCGCACGCGCGGCTCGACCGCGCGCGGGTCGGTGAGCAGCAACGCTTCTTGCGCGCGCACCTGCTGGTCGATGCGGTTGAGCTCGACGAAGCGCGCGCGCGCCGCATCGGCGTCGGCCTCGCGTCCCAGCGCTGCGAAGATCGAACCGAGCAGGAACCAAGTGCGCGGCTCGAAGGGCGCAAGATCGCGGCCGCGCAGCGCGGATTCGAGCGCTTCGCTGTTCCGTTCGAGTTCGACGAGCGCCTGCGCGCGCCACACGAGCGCGTCGGCGTGCTCGGGACGCAGCGCCAGCGCGCGGTCGAGCGCCGTGAGCGCGCCGGTCGTGTCGCCGAGCTTGAGCCGCGCCAGTCCGAGCCCGCGCCAAGCTTCGACGCTGCTCGGCGCAGCCGCGACGACGCGCTGATAGTGCTCGAGCGCGCGCGGATAGTCGCCGAGCGTGTAGTGCGCGTGGCCGAGCACCTGCGTCGCGCCGACTTCCTTGGGCGCGACCTCGACGAAACGTTCGGCGAGCACCGCGCAGTCGCCGTAGCGGCGCAGGCGGAAGTACGCGGTCGCAGCTTGGTACAGCGCGCCGGGCTGGTCGGGCGCGCGGCGCAGCACGTCCTGCAGCAGCGCGAGGCACGCGCCGTAGTCGCCTTCCTGGTACGAGCGCGCGCCGAGTGCAAAGGCGGCTCGGACGTTCTCGGGCGGCGGGACGCTCGGGCCCCAATCGACCCACGCGCCGCGTTCGCCGCGCGGCAATTGACGCGGATCAAAGCGCAACGCGGCCTCGCGCTGCGCGGCGGAAAGTTCGGTCGCTCCACGCGGCGGCTGCGAAGCGGCGGAGGTGGGCGGAGCGGGCGACGGCGTAGGCGCCTGCGCGGCTGAGGTGCTGCGGCTCGCGGGAACGCTGCTCGCGGCGCTGATCGGCAGGAGCGCGGCGCCCGCGATCAGAGCTGCAAGCGTGCAGCGCGAGTGGTGCGAAAAGGCTGACTTCAGCATCGAACGCCTCACTTGGCCTTGGGACGCTCGAGCACGAGCGTCTGGTTCGCGGGCACGTCGAGCACCTCGAGCGTCTCGCCCGAGGGCCAGCTCGCGCGCACGCGCCGCGCACGCGTCGCCGCGCCCAGGCCAAAGTGCGCCAGCGGTTCGATCGCCGACTGGTAGCCGCCGCTGGTGCGGATCTCTCTCGCGCGCGAGCCGCCATCCCACTCGACGACGACACGTCCACCGAGCGCGAAACGATTGCCGTCCGGCGCAGTCAGACGCACCGCGAGCCAGTTGAGCTTGCGCTCGCCGTCGCGCTCGAGCGTGTTGCGCAGCACACGCACGCGCCCGTCGAGTTCGATCGCCACGATGTCGACATCACCGTCGCCGTCGATGTCGCCCACGCTCGACGCGCGCAGCACCAGCCGACCGTCCGCGAGCAGCGGCTCGGCGCGGAAACGTCCCGCGCCGTCGTTGCGGTAGAACTGCGCCTCCTGCGCGTAGCTCGTGTCCGTGCCTGCGTTGTCAGCCTGCGGATACACGTGGCCGTTGAGCACGAACGTGTCGAGGTCGCCGTCGAGATCGAAGTCCTCGAGCGCCGTGCCCCAGCCGAGCTTCACCACGCTCGGACCCGCGAGTCCGGTGGGTCCCGAGCGCTCGGTGAAACCGCGCTCGCCCTTGGAGAGGTAGAGCGTGTTGTTCTCTCCGGAGAAGTTCGTCACGAACAAGTCGTCACGCCCGTCGCCGTTGACGTCGCCGACGGCCACGCCCATGCCGGCCTGCTCCTTGCCGTTCATGTCGTAGGCCACGCCGCGCGCGAGCCCGACTTCCTTGAACGTGCCGTCGCCCTGGTTCTCCCACAGGAAGTTCGGCGTCGAATCGTTGGCGACGTAGAGGTCGACGTCGCCGTCGAGGTCGTAGTCGAGCGTGGTGACGCCCAGCGCAAAGCCCGCTTCCTCGGGCCGCACCTTGGCGCCCGCCGTCACGTCGCGAAAGCCCGGCTGCGTGTCGGAGGCGATGCCGACGTTGACGAGCAGTTGATCGTGCAGCGGCGTGAGGCCCTCGGGGCCGCACATCACGGGGAAGCCCTTCCACGCGCAGCCGCCGCCGGGCGGCGAGATCGTGGCCGGATCGAAGGCGAGGTAGTTGGCGACGTACAAATCGAGCCGGCCGTCGCGGTCGTAGTCGAGGAACGCTGCGCTCGTGCCCCAGCGTTGTCCCGAGAGGCTCCAGCGCGCGCTCGCGTCGAGAAAACCCGCGCCGTTGCGGTTGAGGTAGAGCTTGTCGGTTCCCCAGTTGGTCACGTACACGTCGAGCCAACCGTCGCCGTCAACGTCCCCCACCGCGCAGCCCATGCCCCAACGGCCCGGCGTCATGGCCCAGCTTTCCGGAGCGGGCGTGAAGCGGCCCGCGCCGTCGTTGAGGAACAGGCGCGTCGGCAGGCCGGGCTGCTCGGCCTTGACGCGCTCGAGCGTCGAGCCGTCGACGACGAGCAAGTCGAGGTCGCCGTCGCGGTCGAAGTCACACAGCGCGAGTCCGCCGCCGTTGACCTCGATGATGTAGTCCTTGGCGCGCGTCCCGCAGGTCGTGCGCACGTCGCCGAGCGCTTGGCTGTCGTCGACGAAAAGCGGTTGGGCGGCCTGGGGCAGGCTGGCGAACAGAAGCGTGGTCCACATGCGATCGGCCAATGTAGTCGACGCGGGGTGGCTGCACGGCGCCAGGTTGTACGGCCCCAGAGCAATTTGTCTCACGCCTCCGGCGCGCGTTGCGCGCCGGAGGCGTGAGACAAATTGCTCTGGGGCCGTACAACGCATCGACCACTCGCGCATGCGACCAACGACAGTACGGAGTGAACGGCACGCAGCTGGCGCCTTCGATCCTGACGCCGCACCGCCACGCACCGCTGCTAGCCTGACGCGCCTCATGAGTCCGCAAACGAGCCTGGATGGCGCACACCTGCGCGAGCGCCTCGCTCGAGCGCGGGTGCAGTTGATCTTCACGCCCCACGCCGCGGGCGCGCGCGATCCGCTGGCCGCGCTCGTCGCCGCCGCGCCCTTCGTCGACGTGGTGCAGGTGCGCCCCAAGGCGCCAGACGCACGACCCGACCCGCTGCGCCCCGGCGCGCCGCTGGAACGCAGCAGCGCGCGCGAGTGCTTTGAGTGCTGCGAGCGTGTGCTTGCGTTGCTCGCGCCGCTGGGAAACCGCGCGCCGCTCGTGCTGGTCAACGACCGGCTCGACGTGGCGCGCGCCCTGCGCGAGCACGGCGTGGCGGGCGTCCATCTCGGCCAGGACGACACGCCGCCGCACATCGCGCGCGAGTTGCTCGGGCCGGAGGCGCTGATCGGCTACTCGACACACTCGCTCGCGCAGGTCGTCTCCGCGCAGGATCTGCCGGTCGACTACCTCGGCTTCGGACCCGTGTGGGCGAGCGCGACCAAGGGTTACGCGCGCGGCCTGGGCGCCCACGCGGCGTGGATCGCGCAGCAAGGTTGTGAGTTGCCGGTGTTCGCGATCGGCGGCGTCACGCTCGAGCGCGCCGACGAACTCGTGCACGAGTTCGGTGCGGCGCGCGTCGCGGTTTCTTCGGCAATTCTGGCCGCGGACGATCCCTCCGCGGCGGCGCGAGCGCTGCAAGAGTCGTTGACGTGACGATCGTACGGCGCCAGAGCAATTTGTCTCACGCCTCCGGCGCGCAGCGCGCGCCGGAGGCGTGAGACAAATTGCTCTGGCGCCGTACGATCACCGTGAGACGTCGCGCTCGCGGTTGTAGAGCAGCATAGCGTCGCCGTAGCTGTAGAAGCGGTACGCGCGCTCGACGGCCTCGCGGTACAGCCGCAGCGTGCGCTCGCGGCCAGCGAAGGCCGACACCAGCATCAGCAGCGTGCTGCGCGGCAAGTGGAAGTTGGTGAGCAGCGCGTCCACCACGCGCCAGCGCGAGCCGGGCGTCAGGAACAGGCGCGTCTCGCCGCTCTGCGCGCGCAACCGGCCGTGTTCGTCGGCGCAGCTCTCCAGCACGCGCACGGTCGTCGTGCCGACGGCGAGCACGCGCCCGCCGCGCACGCGGCACAGCTCGACCGCATCGACGGTCGCCTGACTGAGCGTGAAGCGCTCGAAGTGCATCACGTGCTCGTGCGTATCGCTGGCCGTGACGGGCTTGAACGTGCCCTCGCCCACGTGCAGCGTCACGCGCGCGAACTCGACGCCCAGCGCGGAGATCTCGTCGACCAGACGCGGCGTGAAGTGCAGCCCTGCCGTCGGAGCGGCGACGGCCCCCAGTTCACGCGCGAAGATCGTCTGGTAGCGCTCGCGGTCGGCGTCGTTCTGCGCCGCATCCGCGCGCGAACGGCGGATGTACGGCGGCAGCGGCGGCTGACCGAAGCGTTCGATCAAGGCCTCGAGCTGGTCGCGCGCGCCGCCGGGCGCGAACAGGTCGAGCTGCCAGGCGATTCCGTCGCGGTCGCGTTCGAGCGCGCGCGCGATCAGCCCGCCGCCTTCGACCTCGAGCGCTTCGCCCGGCTTGATGCGCGCGGCCGGACGCACGAGCGCGCGCCAGCGGTCGACGGCCAGGCGTTCGAGGAGCAGCAGCTCGACTGCGCCCGAGCTGGCCCGCCGCGCGAACAGGCGCGCGCTGCGCACGCGCGTGTCGTTGACCACGATCAAGTCGCAGCCGGTCACCAGCCGCGCCAGGTCGCGCACGTGCACGTGCTCGCTCGCGTCGGCGGCGAGGTCGTGCGCGAACAGGCGCGCGCTGTCGCGCGGCTCGGCCGGCGACTGCGCGATGCGCTCGGGCGGCAACTCGAAATCGAAATCGGAAACCTTCATGTCGCCCGGGGCCGCAGCACTGCGTGCAAGAGCAGACACAGCGCTGGGCCGAACATCAACGGGGCCAGCCACGCGGGCTCGCTCCACACGCCCTCCGCGCGCCAGCGCTCGAGCACGACGTACTGCGCCGGCGCCAGCGCGAGCAGCAGCGCCAGTCCGCGGGCGAGCGCACGCTCGAGGGGCAGTTCGTGCTCCACGCGCCGCAGCACGAGCCACGGCGCCGCCCAGGCCGCGTACCAGGGATGGAAGGTCGGCGAGAGCAAGAGGAACGCGCCGCACAGGACGAGCGCGGCGCGCTCTGGAGTCCAGCGGCGACGCACCAGAACCGCCAGGACGCAGAGCCAGCCGACCACGACGAGCGCGCGCGCCGCCAACTTGGCGTCGAGCCAGCCCGCACCGCTGGGGAGCAGCGGCCAGAGCGGACGCTCGAGCACGCGGAACAGCAGGCTGGAGGACTCCCACACGCTCGCGTAGGTGGCGAGCCCGCCGCCGTGGCCGGAGCGTGCGAGGGCGAACACCTGGGGCGCTGCGGCGAGCGCGAGCACGACGAAAAACGCCGCCAGGAAGCCTGCTCGGCCGCCGCGCCCGGCAGCGAAGGGCGCGAAGGCCGCGGGCAGGAGTTTGGTCGCGGCTGCGAGCGCCAGGAGTGCGCCGCGCAGCGCCGCAGGACCGGCGACGGGCCCGAGCGCGGCCAGCGCGAGCGCGATGGCGAGCACGTCGAAGTGCCCCGCGCCGGAGAACTCCAGCGCGACGAGCGGAGACCAGGCCCACGGCACGAGCGCGGCGAGCGGCCGACCGGACGCGACGAGCCAGCGACGCAGGAGCAGCAGCACGGCGACGTCGGCGCCCAGGGCGAGCAGGCGCAAGCTCAGCGCGTAGGCCTGCGGGCCGTCGATGAGCGCGCTGGCGTCGAGCACGCGCGCCAGGAACGCCGCGGAGACGAACGCGGACTGGGCGACGGGCGGGTACGCCGCGGGAACGTCGGGGTGCTCGACCAGCGCATGCAACTCGCTCAGGCGCGCCGCGAGCGAGGCGAGTTCAGGCGCAGAGGGCGCCAGCAGGTACGGGTTCTCGCCGGCGAGCCAAACCTCCGCTTCCCAGGCGTAGCGCCACAGATCGCCGCTCGTCGCCGGCGCCGCGAACCACGCGGCCGAGCGCAGCAGCACGAACCCGAGGACCAGCGCACGCCACGTGAGCGGGCAGCGATCCGCACAAGCGCAGGCCGCGAGCCAGGCGAGCCCGGCGCCGACCAACGCGAACGGACGAACCGCTCCGCCGGGGGCCGCCACGCCCCAGATGAAGGCGCCCAGGAGGACGGCGTAGGCGAGTGCGGTTCGCTCCGACCCTCGAGGATTCGCGGCATCCATCGCAGGGCGAGGAGAACAAGCCCGCGGCGGCTTTGCACGGCCCGCACGGTCGGGTGAACACACCCTGCGGGCGCCCGGGGGGCCGTGGCCGGGCCACGCGCGGAGGATTCGCGGTGGGAAATCCGCACTGACCTCCGCGATGCGCGACACGTTGGGCTGGTTCTGTCCTGAAACTGCGTTTCGACCTGCGGCGGAAAAAAGAACGGCCCCGCAGGGCCCCGCGAAGCTCCGCAGTGGCCCGCAGACGCGCCTGGATGGCGCAACCGTGCAACCAAGTGCGTAGGGGAAATCTCACCGCTGCACGCTTTTGCGAGCGGTGCGTTTCCGCGCTGCAACAAAATGGCGTCGATGTGCTCAAGCACAGGCCGCGAACATCCGTAAAGAGCACCACGTGGAGTTTGCTCCACCTGCTCGAAGGCACGCCCGGGGGGGCCGAACCAACGAGCAGCTTCCCCTGCGGGGAGGTCACTCCAAGGGGGGTCGCTCGCGCTCGCGGACGGCCCCCCAATTTCTTTTCTGCGGCGCGTGCCGAGGGCTCGTCGTTCGGGCCGCTTCGGGCGCGCGGCGAGAGCCGGGCGGAGGTAGGCCAGAAATCGGCCCGACACGGGCGCGCCTTCGCGCCTCGCCTTCGCGCCTCGCCTTCGCCCCTCGCCTTCGCGCCCGCGCCTTCGCCTTCCCGCACCGCATTCGCGCCTAGCTCTCGCGCCTCGCCTTCGCCGTCGCGCCTCGCGGACGCGCATGTGCATCACACCCGCGAGGCGCTCGCGCGTCCGCGACGCCGCTGGCCCGCGCACTCGACCAGCGCCTCGCCTGCACGCTGTCCGGTGCACTCGCCCACACCTTGGCTGCGCGACGACCAATGCAATCGCCAGCGCATGACCGGCGGGTTGGCCCCGAGTCGCGCCTGCGCACTCGCGGTGGCACTCGCCCGCGGCGCGCTGGCTCGACTGCTGGTGCGAGCGCCCTGGTGCGAGCGCCCTGGTGCGAGGCCTGATGCGAGTTGGGTGCGGAGACTGGGACTAGGCCCCAGCTACCCGGCGTCGGGTTCGGAGAACGGCGCCGTCGCGCTCGGGTTGTCCTCCGGATCCCAGATCGAGCGCTCCGCACGCAGCACTTGGTGCTCGTCGATGGCGAGGTCGTTCATGCGCGCCACCAACGTGTCGGGGTCCCACCCCAGGTAGAGCGACGCACGCGTTTTGTTGACGGTGCCACGCAGATTGGCCGTGGCCTGAAGCGCGGCGCGAATGCTGGCGGCGTCAGGCGTCCGCGAGCTGAGCCGTCGCGCGAGCTCGAGTCCGAAGCGACGCGCTACGCGCTCGAGATCCTCGGCGCGCAGGCTCGCGCCCGGAGCGGTGAGCACGAGCTTGAAGACGAAGTTCTCCAGATCGCGGAGGTTGCCGGGCCAAGGCTGGCGCCACAGCAACGCCAGGGCGTCGTCTTCGAAGGTCGGCGCCCGCACACCTTCTTCGTGCGCGAAGCGCTGGGCCAAGAGCTGCGCCAGCGCCGGGATCTCGAGCCGGCGCTGAGCGAGGTCGGGGACGCGCAGCTCCAGGCGCTGCAGTCGCGAGCGCAGCCCGGGCAGGAGCTGAGCGTCGAACGCAGGGTCGGCGAGGCGGCGCGAGCACGCCACGACCCAGCGCGTGGGCGTGGCGCTGGCCTGCGAACGGTCGAGCAGCTCGACGAGGCGGGCCTGGTCGGCGCGCGCGGCGAGCTCGACGTGCTCGAGCACCACGGTCGCGGCGTCGCGCAGCTCGGCGAGCGCGCCCAGCCCGGTCGCCGGGAGCTCGACGAGCGCGCCGTCGGGGCGCGCGCCGGCGAAGTGCAGCCAGCGTGCGGCGACCGTTTTGCCCGCGCCCGCGCTCCCGACGAGCGCCACCGGCGCCTGCGAGCGGGCCGCGACGGCGAGTGCTTCGATCCACGCGCCGGGGCCGTGGCCGAAGAGCACCTCGTGTCCGTGGCGTTGGCGGTGCCAGTCGCGAAACTGCGCGATGCGCAGCGCGAGCGCGAACTCGGCGGCGCGCTCCAGCCAGCGCTGCACCAGGGCCTCGGGGAAGTCGCGGCGCCGCGTCGACTCGACCACCAAAAGGCCGTGCAGTTCGCCGCGCCAGCGCACGGCGAGCACCACCCCGCACGAGCTGTCGCGCGCGAGCGAAAGTTCGGGGCGCGGGTCGTCGTAGCGGACCAGCGCGCCCGTCCGCAGCGCGCGCAGCACCGCGCGGCGTCCACCCGGCGCGCCGCCCAGGCCCGCGACACCGCCGCCCTGGGCGGCCAGACGCACACGCGACGCACCGACGTCGAACCCCCACCAGCGGCGTTGCGCGGTCTTCATGCCCAGCGCGTCGACCAACTGCTGGAACACCTGCGCGGAAGGCCGCTCCGGCAGCTCGGGCGCGAGCTCGAACTCGACGCGCGGCGCGCCCTCGTTGTCAGCCACTGCTGGCGCATCGCGACCGCCCTCGGCGCTCCAGTGCGCCGCCAGCGCCTGCGCGATGCGGCGCAGGCGCGCGCTGCTCGCGGGTAGGTGGTGCTCCCACTCCAAGCGCAGCCATCCGCACGCTTCACCGTGGGCGTCGACGCAGGCCACGACGGCCGCGCTCTGCACGCTCGCGCTCGAAAGTGCGTCGCTCAGCGGGGCGCCCGCGCTGCGGTGCGCCAGGGCCGGAGCGAGTTCCACGACCGCGCGGTGTTCGAGCGAAGCGAACTCGTTGTGCAGACCTTCGATCGCACGCAGCCAGTCGCGCTGCCGCTCGCGCAAGCCCGGGGCGACGTCGACGGCCGCGAGCACCACGGCCTGCCTCGGCCGGAAGCGAAACAGCGCCGCGCCGCAGGCGCCGACGTCGCGGCGCACGCGCGCCAACTCAGCAGCGAGCCCGACGCCGCGCGACGTCGGCGGCCCCACGTAGGACGAGGCCGCCGGGGACAACGCCGCGTGGGACGAAATCGCGTGCGATGGAATCGCGTGGGACGGCGCAACGCCGGGCAGCGCCGCCTCCCTGGCGACGCGGTCCGTGGCGATGCGGTCCGTGGCCGGAGTCGGCAGAGCTCGTCCGGAAAGCATCACCAGCCACTGCGGCAGCGCCGAGCGCAGCTCGACGAGCGGCCGCGGCAGTCGCTCGAGCCACGCGCCGGCGCGTGCATCGAGCGCGCGCGCCTCCGCCTCGTCCTCCACGAGGAGCGCGCACCAGATCGCCAAGCGCGCGAGCCGCCCCGTCGCCAGCTCGGCCGAAGAGGCCCGCGCCAGGACACGTCGCGCCAGACGCAGCGCCCCGCGGTCGAGCGCACATTCGATCCACCCGCACAGCACCTGCGGGCGCACGGCCGCGGAGCAACGCTCGGCGAGCGCCTCGAAGGCTTGCTCTCCCGCCGCGGCCCCCGACGACGCACGCACGAGCCGCGCGCTCCACAGGGCGAGCACGTCGGCCTCCGCGCCGAGTTGTCCGGCCGCGGCGAGCAAGCGGCGCGCGACCGAAAGCGCGGATTCGTTGGGCGTCGGCGTGTGCGGCGCTGCGCTCAAGTCCTCGCGCAACGACTCGAGTTCGCTCCAGCAGGCCTGCAGGCTGCGCCCCGGCTCGCCGCACCACGCGAAGCTGTCGTCGCCGAGTTCCGCGTACAGGTGGTGGCCCAGCAAGTCGAACAGCAGCTCGAGCGCCTGGGCTCGCAGGTGACCGTCGAGCGCGCTCCGCGCGCGCTCGAGTGAAACGGCGACCGCGCTGGCGCGTGCGGCCTTGGCGTCGTCGCGCACCAGGCGCAGGAACGTCGTCACGCGGCGGGCATGTTCGACGTAGGCCGGCGGAGCGTCGGGAAGCAGAACGGTGAGCGGATCGGCGGCGCGCATGCGTGGGACTCGCGATTCAAAAGTGCGGAACGTCGACGTGGGACACGCCGAGGGCTTCGGCGCCGACGGCGGAACTCAGCCTCGGAGTGCGACTGAGTTCGTCGAGCGCGAGTTGCGCCTCGCGCTGGAGACGGACGTCGGCAGTCGAAGCGAGCGCGGCGCGGAAACAGCCGCGCGCCGCAGCTGCATCACCAGCGGCAAGCTGAGCGCGCCCGAGCGCGCAGTGGGACCGCGCGCTCGGCGCGAGCACACGCGCAGCCTGCGCGAGATCGCGGGCCGCGGGCCAGCGTTCCGACTCCGCCGGGGATCGGCGGCCAGCTGCGTCGCG
>Ga0169931_10012763_pt1 | contig 11594 bp, 10 predicted proteins | sample Kivu_15m_20L_FD_129675 | JGI IMG/M metagenome (GOLD analysis project Ga0169931, IMG submission 129675) | Freshwater microbial communities from Lake Kivu, Western Province, Rwanda to study Microbial Dark Matter (Phase II) - Kivu_15m_20L... | ecosystem: Environmental > Aquatic > Freshwater > Lake... | reverse complement strand
CAAACTTTACCACTGGTACAACTTCTATCTGCCCCCCGAAGACCTCTAGACCCTATTGTGCTCAGGTCCACAGTCGATGGTGTTTTCACTGGGTGCCTTGCTCCTCAACTTGATGAACCCACTTGACTGTCAGCGCGATATCTACAGCAGCAATGCCTATGCATTAGACCCACAAGTAGTCACTGAAAAACTAAACAACTCGCAAAGTGTATACTCTCCGACTTTAATTCAGCTAGTCAGTCTTATGCTAGCAGCCCGTCCTTCAGCCAGACCAGACCTGTAGCAGTTGTCTAATTATCTTCTAAAACACAATCCTTCTCTGAGAAAATCACAAATAACGCAGCAGTTAAAACCCTATGTGGCAAGCAGGATGGACAAAAGCAAGCAAGAAAGACAATCGCCTATAAAACAACTAATTGACAAACACAAAGAAGCTAATAGCAAGCATAAAGAGTAACTTAATTATATAAGCTAAAACAAGCACCAAAGTCAGTAATCAAACAAAGACAAGCATCACTAAATGAATATAAAAAATACTAAATAAAAAGAATCTAATAGTAAAAATAAGTAAGGAAGCAAAAGTAACTAAATTTGCTAATAGTTGAGCAGTAGTTCAGCTATCAATTTTTAGAGGGGCACTTTCGGAGGATAGAATTCAGTGCTATATGAGACTAAACAAGATTCACCATAATAGTCTAGCAAACATACAGGAAATAAAGATTCTCCAGTAGTCACATACAGCACTTATATCTTATCTAACATGCAGCAACAAGCATCATCTAATTCACTGCCCGTTCCTTCACAAACAATACAATAATCGAACATCACAAACGCCATAAATGAAACAAACCCAGTATCTCATTTTGATATTCAAAATGCTCAAACAGCTATGGTGACATTCAAATAAAATAGCTCCAAGCATTAACTATTTTAACATCCAGCTAAGCACTAAAAACAGTCAGACTAGAATCATAAACAAACAGCTATGAAAAAACAACCAGAACTAAATATTTCTTCTGGTCATCGGAATGATTTCTAGAGAATTTAGTAATCTAGCTTAAGACTGTCTCGTTTTAGTGGAATTATATAGGAGCCTGATGAAAGACTGCTTCAGCTTGAGATCTAAAGGCTCAAAAGTGAGAAGGACTGCTACTTGAAGCTGAGCTAGTGTCTTAGGCCACTCTAGTAAATAGCAAATAGCCTGTCAGTGTAGCCCTTACGATTACAGGATACGCTCTACTACGGACAGGTGCAAGGAGGCAGCAGGGCAGGTCTGGGACTTACAGTTTTCCCTAACGGCGAATACTACTATGGCTTTTTCAGGGAGGATCTCTTCCACGGACAAGGCTTCTACTTTTGGCATAACAAACAGTATTTCCTAGGGGTCTTCTAAAACGGCTTCAAGGTAAGGGGTAACTGGCATGGCGCTCATAAGTACGTTGGAGAAATAAGCAAAAACAGGAGACATGGCATCGGTGAATGCATATATGCCAGTGGCAAAGTATATTAAGGCTAGTGGTTCTAAGGCAAACAGCAAGGGCTGGGTATACTCACTTAGCCGTCTGGTGACAAGTTTATCGGATTTTTCCGAGGCGGTAGAAAGTGGGGCAAAGGTTACTTTTTGACTGAGTAGTGCCGCATCAGCGGTATATGGGATGGTGATCAGGCCCAAGGACCTGTCGAAATCGCTTATGCTGACCAAAATATTTACAAAGGACCCATAGACAGCGAGTTTACTAAACATGGTGATGGCTAGTTACAATTTGCTACTGGGTGCACTTGTAAAGGTCTTTTTCAAAAGGACTAGTTTATTCACGGATAAATATCTTACAAAAATGGATAACATTATGTAGGATATGTGAGAGAAATGCGGCGTCATGGTAGAGGCACTTACTACTACAATAACGGACGAGTAGCCAAAGGAATATGGCAGGACGGTACCCTCATAAAGTAAGAGCCCTGATGCATGTAGTACTATAGTAAGCAAAAAGATGGACATTAATATCTTAAAAATGTCGCAGGTATACATGATTGCTTATAGTTTTAAGTATTATTTAAATAATAATCTGTCTTCATAATTTTGATAATACGATACATTACTTTTAATCAATTTTTATGTTTAAATAAAAAATTATTTAAAAGATAGTATTTTTATCATCAGTATATTGTATTGACTGATGAGATATTAAAGTAAAATGTTAATATTACGTTTTAGTAGAATTTGAAATCGGTTTTTTTCGTATAGCGCGTGATGTTAAATGGCTATTGCGTTTGTGTAGTATAGATAGTTATGATAGGCAGTGCCGGCAAAGTGGAAGACAAGTACGAACTATACGAAGACACCTGCATCGGAGAGTAACTTTATCAGTACTCAGGGGTGGCTTTGCTAAAGTAGTTAAGGGACGCAACCGCGCTACTGGCGAGCCTGTCGCGATTAAGGTAATAAAAAAGTAAAGGCGATTATAGCTAGGCAGAAGATGAACTAGTAGGAGTAGTTGCTGCTGGAGCGGGAAATTTACATAATGCAGAACATCCAGCATCCTAATATCGTGGATTTTTACGACCACTACATCACCAAGGATCATATTTACCTAGTGCTTGAGTACCTCTCCGGTGGATAACTCTACGAATAAATATGCTAAAAAGAAGTCTACTCTGAAGAAGACGCCCGAGGAGTGATCGGCCCTATCGTTGACGCCATCCGCTATCTTCACTAGTGTGGCATTGTTCATCGCGATCTCAAGGTAATCATGCAAAGATTAAGGTAATATTCAAAGCAATAAGGTAAAACTCTATTCAAGAAGGTACTAATCTTTAGAGCCAGGTAATTTTATATGTTAGTTAGCCTGAAAACTGCGTGTTTTCTTCGCGACAACAGAACCGAGTGATAAAGCTAATTGACTTCGGGGTTTCACAGATAATACCGAACGATACCCATCTTTTATCGACTGCGGTGGGAACTCCGCTCTACATGGCGCCAGAAATACTGTCTGGACTCAAGTACGATGAAGAAGTAGACTGGTGGTCGATTGGAGTAATGATGTACGTGATGCTTTGTGGCTATCCGCCCTTTGAGGCCGACAACTAGGTAGAATTGCGTCAGGAAATATTGGGACAGGGCGTCAAATTCGATCCAGATGACTGGAACAATATCAGTGATCAAGGCAGAGATTTGGTCCAGCAGCTGTTGACCATTGAAAAGGAAAAGCGGATTAAATCTGAAGACATAATAAACCATCCTTGGATGACCACATAAGCTTCAAAAGAGTCGCTACCTTCAGTGCAGGAAAACATGAAGAAATTTAAGAACAAGCTTCGACAAGTTAAAAATGCCATACGCGCAGTGCGCATAATGCAAGCCCTTAAAAAAACCAAGCCCTGATAATTGCCTATCAATCGCAAACAAACAAAAAGGCTTTTACATACTAATTTATAGTTCTAAGATATAATTAAAATTAAACATTTATCTTAAAAAGATTTGAAAATTGAGTTTTGACAATCTATTAAGCAGGGTAGCTTTGCACAGTACTCAAAAGCTTAAACTTTTTTCTCTTCAAACTTCTAACTTAAATGTGCCTTGTAAATTGAAATCACTAGTGTTTGGCTATTCTTGATTTAAATTGATAGTAAGTGTGCACTAACGAGCCGTTTGTTGCATTCCAAGAGTCTTCCTAAGTTTCTCAACCTGTATGTTATACATTTAGGTCTGCGCTCGATGCTTAGCACGCTGCTATTCGATCAATCGACGCGTTTGCCCTATACTAGCATGCACTCCCTAAATTCCACACCTTAAATCGCTGCTTTCACGCTAAAGCAAGCCTAGCAAATGCTGCTACTAGTACGTAGTGCATCTTTCCCTACGATTTACTAGCCTATAAACATTTTTTTAACAGCGTGATGAAAAATTTTGAAGACGCAAGTCTTGATGTGCATGGTTATTATGGATATCATTTTTTTATTGCTTTATGGAGCTGTAATTACTGCATGAAGTGCTTCTGAGCCCTAATTTGTTGCGCATTCTTAAGTGTCTTAGACTGATGGTGTTAGTTCTTTAGCAGAGTCTTTTTTTTGAAAGACTAACTGTATGTTCATCGTTGCTATTCAACTGCAGTGTCTGAAACCGTTTTCGATGGCTACTTTTGACTGTTCCAGAGAATTTTAAACAATGATTATTTTATTGGTGCTTTACAACGGATGAAGGCATGAATGTTTTAAATGATTAATGATGGGTCTATGATGATTCTGAGTGTTTATATCTAATCAAATTCTATTTTTGTCGTGAAAGTAGGTATGTTTGCGGTGAAAGTAAATCTGTTTATACTGGTAAAATTAAATGAGTTTGTCGTGGTGAATTTGTCTGTATATATCGTGACGATTGTATTGATTGTGGTGAATGTTTTTAGCGTGGTGAATGTGATGATCGTGGTGAACGCGTTTGGTGTGATTTTGAGTGATGCTTGCTGTTGCGTTTAAACTGTTGGATGATGTTAGTGTATTCCTCAGCAGTTTGATAAGAAAAAGCACCTTCTTGCTGCATTTTTCTTCTGGGAATATCAAACTTCATATAATAACAATTATTCACTGTTTATAGATTCTTCCATTTCAAACTACAAACTATCCTTCAAATTACTATTTTTTATCAAACATTACTAGTATTATATTAGTATTTCAAAAAACAATGCGACCACATTTTTAAATATTGTGGTAAATTCTACTTAGATAAGGATATCTCTTTTATGAAATGGTTGATTATGGATGATAATTTAAATGATTGATTTAGCAACTATGAGTGGCTGTTTTTCATAAACCCTACAGGCCATTTAGACTTTCTTACTCCTTAAAAGACAAAACCTAGTGATATACTCCTGGATATAAATCAAAAAAACTGCAAAAAAAGCATCAAAACAGAACAGGACAACTCCTCAAGTAATGCGAAATACATCACGCTCCATACAAAATACTCCAATTAAATACAGCAATAGTAGTCTATTTCTTAAAGCTCATCCAGGCTTTCCCAGCATAGGGTCTACCAGTTCATTTCATAAAGACCGCCTTAGCGAGCCGATTAATAATAAACAATCTACTTTTCACTAAGTCCCAACTAACTTACGTTAAACTCAAGCTAAATATCCTCATTCACAATTCAATCCCTATGCACAAAATATCCTGCCTAGTTACCAGCCTATTCTTGTAAAAGCGGATGAGGACAGCTCTAGTGACCGAGAAATGTTTGAAACCTTCAGCAAATTACCTGCCAAAACCCCGAGACATATGAGAACTTAATACTACGGCTAGAGCAAAAATTATACTCCTAAGTGCTTAACAGAGGCCATGGAGTAAGAAAATTAAGACTTTTAAAATCTTGTACTAGATCGATTGTCTGAGCTCTAATAAAACGTTAACCATCTTATGCGCGAAAAGTAGCAGTAAAATAGAAGGCAACATCATTTGAACAGTAATAATTAGCATTAATATCAAAAACGTAAAAATAAGTGTTTCCAGTTTAATAAATTAACAAATCCAAATAAAAAAGCAGCAAACGCTTATAGAGCTTCATAAGATTTATAAAGAGAATAGGGTTTATTTTATTAATTGGAAGATGTGGCTTAAAAGAAGCCAACTCTATCCTAGTCACATTAGCGTCGTAACATGCAAATTAAATAAAGAAGGCATCTTTTTTTGAACAATATTGGCTACAATACCAACAAAAACACTTCCAGCAATAACAAACCTAAGGAAAATATTAGGAATTATCAACCCAAAGATATTACTGGCAACTACAAACCTCAAAACCATCCCAGCAATAACAATCCTAATCATAAAATCTCAAATAGCTACAAATAAAGTCCCTATCAAATACTAAGGGCAACCCGTCAGAACAAGGCAGTCTTGATCCCACCCATCAAGTATATTGTGCCCAACAGCAATACTCACAGGATTAATCAAATCAAGCAGGACTAGCAGATGGGCTGGAGGGCCAAGTATCAGCTCACCCAGCAATCAGAGCGCAATTATAGAACCCAATAGCATTCTCAACGCGAGTCTCAAATAAATTAGAATAAAATTACCTTCAGTCCGCCTTAAGCAGCATAAATACAAAGAATAAAACAGTCTAGACACTATTTGAAACTAGGCCAGTCGACACACAACGCCGCAAAAAAATAAGAAAAATCTTCACGTGAGAATGGAACTAAAAAATTTAACAGGTCGAAATCAAAAACTAATTCTGATATTTCATTAACCAAAAATGCATCTAGAATTGGAGAAAAAAGTAAGGTATACACCTTCCAGAGAATCTAATACTACGGACAGCAGTAGTGAAAAAAGCAACTGTTGTGTTAAGAGAAAATTAATGATTACTAGTAATCTATAATTGTGAATTAATAAGTGATAATAACAAAAAGCAATGAATTAATGATTATTAGTAGTCTATTTGTGAATTAATTTTTACTAGAGGTAAACTAGAACGGTTAAATACCTCTGGAATGTAATCATAGTAATCACTTTCTTTAGTGTTTCTTTTTACAGATGATTTCTTTTGATCTAAAGGTAATAGCAGTTGTGAGCGATAATGACTTAATTTGAATGTTTCTTAGTTATAATTGTTATACCATGGCATCGTTGTAGCAGTTGGACCACGAGGGCAGTCCTGTCGCACCCAAGGAGAAGAGGATCGGTAGTTACCTCATGCGTAAGTGTTTGTTAAAACAGAAAAGACATTGGGGAAGGGCACATTCGGCAAGGTTAAAATGGCAATCCACGTACCCACCGGAGAGCGGGTAGCTATTAAGATCCTCGAAAAAGACCGTATCGTTGATGTAGCTGATGTGGAGAGGGTGGCAAGAGAGATTCATATTTTGAAACTGATCCGCCATCCGAACATAATCCAGCTCTATGAAATCATATAGACCCCCAAACACCTATTCCTGGTAATGGAGTATATGGAGAAGGGTGAACTGTTCGACTACATCGTATCCAAGAAACGCATGGATTAATAGTAGGCTTGTAAGGTGTTTGAGCAAATCGTCAGTGGAATTGAGTACCTGCACCGTTTGCGCATCGTTCATCGTGATCTTAAACTTTAAAATTGCTTGATCGACTACGACCGTACCATCCGAGTTGTGGACTTTGGCCTTTCTAACACCTACAAGCCTCAGGAACGGCTTCGAACTGCCTGCGGGTCACCATGCTACGCGGCACCAGAAATGATCTAGGGCAAACACCCTTATGAGCCAATCATGGTCGATATATGGAGCGCAGGGGTTATTCTTTTCGCCATGGTTTGCGGTTTTCTCCCGTTTGAGGACAAGGACACCCCCAAACTTTACAAAAAAATACTGAGCGGAGAGTACTCACTGTCCAGCCACGTTTCACCTGAATTAGAGAATTTCATCGGCCGCGTGCTTACGGTGGACCCAGACCAGCGCATCCGCATTTAAGAAATGAAACAGCATCCTTGGTGGCAAAAATATTCAGACAACTACTATCCTGAAGGTCTAGTCGTTGGCTACCACAAAATCCCTATCGACCGTAGCGTACTGGGAGAGATCAGCAAGCTGGGATTAGATGCCGATTTGACAGAGAAGAGTCTAGAAACAAACATGCATAATAATCTGACCACAACTTACTACCTTCTGTTGCGTAAACAGCTGCGTGAGGGTGGTATTCCCCGTTCTAACTGCAAAGAATTTGATAAGTACTCGATGGAACCAAATGAACGTCGTTCCAAAAGTAACACTAGTATCATGTAGATAACCTACGCCCAGCCGATCTGCTTAAAATGATCACAACGCCTGTCGCCAAAGCCCTAGCTACCCCCGCAGATAGGCAACGTTCCAAGTCTTACTATCTGGGCCCAGGTAGCCGAAAGCCTCTTGAGGACAAAAGCTTAGGGCACCACAGCATGCGCATGATGTAGCAAAAACACTCTGCGCCAAAACTTAAAAATCAACGCAACAAATCAGTTGAAAAAGAGCATTCTGTTAATCACTCGAAGTTCTTCAAACAACCTGCACAGCAACACAGATATTCTAAACCCTCACGCTCTAATAACCACAAGGTAATACCATTGATACTCAGGACAAGTCCATCAGTAAGTCCGTCAACAAGTCACACACGAAAGCTCATTCGCCCAAAAAAACATACGAGTTGTCAGAATAAAATCTAAACCGACCGCGTTCACAGAGTCAGAAGCAGAAGATAGGACTGGGTAAGAAGTCACATCAAGGAAGCTACATGATTGGTGTGGAACCAGGAGTAGACTGGCCGCTAGTGCCCAAATATAAAGGATAAGGGGGAGGAAAGATACGAAACGCACTGCGCAGAAGATGATGATTAGCAACTTTAAACAACGAAAATTTCATATCAAAATAATGAAAAATATTATTTGCAATCTTAACATAAAAATATCAACTACAGATTAAATTCAATATAATGCAGACAATCATTTTTAGATTATATTTTTGAATCAAATGATAAGCATATCGAAAGAGCACTACAGCAAACTAATCGAACTAGTGCGTGTTATGCACCACAACTCATAGCTTATACACCCCAGCAACTTACAAATCAGCCAAATATATGATAAGTGGCTGTTAATTAATGAGGAATTGATTAAATTATCGGCTAGGTTTATAGATTAATTGGATCGTCTTCGAGTCGACAAATAGCAACTAGTGGCCTAGACTCTATCGATAGGGGAGGCTATGACCAAGTTGCGTGGATAAAACAGTGGCTTGACTCAATCCAACACTCTTCTTCGAGCCGATCTGTCCAAGTATCAAGCCTAGATAAACATGCTGAGGGTCTAGCTGGCCAAATGCCAGACCTAAAACCACAAATTGCAAGATGGATTCACTAGAGTAAAATAAACTGCCAAACAAAAGATCAGGGAAAAAGAAGAAGAGATCATTTAGTTGCAAGAAAAAGTCAAGAAATATAAGCGAGTATCACAAGAACACAAGCTCAAGGTGGATCTACTTGACAAAAAGATTAGCGAACTTTAAGTAGTCCACAGAGCCTAGGCTAAGGACAAAGAACTTGACCAGTCAATGGAACGACTCCAGGCCTAACTTGAAGATCTCTACGACACTTAGTGTCAGTAATTTAACGAAAAATAATATTAAGATGTCTAAAAGAGCTGAATGAGGATTTGTCTAAAACAGGGTCAGTAGCTATGATCAGTGTACTGGATATTAAACTAATCTAAGCTAAAATAATAAAAGGCTATGTATGTTATTATGTAATTGGGTGTTATCTACATATATAATAAGGTTGATGCGTAAGAAGGAGCAGTTCAAGATAGAGTAGCCATTCGGACATGTAGTTTAGCATACATAACTAATTGCGCTCATCTAATAATCCCTCCAGCAGTCACTCATACTGGGAGAACTCAAGGTTTCTGGCGGACAAGGCAGTGCCTAAGGTTAGTAAGAGTGGCAGCAACAGGACCTGCGCAGTGTGCTCAGACTCACCAAAGAAGTGTTAGCTGTAGTCGAATCCCTCAAAATAGAGGAGCAACAGTTCTAGAGAATCAAGCTCAAAAACAGTCAACTATAGCTTCAAGTGGAAGAGAGTCGACAGCAAATAGAGGAGACTGAAAAAAAGCTAGGAGAAAAGGTCAGATTGTTGACATAGGAAAATAGGGTATTAAAGGAAAGCCACGATAAGATCAAGAAAACTCTATATGAGAGTTAGTAGCAATTTAAAGTCACTCTAGCAGACCTCAAATAAAAACAGCTGTTGTTAGAAAAACGATGTAGCTAGCTGTAAGAAGACAAAAAGGGCTTACTTATTGCTGTGTAGAAGTGCTAGCTGCAACTCAAAAATAACAAGCACCTGCTGGCCCAAATCAATAGCAAGGAATAAACAACCAACACTCTCAAACAAAAAACCTCACTCCTCCAATAACTGCGATATAATAAGCAACACAAAAAATAAGCACTCTCTTATCCCCCAGTAATACATAACTATTCTTCTAATCATTCGCATAGTGCATCATCTATACCTCTAGCCTTTGAAGAACTGCCTGGAATATAACGACTGGCTATGGCTGACCCTCTTCTGCTATCACGAGTAGTTGCTTTCCTGAGACCTAATGAAACTTTGATGTTGGCTTGTGTCAATCGTAGTCTACGTTGGTTGCTACTAAAATCTAGGCACTGCGTTATGGCACTGTGTAGAAGTGTCGCCGCAGTAAAACAGCGTAGAATAAACTACTTCAAAAAGCACATCGACTACTTCTAGGCCAAGTACCATTCGCTGCCGTAGGAAGTGCTGCAAACGGCTTTCTACCGCTACTATGTGCTAAAAGAAGCAGTAGGTCCAGATGTAAACCCAGCACTTAACGCCTCTGCAGCAGTCTTCGAAGGCAAACTCAGTGACAGCCACGATAACCCTAACTCTCCTGACTCCCCTACTCTCAAATCAAGGTCACCCTCCACCAATCACAATACCAATAGCAATAATTTTTCACTTTCAAGCAGTCATTTCAATCAGAATAATGCGAGCAGTAGCTCACCCATCGTACAACGTAAATTCTCAGGGACTATTCCTGGTGAAGGATTGAGTTGGGGCGTGCCTGGTTGGCAACTGCTCGAGATAGATGGGGGAATAGTGGCTGAATATGAGGCTTAGAGTCGTCAGCAAAAGTAGAAAGTGAGTAAACTGGTAGACATCATGCAGGACAAACTCAATGCTACCTTTTAACTTTACCGGGCCGACCCTTAAACAAGCAAACTTTTTATTTTAAACGTCATTCGCAATTTCTCCAGATTATTTGTAATAGCTAAGACACTGTATGCCTAAGCCCAGAGCCTACAGGGTCTGAACTGGCTGTTGCTGGGTTAATTGAGCAGGAACTCAGGAACATAGATCGAAAAGAATCTTTAAGTTTAGGACCTGAGAGCTCAGTTATAGGCTGAATGCAAGATGAAACTATTCTTTACTGATAAAAGCATAAAGAGCTAACAGAAGGCACTACTTGAAGAAAACATGAAGCTTACTTTTGAAATGAAGTACGAAAAACTCAGCGATAGTATGAACGTGATATGCGCCCAGCGCGATGATCTGCTCAAAAACACACAGGAACTCAAAAATAGCCACGAACTTCTTGCCCAAGAACACAGAGAAACCCGCAAACACTATGAATCCTTGAAGGAAAAACACCACAAGATAATTGAAGAACTCACAGTAGTGAAGGAAACCATTCTAAAAATGAACATCATATGATCAGATATTCAAAGTTATTATACCTATCATACCCAACTTCATTTAGCTGTCTTAAATCATTTTTAACTAGCTTAGATTTTCTCGAATTGTCTTAAATCTTAGTGCGCTTTATAATTTTTAAACGAATCCTAAAAGTTAAAAGTCGCCTTTATATCGATTACATTGAGACTGTAGTCCTTTAATTCACTAGTAATCTAGTTTCATTTTATTTAAATATTAAAGATTAAGACTGTTATAATAAATCAAGTCTATATGAGTATGAAATGTTTTGGCATTTTCGAAAGACAAGTCCTCACTATCCATTCATAATACCAGCAGCTAAAACTTAAAGTCAAAAAGGGCAACATCGAAGCCCTCGAGAGGCT
>Ga0169931_10012762_pt1 | contig 11594 bp, 9 predicted proteins | sample Kivu_15m_20L_FD_129675 | JGI IMG/M metagenome (GOLD analysis project Ga0169931, IMG submission 129675) | Freshwater microbial communities from Lake Kivu, Western Province, Rwanda to study Microbial Dark Matter (Phase II) - Kivu_15m_20L... | ecosystem: Environmental > Aquatic > Freshwater > Lake ... | reverse complement strand
TTTGTAGCCTCCTGTGGATCTGAGTCTAATTTTTTCTAAATTTGGGCATTTTCAAGCTCTTGACCCATATGGATTTGGATATGTCTGTTTTTGTCTATACCAAATTAGATGCGATTACCCTGAGAACGGGGGTCACCTGCGGCGGTTTAGCCCATGGATTTTGAGGAAATTGCTGTACTCGTCAACCAGATTGCCGTAGAGCGCAAGGGGCGACCGCTCAAGGACGTAGAGCGCCTGGTGCTCAAGGGATCTTGGGAGAACAAAACCTACTCGGCAATGGCTACCCCCACCGCAGGCTACACCGAAGACTATCTCAAAAAAGATGTCGGCCCCAAGCTCTGGCAATTGCTGACCGATCTCGTTGATGTCGATATTAAGGGCATCCGAGTCACCAAGCGCAACATTCAAAATGTGCTGCAAACCTGGATGGTGCAGGGGTTAATGGCGGTAGAGGTGGCGGCCATTGCCCAAGAGCAGGCGGTAGAGCCAGCGAATAGGCCTCGCCAGCCCAGGGACGAGGCGCGTCTGCCCGCCCTAGTCATCCGCGACCCACCCCGCCTGGATCTGGACGACTGCGGTGGCCGCACCACTGAACTCACCACCCTCTCCGCCTGGATTGTGGAAGAACGCTGCCGCACGGTGGTGCTGTGGGGCCTACCGGGGGTAGGAAAGACAACCTTAGTGGCCGCGATCGCCGCCGCCGTTGCCCCCCAGGTTGAGCAGTGTGGCTATCTGGCTCTGCCTGCAGAGGTGACCGATCGATCGCTGCTAGAGGCGATCGCCCTCTGGCTAGACCCCGCCACCAATACTGCCACCTATTCCCCCCTGGCCCTGGTGGACTGGGTGCTCGACCAGCTCGATCAGCGCCGTCTCCTGCTGATTATTGACGGGATGGAGCAGTTGTTTGAGCCCCAGCAGCCCGCAGGCAGCTACCGAACCGGCACCGACGCCATCCAGCATCTCTTTCACCAGGGGGGCGATCGCCACCACCAGAGCTGCCTGGTCTGGGTTAGCCGCGAAAAACCGGCTGATTTTTCCCAGGTGCAGGGGCCACGGGTGCGAGATCTGGCCCTGGGCGACTTAGCCCCCGATGCCGCCCTGCTCCTGCTGCACGCCCACGATCCCTTACCTCACGCCCCCGACGACTGGCCCGACGACTGGGCTGCCTTGATCGATCGCTACGGCCGTCATCCCCTCGTGCTACGGGGGCTGGGGGCTACCCTGCGAGAGATGTACCAAGGTCAGTCCAGGGCGTTGCTCCAGGCCCCTAAACTGGCGGTGTCCGTGGCGGTGCATCGCACCTTTACCCAGGCCTTAGATCGCCTCCTGCCGGAGGAATGGGCCCTGCTGTACTGGCTAGCCCTGGCCCAGGAGCCCGCGGTTCTCAAGGATCTACGGATAGCCATGCAGCCACCCCCCACCGAGACAGTGGTGCAGTCGGTGCTGGGGCGCGGTTGGGCCCTTGGTCGCGCCACCACCGACATCGCCACCGATAGCGCCACTGATAGCGCGATCGAGGGCCGGGGTCTCGCCCTCAGCCTCAACCCTGTGGTGCAAGCCCTGGTGCTAGAACGCCTTCAGCCCCTGCTCTTGGCTGAACTAGAGACTGATGCGATCGACTGGCTCCAGCGGCTGCCCCTCATCACCATGACCGCCCGAGAAGTGATCCAAGAGCGGCAGCGGGCAGCGATGCTGGTGCCCTTGGCCGAAGCGCTCCAGCGGCGTTATGCCACCGATGAGACCCTGGCGGCCAAAGGTACTCGCCTGCTGAACATGCTACAAACCCTTGGGGGCCAGCCTGGCTATGGGGCGGGCAACATCATTCATCTCTGCCAACATTTGGGGCTGGGGGTCAGCGGCGCTGACCTGTCTCAGCTAGCCATTTGGCATGGCGACCTGCGTCGGGTCAGCCTGCAAGGGGCCAACTTTAGTCAGGCCCAGTTTAGCGATACCGCCTTTGCCACCGCCCTGGGCCGCGACCCGGTGGCCGCCTTTAGCCCCGTTCGCGGAGCAGTAGTGGGGGAGACCAACCGATTTTTAGCCAGCGGCGATCATGAGGGCCGCCTGCTGCTGTGGGATCTGAACCGGGGCAAGCTGGTATGGATGTCTAACCAGGGCCAGGGCATTCGATCGCTGGCCTTTAGCCCCCGGGGAGATTTGCTGGCGATAGGTACTGAGACGGGGCAAATTTTACTGTGGCCGGCGGGGGCCACCTACCAGACGAGTGTTTTAGAAGACCACCAGGTGCCAGTGCGAGCCCTGGCCTTTAGCCCCGACGGTAGCCAGCTGGCCTCAGGGGATGACCACGGTCGGCTGTGCCTGTGGGAGGTAGCATCGGGGTTTGATCAGGGGCACCTGGCGGGCCACACCGGGCCAATCCATAGCCTGGCCTACAGTGCAGCGGGCGATCGCCTCGTCAGCGGTGGCGACGATCAGCGGGCCTGCCTATGGCAGGTGAGCGATCGCACTCGACTCAGAGACCTCCAGGCGCGATCGACGGCGACCATTCGCACCGCCGGTTTTTTGCCCGACCCCAACGACCCTGACTACCCACCCATCCCGTTTGCAGCCGGTTACGATGACCGCTGCCTCACCATTTGGAATCTGGAAACCGGCCTCCCCTGCTGGATTTTGCCCACCGATGTGCGGGCCTTGCCCGCCATGGCTATCAGCCCCAGCGGGCGCTACCTGGTCTGCAGTCGCCAAGACTTTACCGTTGCCGTGTGGGATATTCCCGAACGCCGAGCCTGTTATGCGCTGCCTTCCCTGGGGGCACCGGTGTGGGCCCTGGCCTTTAGCGCCGACAGCCGCTACTTTGTCACCGCCAGCAACTACACCATCAAACTCTGGAACGCCAAACGGGGCCAGTGCTGGCGCAGCTTTCTCAGTCAGGCTCACCCAGTGCGTTGCCTAACCTTTAGCACGGCCGCCGGCAGCGGTACCATCGTGACTGGCCACGACGACGCCCAGCTGCGGCTGTGGCAGGTCAACGCAAATCACCCCTACGCCATTGGTCTCCGCGCCCTTAGCGGCCACAGTAGCCCCGTGCGCACGGTGGCCCTCAGCGCCGACGGTCAGTGGTTGGCCAGCAGTGCCGACGACTGCACCATTCGTCTGTGGTCCGTCACCACTGGCCAGAGTCAATGGGTTTGGGCTACGGCCGCTCCAGCAACGCTACTCTGCTTTAGCCCCGCTGGCCAATGGCTGGCCAGTGCCAGCCCCGGAGACGGCATTGCCCTGTGGGATATCGCCACCGGCTTCGCCGCAGGCGACTTAGACCAAGCTCCCGAGAACCCCTCAGCCCTCCTCTATAGCCCCGACGGCCGCTGGCTGATCGCCGGAGCAAAGGACGGCACAATTCGTCTCTGGCCAGGCCAACCGTACCCAGCCATCAGCCCTGGCACCTTCACGGGCCACCAAAACCAGGTCCACGGGCTGGCCGTAGGGTTAGATGGGGCCATGCTGGTCAGCGCCAGCCACGACGGTACCGTACGCTGGTGGAGCTTAGAGCCGGGCGATTCCCCTAGTGTTCAGGCATCCATACAGAACGAGGATCCCGGCTCCCGCCGGGCCCTGGGCCAGTGGCACCACCCTGAGGAACAGTGGCTGCAGGGGGTTACCATCAGCCCCACCGGGGAGATTCTTGCCATTACCAGTGTCGCAACCCAGGTCGAGGTGTGGGCCGTAGCGACCAACCAGCGTCGCCATGTTCTGCTGGGGCACAGCCAAGATATCTGGCACGGATCGGTGAGCTCCAACCGCACCCACCTGATCACCGCCAGTCAGGATGACGAAATTCGCGTGTGGGCCCTCGACACCGGCACCTGTCAGCAGACCCTGCGGCCCGATCGCCCCTACGAAGGCGTCAACATTCGCGGTGCCACTGGCCTATCGGATACCGAAGAGCAGATGCTGAAGTCCCTGGGGGCGATCGTCAGCTACTAAGCCTTGAGCCACCAAGACTTCGGCGACACAGGGAATACTGCGGTGGAACGCACCATGACGGCCTGGCACCAGTGTCAGGCGGATAGGTTCTAGAGTCAATAAACACGGCATCAGCTTGCCCCGAGCGAACAAACCCGAGCAGCAATAGAGGATTTTCTCCTATTCTTGCAGGAATACGGAGAATAAATCAGCCTTCTTATGACGACCATCGCCGCCACCATTGCCGCCGAGTTAGACATTCGCCCCGCCCAGGTCGAGGCTACCCTAGAACTTTTTGGCGAAGGGGCCACGGTGCCCTTTGTCGCCCGCTACCGCAAAGAGCGCACCGGGGATCTAGACGAGGTGCAACTGCGGCAGATTGCCGAACGCCACCAGTATTTAACGGAGCTAGGCGATCGCCTACAGACCGTGCTGGCCGAAATTGAGGGACAAGGTAAGCTCACCCCGGCGTTGAAATCTGCCATTCTCGCCTGCCAACAAAAGACCGAGCTAGAGGATCTCTACCTGCCCTACCGCCCCAAGCGCCGCACCCGCGCCACCATGGCGAAGGAAAAAGGGCTGGAACCGCTCGCTCAGCGCATTGAGTCCTTGAACAAGACTGGACAGCGGGCCGTTCTACGGCAGGAAGCCCAGGCCTTTGTAAAGCCCGATCAAGGGATCGAGTCTGCGGACGCCGCCCTCCAGGGTGCTGCGGATATTCTGGCGGAACAGGTGGCGGAGCGGGTCGATCTGCGCCGTTACGTGCGCGATCGCCTGCTCAACCAGGGCTGCTTCACCGCCAGCGTCAAGAAAGATCACCCTGAGGGCACCACCAAGTACGAGATGTATCGGGCCTACCAGGCCCCGGTGCGATCCATTGCCTCCCACAACCTGCTGGCGCTGCTGCGGGGCGATCGCGAAGGCTTGCTCAAAATCGGGCTTGAGGTGGAGCTAGAGCCCCTGTTACATTCCCTGGAGCAGCGGGTCGTCAAGACCTCTGTGCCTGACCTGCGCCGATTCTATCGAGAGCTGCTACAGGACGCCTACAGTCGATTGCTCAAGCCGTCGTTAACCAGCGAGGTCATGGCCGAGAAAAAAGCCTGGGCCGATCAGGTGTCCATTCAAACCTTTGAAGCCAACTTAAAAAATCTGCTGCTGTCGCCCCCGGCGGGCATGAAGCCAACCCTAGGGGTAGATCCCGGCTTTCGAACCGGCTGCAAGGTGGCGGCGGTCGATGACACTGGCAAATTTTTAGAGTACCAGGCGATTTTTCCCCACCAGTCCGCCCGGCAGCGGCAGCAGGCGGCGACGACGTTGGTCGGGATGATTCGTCAGCACCGCATTGAGCTGATCGCCATTGGCAACGGCACCGCCAGCCGTGAAACCGACGCCTTTGTGGGGGAGGTCTTGACCGCTGTGGCCAATCCCCCGGTGAAGGTGCTGGTCAGTGAAGCCGGGGCCTCGATTTACTCGGCCAGTGAGGTCGCCGCCGCCGAGCTCCCCGAATTGGATGTGACGGTGCGGGGGGCGATTAGCATTGCCCGGCGGCTGCAAGATCCCCTGGCAGAGCTGGTCAAACTGGATCCCAAATCCATCGGCGTGGGTCAGTACCAGCACGATGTCGATCAAAAGCGGCTGAAGCAGAAACTAGATGACACCATCGAAAGCTGTGTCAACTACGTGGGCGTAGACCTCAACATGGCCTCCCGCCAGCTGCTGACCTACGTATCGGGCATTACCCCAGCGGTGGCCAACAATATCGTGGCCTATCGCGATGGCCATGGGGCCTTTGGGTCGCGCCAAGAGCTGTTGAAGGTGAAACAGCTGGGCCCCAAGGCCTTTGAGCAGGCGGCGGGGTTTCTGCGCATTCGCAACGGCCAGAACCCCCTCGACAACACGGCGGTGCATCCCGAAAGCTATGGCATTGTCGATGCGATCGCCGCCGACCTAGCCATTCCCCTGGGCCAAATTTCCCAGGCGGCTGACCGCCTCAAGCGCCTGGATATCAAAAAATACATCACGGCGGCGGCGGGCGAACTCACCCTGCGCGACATTGTGCGGGAGCTAGAAAAGCCTGGTCGTGACCCCCGTGAGCAGTTTACCTACGCCCGCTTTCAAGAGGGCATCAACGATATCACCGACCTGAAGCCAGGCTTGACCCTGGAGGGCGTGGTCACCAATGTCACTAACTTTGGGGCGTTTGTCGATGTTGGCGTGCACCAAGACGGGCTGGTGCATATTTCTCAACTGGCCGATCGCTTTGTCAGCGACCCCAATGACATTGTCAAGGTGGGTCAGGTGGTCAGCGTGTGGGTGATGGAGGTAGACCCTAAACTGAAGCGCATTGGCCTTTCCATGCGGGCAAAATCCTAGTTGTCAGAGAAAATGCTGGGGATGACGTTGATTCTAGTCGGGCAATCCCCTAAGGTGAGCAAGGGCAACCTGCCCTAGAGTTTCCCCAGGGCTGCATCCTAACCGGTCCATGACTAAACACCTGATGCTTTTTCGCCACGGCAAATCAGACTGGGAGACTGGCTACGGCCGCGATCGCGATCGCCCGGTGGCCACCAGGGGAATTACGGCGGCTAAAACCATGGGCAACCTGTTGGCAAAGGCGGGCCAAGTGCCCGATTTAGCCATCACCTCCTCGGCCGTGCGCGCCCGCACCACCCTAGAACTGGCTATGGCCGCCGGTCAGTGGAACTGCCCCATGGAGGTCACCGACGACCTCTACGAAGCGTCCATGGCCCAGGTGCTAGAGGTCATCCACCAGGTTCCTGACCACCACAGATCCTTACTACTGGTCGGTCACGAGCCCACCTGGTCCGACGCGGTGTCTTACTTTATGGGGGGCGGTGCGGTGCACATGCCCACTGCTGCGATCGCCTGTCTAGAGTTTGATGTGCCCACCTGGCCCCAGATCGAGTATGGCCGCGCTACGCTGTTGTGGCTATTGCCACCTAGGCTGTTTACCTAGATGCCATGACAACGACAACCAGCAGACAGCAGCATGGATTTCTAACGGTCAATGGCCTGCGCCTGCACTACGTAACCCAGGGGCAGGGCCCGCTGATGCTCTTTTTGCACGGTTTTCCAGAGTTTTGGTACTCGTGGCGGTACCAGTTCGACGCCTTTGCCGCCCACTACACCTGCGTCGCCCTCGACCTGCGGGGCTACAACGACAGCGACAAACCGGCAGGCATCGAACCCTACCGCATGGAGGTTTTGATCGAGGATGTGCGGAGTGCAATGGTGGCCCTGGGGCACGAGCAGATGGTTTTAGTCGGCCACGACTGGGGCGGCGCGATCGCCTGGGCCTTTGCCTACGCCCACCCCGAGGTGCTCCAGTCGCTGATCGTCATGAACATTCCCCACCCGGCTAAGTTTGCCGAGGGGCTGCGGACCCCCCAGCAGCTCCTGCGCAGCTGGTACATCGGAATTTTTCAGCTACCGTGGCTGCCCGAGTGGCTGCTGCAGGCGGGTGACTACTGGCTGATCCAGAAAATCTTCCAGGGCATGGCGGTGGATAAAACCGCCTTTAGCGACGACGACCTCCGCGCCTACAAAGCCGCCGCCGCCCAACCCGGTGCCCTGACCGCCATGGTCAACTACTACCGGGCCCTAGACCTGGGCGGGCGCTGGCAACAGCCCTGGAGCGTACTCGATGTACCGACCCTGCTGATCTGGGGAGAAGAGGATGCCGCCCTCGGCAAAGAACTCACCCTTGGCACCGACGACTATGTGAGCAATCTACAGCTGCGCTACATCCCCCAGTGCAGCCACTGGGTACAGCAAGAACAGCCGGGGCAGGTTAACGCCCTAATGGCTGAGTTTCTGGGCCGATGACTGGTGAAGCGCCGAAACTGGAGCAGCTAGCTGGTTAGCAACCGCCTGAAATCCGCCAGCACAGCACCCTAAGCTGTGTGTGGAGGCTGATCTGCCCGTCAGTGTAATGTCCGGAACAGCAGCCCAGGGATGTGAAGTTAGCACTGGAGCGATACCGTTTGAACCCCTCATCGCGAGATAGTGGCTATTGCTGGAGGTGGTGGTGGGCGTACCCCGGCGCTGGCAACCGGGGGGCGTGCAAAATCGGTTGATTGTCTCCGAACCCGTGGTTGAGGGCAACTTTCGCGTCCAGCCCCTCAGTCACCTAAGTCAAAACAACCGGGGGCTACTCACCTTTGGCCCTGACCTGGTGCAACTACTGCGGCAGTTTCGCCCCCAGGTGATTCAGGTCGAGCAAGGGGCCAGGGCGTTGGCCTACGCCCAGACCATCACCCTCAATCGACTGCTGGGTCTCAGGGCCAAGAATGTATTCTTCACCTGGTGGAACCTGCCCTACCAGCTCAAGTTCCCTATCTCTGCGCTAGAAGCTTATAACCTACGGCACACCCACGGCCTAGTGGTGGGTAATCAGGATGGGGCAGATATCCTGCGCCATGGCCCATCTGGGCCGGGCGTTGACCATGGCCGCTCCCAAGGCTCCTACCAAGGTCCCTACCGAGTCATGCTCCAGCTCGGCGTCGATGAAACCCTGTTTCGGCCCCGGCCCCAGCCAGCGCTGGCCGAGGCTCTCTCCATTCCCAGCGATGCCTTTGTGGTGGGCTACTGCGGTCGCTTTGTGGCCGAAAAAGGTCTGCTCACCCTCTGTGATGCCCTGGCTAGGCCATCTACCCCAGCCCTGGGTGTGGCTGCTGGTCGGTCAGGGTGACCTACAAGCCACTGTACAGGCCAGGGGCGACGGGTTGGGTATCGGCGATCGCCTGCGCTGGGTCACCGACATCCCCCACGACCAGGTGCCCAGCTACATCAACCTCATGGATACCCTAGTCCTGCCCTCGGAAACCACCGACACCTTTAAAACCCTCACCTCCAGAGGCTGGAAAGAACAATTTGGCCATGTGCTGATCGAACTGTACCGCCACAGCCACGAATACGACCTGGCCCACATCCACGCGCTGTTCTTACCCCTCAGTACGGCGGCGGCGACGGTGGCGCGATCGCGCTTACCCTACGTGCTGCGCCCCCTAGGCACCCTCGACTCCGCTGACCTGCAGAAAAAAAACGCCTCAAGCAACTCTATGGCCACCTGTTCGAAGCCCCGAACATCGCTGGAGCCGCAGCGCTGCACTTTACGAGCCCCATAGAAGCGGAGGTGTCCCATCGGTTTGGGGCAACGGTACCCGACTGGGTAATGCCGTTAGGGGTACAGCCCTCCCCATCCGTCTCGGTGCCAGAACGACAGCAAATCCTGGCGCAGTTGGGGATACCGAGCGATCGCCCCCTCCTGCTGTACCTCTCTCGCCTTGACCCCAAAAAAGGACTCGATCTGCTGCTGCCCGCCCTGGAGCAGCTCACCGCCCAGGGCCTAGACTTTCACCTGGTGCTGGCCGGGGGCAACCCCCAAGACCCGGCCTACAGCCAAGCCATTGGTGATCGCCTGCGGGCGACTCCCCTGACACTATGATTGGAATGCGATCGCCCATCAAACCCTAGCGGCCTATCATGGGGTGCTTTCCCCAGGCCAGATGCCGACTCTGGCCCAAACCCCTACCCTCTAGGTAACCCAGGGTAAACCGGTGTCGTAATCCACACCCCCCATCGCGGGGGAAACGGTGTATAAAGATACGTATAACAGTACGTTAAGAAAATAAGCGTATTTTTCACCTTTGGGTGGAAAATTTAACCATAGAGCGAGATCTACCCCTAGCCATCCAGCGTTGCAGGTCAACCTCCCATGCTTCAGGATCCCAGAGCCGTTCGGTACTATCAACGGATTACCGATGCCTTCGTCGACCAGTGGAACCGAGGTTATCGAACCAGTGAGCTCCGCCTTTACCTAGAAGGCTACCTGGCCGCCCTCCGGCACTCCGATGCCCTCGAACCTTACCTGGTTCATCGCCTCGAAGAAGATACCATCCGTTACCTCAGCGACCCATCAAACTTCGCCATTCCCCAGGCTGAACCCGAGATTTATTAGGGCATTAGGCCAACAGCTTTTGTGATGAACAGATAGCTAGATCAGCTAGCCAAAGAATTTTACCAATTGAATTCTCTGTCAAGCGTCAAGATTTTTACACCCAAAAAAAGCTCCTGCCCTAGGGCAGGAGCTTTTTGATTCAGCCCTCTCGGGCTAAGCCTCAGACGTTAGTCGAGGTCGCCCATGGCGAGCACGGGTTCAGTCTCGCGATCGATACCCTTCTCGAAACCTGCCTCAGCTGCGCGAGCGCGACCGGCATGCCAAAGGTGACCAATCAGGAGGAAGAAACCTAGCACAAAGTGCGAGGTAGACAGCCACTGACGGGGGTTCACAAAGTTCACGGAGTTGATTTCCGTAATCACACCACCCACCGAGTTGATAGAGGCGTTGGGCGCGTGAGTCATATACTCAGCGGCGCGACGCACCTGCCAATCTTGGATATCGTTGGTCAGTTTATCGAGATCGAGACCGTTGGGGCCACGCAGGGGCTCCAGCCAGGGACCTTGGAAGTCCCAGAAGCGCATGGTTTCACCACCGAAGATGATCTCACCGGTAGGAGAACGCATCAGGTACTTACCTAGACCGGTGGGGCCTTGGGCCGCGCCGATGTTGGCACCCAGACGCATGTCGCGTACCAGGAAGGTCATCGCCTGGGCCTGAGAAGACTCGGCGTTGGTGGGGCCGTAGAACTCAGAAGGATAGGCGGTGTTGTTGAACCACACATAGCAGGCAGCGATAAAGCCCATCAGCGACAGGGCACCCAGGCTGTAGGACAGATAGGCTTCACCAGACCAGATCAGAGCCCGACGAGCCCAGCCAAAGGGCTTGGTGAAAATGTGCCAGATCCCGCCCCCAATACAAATCAACCCAATCCAAATGTGGCCGCCGATGATGTCTTCCATGTTGTTGACGCCGATAATCCAGCCGTCGCCACCGAAGGGAGAACCCACCAAATAGCCAAAGATGATGGCCGGGTTGAGGGTCGGGTTGGTGATGATGCGAACATCGCCACCGCCCGGAGCCCAGGTATCGTAGACACCGCCAAAGACGCAGGCCTTCAGCACCAGCAACAGGGCACCACAGCCGAGTAAAATCAGGTGGTAACCGATGATGTTGGTCATCTGGTTCTTGTCTTTCCAGTCGTAGCCGAAGAACGAAGAATACTCTTCTAGCACTTCGGGGCCGCGCAGGGCGTGGTACACACCACCGAGGCCAAGCACCGCCGAGGAAATTAGGTGCAGTACACCGACGACAAAGTAAGGATAGGTGTTGATCACTTCACCACCAGGCCCTACGCCCCAGCCCAGGGTAGCCAGGTGGGGCAGCAGGATAAAGCCCTGCTCGTAGAGAGGCTTGTCGGGTATAAAGTGGGCTACTTCGAACAGGGTCATAGCCCCAGTCCAAAATACAATCAGACCAGCGTGGGCCACGTGGGCACCCAGCAGCTTGCCGGATAGGTTAATCAGTCGAGCGTTACCAGACCACCAGGCAAAGCCGGTAGATTCTTGGTCGCGCCCAGCAAGAAATGAATTGCTAGAGAGCGTTACCACGGGGGAGTACCTCTTCGGGGAATACAAACTTCTCATGGGGCTGGTCGGTGGGCGCCATCCAGGCCCGAATGCCTTCGTTCAGCAAGATGTTCTTGGTGTAGAAGGTCTCAAACTCAGGGTCTTCCGCCGCCCGAATCTCC
>Ga0169931_10012759_pt1 | contig 11595 bp, 11 predicted proteins | sample Kivu_15m_20L_FD_129675 | JGI IMG/M metagenome (GOLD analysis project Ga0169931, IMG submission 129675) | Freshwater microbial communities from Lake Kivu, Western Province, Rwanda to study Microbial Dark Matter (Phase II) - Kivu_15m_20L... | ecosystem: Environmental > Aquatic > Freshwater > Lake... | reverse complement strand
TGTGGCGGGCCCGCTGGCAAGACCTATTTGCAGTGTCGCCAGCCACACCCTCCGAGTACTCACACGGGCTTGTCCAACAAACGGATCAGATCGCGGCTTCGCGCGATCTATCCTTACTCGTTGGACCCCAGGTTGCCGTGAGGCCCTCAGATCCTTGCCGTGCGACCCCCGGCCTTGCCCCATCCTCCTGCAAGGTCTTGGGCCGGCCACAGCGGACTCACTATGATCGGCCTTCGCAAGGTTGCAGCAGGACTACCGGAAGGGCACCATGACATTGTTCGACAAGTACGGTGGCGTGCCGACGGTGAGTCGTATCGTGTCGAAGTTCTATCGTGAAGCGTTGGCGCGTCCCTCGCTTCAGCCCTACTTCGAGGGCGTCGACATGCGTCGGCTCATCGACCACCAAGTCAAGTTCATCTCGCACGTGCTTGGTCAGCCAGCCTCGATTTACGAGGGGCGCACCCTCAGCGCGGCGCACGGCGGCCTGCGGATCACGGGCGAGGCGTTCGGCGAAGTGGCGCAGATCTTGAAGCACACCCTGTTGGATGCCGGTATGGACAGTGCGGACGTGGACAGGGTCATGGCCACGGTGGCCGGCGCCCGCGAGTCGATCGTCACCGACTGAGCTTGCTAGCCTGCGAATGCGGGCTTGAAGGTGGTCCCGGTACGCCACCGCGACCGGCGGAGTCGAGGATGCACCGCCCGCCGGAAGAGCCGGCGTCGTGTTCGAAGCCTGGGAGTGGGGCCATCGGGTCGACAAGAAGATCGTGTCGGTCAACGGTCAAGCGCGCAGCACCCGACCGGGCCTGGCGTTGGTGCGCCTGCCGTCGTGGGCCACTCAAGGGCGTGGGCTGAGCAGCGTCAGCTGGTGCGCATAGATCCCCAGCTGGGCGATGCCATCCAGACCCTGCCGCGCCAGTGACTCGGATCCAAGAATGGCTCGGACTTGCGCCGCAAAAGCGGGTTCCTCGGCCCACGATTCGACCAGCACAACGACAGGTGGTACCGCATTGGCCGCTCCCCGGGCACGCTGCTCGGCATTGACATAGCCGCTGGCCAGCCGATCTGCCACCAGCACACTGACGGCGCAGATGCCGGCGCTTTCGAGAAAAGCCGGGATGATGACTTGCTCGAGCACCTTGAGATGCGCGGCCTCCCGCGCTGGCTCGATGTCGTAGCGCAATGTGGCGATCAGCCCGCCTTGAGCCACACCGGACTGCGAGGCCGCGTGCCTGACCATGACGCGGCAAAGACAACGTGCGACGTGCCGAAAATGGCGCACCGCCGACAGCGTGCGCACGCTCGGGTTGTCCAGGCGCTCCCTGTAGGCCGGGCCTAGCACCGTCTCGAGCGAGTCGGTTTCGTAGAGATTGAAGAAGTGCCGATCGCCCGCGACGGAAACAAAGCGCCGGCCGCTTCTAAACCCCGCAATGGACACCCGCTCGGGCATGTGCTCCTCGCCATGCCAGGCGTAGAACTCGGCCAGCCCCTCAGGCTCGATGTCATGCCAGATGGCCACTGCGCCCGTCATGGCAAAAGCCCACTGTCGAGCATCAAGCGACGAATCTGCGCGCGCTCGTCATCATCGATCCCAAGCTGCGGCTCTCGCACGGCCGCGCTCTCGAACAAGCCCTGCAATCGCAGCACCTCCTTCATGCGGGGCCGAAAGTCGCGGATCGGCGCGCGCCAGCAATAGCGGGCAATCGGTCCCAGCTTCCGCCAAATGGCGCGGGCCTTGTCGACGTCGCCGCCTTGCACCCCAGCGTTCATTTCAACCAGTTCGCGCGTGAAGGAGCCTGCAAAACCGATCAGCGCACCGTTGCAGCCCATCATCATGGCTTCAAAGATGAAGGTGTCGCTGCCCGTGAGCACGCCGATGCGCTGGGGCAGCGTGGCCGCCACCTCGATGGTCGAGAGCGTTTGAGACACATCGAATGAGGCTTCCTTGATGGCCACCACCTCCGGGATCTGCGCCACGCGGCGCAGGATATCGGGTGAATAGTCGGGTCCCCAGCCTTTTGGGAACTGAAAGCAGATGATGGGCAGATGAGCCGCATCGGCGATGGCCTTGTGATAGCGGTAAATCATCTCGCTGGGCACAGGGGCGCCCGAAAAGGTCGGAAACGGCGGAAAAACAGGAAAGCCCTGTACCCCCATGCGGGCGTATCGCTCGGCCTTGGCGGCAGCCGCGCGGGTCGAGCCCGCGACAATGCCCGAGAGAAAAGGCACGCGGCCGCCGAGCACCCTCAGACAGACACGAATCACCTCGTCCTGCTCGTCTTCCGTCAGGGCGATCACCTCCGAAGCGTCCATGTTCATGGCGATGCCCGCAGGGCCCTGGCTCGAGAGCCAATCCATGTAGCGTTCAAGACCGCTCCAATCAATCTGCCCATTGGTGTGCATGGGCAGGAAGGGGGCGGCGATCACGCCGTGGCAGGGTCTTTGGAGCATGGCTGGTCCTCAGTACTGAATGACCCCGTGGCGCATGAAGCACTCGGTGATCTCTTCGCAGTACTCGGCAAACCGGGCGCTGGTGATCACGGCCTTGTGACGCGGGCGGGGCAAATCGATGTCGATGATCCGCTCGATACGGCCAGGGCGTGGTGTCATGACCACCACCCGGTCTGCCAGCGCGACCGCCTCTGAAATACCGTGCGTGATGAAAAAGGTGGTCTGACCGCGATCGAGCCAGAGCTTTTCGAGATCGATGCGCATCTGCTCGCGCGTGAGCGCATCGAGCGCGCCAAACGGCTCGTCCATCATCAGCAGGGGAGGCTCATGAATCAGCGCTCTGACGATGGCCGCGCGCTGCCGCATCCCACCGGAGAGCTCGCGCGGCATGCGGTTCTCAAAGCCTGCCAGACCGACCTTGGCCAGCAGGGCCAGCGCCCGATCTCGGTAGCCGGCAGGTTCGCCCGCGCGCAACTCGATCTGGACCAGCACGTTGTCGAGCACATTGCGCCAGTCGAGCAACACCGGGCTCTGGAACACGATGCCCAGATCGGTGTGCGGACCCGCGATGCGCTTGCCCGCGATATGGACCGAGCCTTCGCTGGACCCGAGCAGACCCGCAATGATCTTGAGCAAGGTGGACTTGCCGCAACCCGAGGGACCCACAACCGCGATGAATTGGCCGGCCCGGACCGACAGGTCGACGCAGCCCAGCGCCTGGGTCTGCATGGGCCCACGCTGGAAGGTCTTGCTCACCCCGGTGATCTCGACGGGAACTGCAGCCGTGCGTGACTGCAGGCCCCGTCCCGCCTCAGAGGCCGAACCTTGATTCTGAGGGATCACGTTGGCGCCTTACCTTGGCAGGAACTCATTGGTGTGAAACGCTGTCCAGTTCAGCTGAGTTTCAAGGCCGCGGTACCGCTTGAGCAAATCGATGGTCTGTGACCAATCCTTCTCGTGACCAAAGCCAATCTGACCCTTGACATTGACCGAATCCATCAACTCGAAGTCCACCAGCATCTGATCCTTGGTCGACTGCCGGTTCAGATCCGGCTTGACCTTCATGGCCACATCAACGGCCGCATCGGGGTTCTTTTTGGCCTCTTCCCAGGCCCGCTTGGTGGCCCTGACGAAACGGCGCACAAGATCCGGATTGCTCTTGATCGTGTTGTTACCCGTGAAGATCGCCATGCCCACGATATTGGCACCATGGTCGGCAAAGCGCAGCGCATGGGGCTCAACGCCACGGTACTTGAGCAGGAAGAACTGGTCATCAGCCCCCCCAAGCAGGCCATCGGCGCGCTTCTCGAGCACCGTGACCACCTTGGCAGCCGGATCAACCTGCACAAACCGGACCTTGCTGATGTCAACCTTGTTGTGCGCGGCGACGGCTTCGAGCAAGCCGCGGATCGGATCGCCCGGGGAGACTGCCAGCGTCTTGCCTTCGATGTCCTTGGGCGTGCGTATGCCGGCAGAGGCGGCCGACACGACAGAAAAGCCGGTGGAACTCAGGATATTCATCACCGACTTGATTTCTCCGCCCTTGGAGATGAGGTTGATGATGCTCGAACTGTCGGCCAGGCCGAAGGTGTCCGTCCCGGCGCCCACCACCTGCACCGTGTTGGCCGAGCCGCGGCCTTCGTTGATGGTCAGGTTGATGCCCTCCTGCTTGTAAAACCCCCGGTCCACGCCGTAATAGAAGGGCACATGCAAGCCACCGAGGTACCAGTTCAGACGCAGGGACACATTGTCCTGCGCCTGAGCCTTGACGCCCATTACCAAGGGCAAAGCCAGGGCAAGGCCAAAAACCACTTTTCCGAATTTGCGTCTCACGTTCATTTCTGTCTCCTTCGATTGCTGACTTCCCAAACGACATCAAATCCCGGTCATCTCTGTAGGGCGTTGGGCCACATGCCAGGGAATAACCAGGCGCTCCACAAGTTCCACAAAATAATAAATTGCCAGCCCGATGATGCTGAGCAAGATGATGATGGCAAAGACCATCGGGGTTTCGAGTTGTCCGTTGTATTGCTGGAGCAGGTAGCCGAGGCCGCGATCCGAAGCCACGAACTCGGCCACCACGGCTGCCGTGGCCGACAGGGCGGCACCGATCTTCAGGCCGGTAAAGATTTCCGGTAATGCCTGAGGCAGGCGGATCTTGAAGAACATCCGGCTGACGCTGGCGCCAGTTGATCGGGCGAAATCCATCACATCGGGGTCGACCGATTTGAAGCCGGCAACACTCGAGACCACGATCGGGAAGAAGCACAGCAAGAACACGATCAGCAGCTTGGGTAGCAAGCCGAATCCCAACCAGATGATGAACAAGGGCGCGATCGCGATCTTCGGGATGATCTGCAGGAACACGATGACGGGGTAGATCGTGTTTTCCACAAAGCGTGAATAGGCGATCGACATGGCCAGCGGGATGCTGACGACGACAGCCAGTAGATAGCCCCCGACGATCTCTACCGTGGTGGTCCAAGCCGCGGCGGCTACCACCGTCTGTCGCTTCATCAATTCGGACCAGATCTTGCTCGGCGGTGGTAACAGATATTCCTTGATACCCAGCAACTTGACCACCAATTCCCACAGCACAAAGAGAACGACAAACATCAACAAGGCACCTATCCAGCGCCTGGTCGAAGCAGTCAGAGCGGGCCGGGTGCTGCGGGTCCGTGTGTTCAAGGGTGTACCGCCTTCTCATCTGGGTCGCGGGCATCGAACGTACCGAATCTGGCGGGCAGGTTGATTTCTATGACCTCGAGATCATCCGACCGAGCGATCACGTTGTGGGGTACACCGGCGGGCTGGCTCAGGCTGCCTCCAGCGTGCACCGTCACCGTGTCGGCAATGCCCTGAATCCGAAAGCTGATCCAGCCCTTGAGCACGTAAACAAAGTGTGCCGACATGTCGTGCCAATGCCATCCGGTTTCCTTCTCGAAAGGCTTGAACGCCCGGATGTGCTTGGCACCGAGGCGCCCGCCGGTGGCCTGTGCGAGACCAAGGTCACGGTACTGGGCATCGGCGCGCGGGCCCTCGAGGGTGAAATCTGCCTCGCGAAAAGGCAGCAGCCGATATTGGGAAAGAGCGCTGGACAATTCCAGCGGCCCTTCATAGGACGGGAGCATGAGTTCGGACATGCGAAGTGCTCAGCTGCGGGCGGGCGGTTTCGATTGGTGCTCGAGTCGGCACCGGCACCATCGCTCGATGATGGCGAAGAGACCAGATGCCGCCCAATTCCTGGGCAGCGCTTTGCAAGCGGGCCACGAAAAATGAGCGGCGGTCCGGGCCAAAGCGCGAGAGTGGGCCGGCCAGACTGAGGGTTGCGACTGCGGCCCGCGCTGCGGTGAGCTCGACGACTGCTACTGCGACGGCGGCAGTGCCGGGCTCGCCCTCATCGAGCGCCACACCGAAGCCTGCCTGGCGTGTGGCCTCGAGCATCTGTGCGAAAGCGTGCAAGCTGGTGGCGACATTGGGGCCATAGCGCCGCGTGGAGTGCAGTTCGGTCGCCTCCACGATGCGCATCGCCTGCGCCTGCGGCAAGGTGGCGAGCCAAGCTTTGCCTGTGGCCGTGGCGTGCAGAACGACGTCGTGGCCGGTGTCGTGATCGAGATCAGGGTCGTAACGGAGTCCCGAGCGTGCGCCTTGGGCCTTGGCCACCCAGACGAGGCGCTCGCCCTCGACCACGGCCAGACGCGCCAACTCCCCCGTCTCGGCGGCCAGGCGATCCAGGACGGGTTGGGCCAGATCGTCCAAGCCGGTGCACACGTAGTGGCGCAAGCCCAGCATGGTGAGCTTGAGGGTCAGACCGTAGCGCCCGCTGGGGCTGTGCTGCATCACATAGCCCGACTCCATCAGCAGGGCCAGCAGTCTGTGGCCGATGCTCTTCGGCAGCGTCAAGGCCGCACAGATCTCCGCCAAGCTCGCGCCGTCGGGCTGGTCCGTCAGGTATTCGAGCATCAGCAACGCCCGCCTGGATCCGGATTGGTTCATCGGTTTCCGAGCATTAGTGGAACGCTGTTCGCAGATTAAGGCCTCGCCTTGGGGATGTCAATAGGGGTCTGAGGCTCCGCGTCGCAGTTGCAAGACCCGCAGCGGCACGTGCGCGCGCCTGCAGGAAGGCACCGATGGTCCGTACCGTGAGGGCCTGGCTGCGTTGTGCCAGCCCGTTGCCCGCGAAGTGCATGTGCGTGGCGCCATCGATCACGCCCAGCCATTTGCACCCTGCTGGCAGGCTGGCGAAGGGCTCGGTGCGGGTCTCCCAGGACGCCCTCTCCGACAGGGGGCGAACCTCGAAGTGATAGTCGTTGATCTTGGGGCCCGGATGAACACGCCCTGTCTCGTGAGGTCAGCCAGTCGATTCAATCGCGTGCTGCGCCACTCTCGTTTGCAGGCTCGGCGTCGCCACCACTTGCGCCCCCACCTCCCCCACCGATGCCAGGCCCAGCTGGGCCAGCGCGATGCGGATGTCGTCGGCCAGCGTGTCGACCAGGGCGTTGACGCCCGGCAGGCCGCGCGCGGCGGCGGCGTAGAGGAAGGGCCGGCCCAGCATCACGAAATCGGCGCCGAGTGCCAACGCCTTGACGACGTCCTCGCCCTGGCGCACGCCGCCGTCCAGGATCAGCGGGAAGTCAGGGCCGACGGCGGCGCGGATCGCGGGCAGGGCCTCCAACGGCGACAGGGCCGCGTCGAGCTGGCGCGCGCCATGGTTGGACACCTGCAGCGCGTCCACGCCCAAGGCCTGCAGGCGCCGGGCGTCGTCGGGGTTCAGCACCCCCTTGACGACCAGCCGGCGCGGCCAGCGCTCGCGCAGCCGCGCGAGGAAGTCCCAGTTGGCGCCGCGGCGCGGCGCGGTGCGGTCGTAGCCACCCGGGCGCAGGCCGTCGAAGTGCACCATGCGCGGCGCGCCGGCGGCCAGCGTGCCCAGTGACCAGCGCGGGTGGACCGCGAAGTCGATGAAGTGCCGCAGCCCCATGCGGAACGGGGTGCGAAAACCGTTGCGCGTGTCGCGCGGGCGGTTGCCGGTGCGCGGCGTGTCCACCGTCAGCGTCAGCACCGGGCACTGCGCCGCCGCCGCCCGGTCGGCCAGCGCCAGCGCCTCGTCCACCGAGCCGGTGACGTAGAGCTGGAACCAGGCCCGCCCCTGCGAGCGCTCCATCAGCATCTCCACTGCCGTGGAGCCGGCGGTCGACACCCCCAGCGGGAAGCGCCAGCGCGCGGCCGCGTCGGCCAGGGCGAGGTCGGTGCCCGGGCCGGCCAGGTTGCACATCCCCATGGGCGCGCAGCCGAAGGGCAGGCCCAGCTCCTGCCCGAGCAGCTTCACCGTCAGGTCGCCCACCGGCGGGTCGACCAGCACTCGCGGCATCAGCGTCACGGCATCGAAGACCGCGGTGTTGCGCGCCAGCCCCACCTCGCGCCCCGCCGCGCCGTCGATGAAGTCGAAGACGACGCGCGGCATCCGCCTGCGCGCGGCAGCGCGCAGGTCGGCGAAGGTGGGCAGGGGGTTGGGCTCGCTTTGCGGCATGGTCGGAAACGGAAGTCAAGGGTAGACGGGGCCCTGGCGGCGCAGCCGCCCGGCGGGTCAGCGTGGAGTGCTGCGCGTGTCCACGGGGCCGCTCACCCCTCCATCTGCTTCTGGAACACCAGCCCCGCGTGCTCGCGCAGCGCATGGAAGCGGATCTTGGGCCAGTTGTCCTGCATCGCGCGCAGCTCGCCGGCGTATTCGAGCAGCACGCAGGGCGCGTTGACCGCGTCCAGCGCCACGCGGTGGTCGTTGCCGTCGATGAAGCGCTTGAGCTCGCGCTCGTCGGCGGCCGGGCCGTCGCCGGTGTCGGCCGTGACCCAGCGCGCGACGTTGTAGCGCGCCGGCATGATGCGCGCCTTCACGCCGTACTCGTGTTCCAGGCGGTGCGCCACCACCTCGAACTGCAGCTGCCCCACGGCGCCCAGCAGCAGCACGCTGCCGGCCACCGGGCGGAAGACCTGGATCGCGCCTTCCTCGCCAAGCTGCGTCAGCCCCGCGCGCAGTTGCTTGGTCTTCAGCGGGTCCGCCACCTCCACCGAGCGGAACATCTCAGGCGCGAAGAAGGGCAGGCCGGTGAACTGCAGCGCCTCGCCCTCGGTCAGCGTGTCGCCGAGCTGCAGCACGCCGTGGTTGGGGATGCCGATGATGTCGCCGGCGTAGGCCTCCTCGAGCAGCTCGCGGCGCTGGCTCATGAAGGTGACCACCGTGTTCGGGCGGATCTCCTTGCCGCTGCGCGTGACCTTCAGCCGCATGCCGCGCTCGAAGCGGCCGCTGGCCAGACGCAGGAAGGCGATGCGGTCGCGGTGCGCCGGGTCCATGTTGGCCTGGATCTTGAACACCACGCCGGTGCACTTGGGCTCCTGCGGCTGCACCGTGCGCTGCAGCGCGGGCTTCGGCCCCGGCGGCGGCGCCAGCGCCACCAGCGCGTCCAGCACCTCCTGCACGCCGAAGTTGTTGATCGCACTGCCGAAGAACATCGGCGTCTGCCGGCCGGCCAGGAATTGCGCCTCGTCGAAGCCGGGGGCGGCTTCGCGCACCAGCTCCACCTCGCCGGCGGCCTGCTCCCAGGCGGCGCCGAAGCGTTGCGCGAGCACCGGGTTGTCGATGCCGTCGACGACCTCGTCGCCGCCTTCGCGCAGGCGGTCCTCGCCGGGCGAGAACACGCGCATCTGGTCGCGTCGCAGGTCCAGCACGCCGCCGAAGATCTTGCCCATCCCCACCGGCCAGGTGAAGGGCACCACGCCCATGCCGAGCTCGCGCTCGATCTCGTCCATCAGATCGAGCGGCTCGCGCACCTCGCGGTCCATCTTGTTGACGAAGGTGAGGATGGGCGTGTTGCGCGCCCGGCACACCTGCAGCAGGCGCCGCGTCTGCGGCTCGACGCCGTTGGCCGCGTCGATCACCATCAGCGCGGCGTCCACCGCCGTCAGCACGCGGTAGGTGTCCTCGGAGAAGTCCTGGTGGCCGGGCGTGTCGAGCAGGTTGATGACGCAGTCGCCGTACTCCATCTGCATCACCGACGACGCCACCGAGATCCCGCGCTGCTTCTCGATCTCCATCCAGTCGCTGGTGGCGTGGCGGCTGGCCTTGCGCGCCTTGACCGAGCCGGCGATCTGGATCGCGCCCGAGAACAGCAGCAGCTTCTCCGTCAGCGTGGTCTTGCCGGCGTCGGGGTGGGAGATGATGGCGAAGGTGCGGCGGCGGCGCACCTGCGCGGCGATGGTGTCTGCTAGCGGGCTGGACATCGTGGAGGCCGCAGGCGTGTGCGGCAGGCAAGGGTGCCGGCGTGGGGCCGGCAGACCCGTGGCGCACCGGTGCGGCGCGCCGGGACGGCGAGCTGTGGATTATCGAGGCGGCGCCCGACGACGGCGTGCCCGGGCACGCGCAGCACTCTCAGTAGGTCGCGCGCCCGCCGGACAGGTCGAAGACGGCGCCGGTGTTGAAGGTGCACGAGCCCGAGCACAGCCACATCACCAGTTCGGCCACCTCCTCGACCTCTCCCAGGCGCTGCATCGGGCTCTTGGCGATCATGGTCTGGACGTGAGACGGCGACATCTGCTCGAGGATGGGCGTGCGCACCGCCGCCGGGGCGATGGCGTTGACGAGGATGCCGCTGGTGGCGAGCTCCTTGCCCAGGGATTTGGTCAGCGCGATGACGCCCGCCTTGGCGGCGCTGTACGCGGCCGCATTGGGCGTGCCCTCCTTGCCGGCCAGGGAGGCGATGTTGACGATGCGCCCCGCCCCGCGTTCCCTGAGGTAGGGGACGGCCGCGCGGCACACGTTGAACGTGCCCGTCAGGTTGACGTCGATGACGCGTGCCCACGCCGCCGGGTCCTGTTCGGCCACGGGCACCGTGGCGCCGGCGAAGCCCGCACTGTTCACGACGATGTCGATCCCGCCCAGGCGCTGCCTCACTTCGGCGGCGGCTTTCTCGACGGCTGGCAGGTCGCTGACGTCGACCTGCCAGCCCCGTTCGCTGCCCACCTCGGCACAGTCCCAGATCGCGACGACGGCGCCACTGCGCCGCAGGTGCGCGGCGATCTCGGCACCGATGCCACTGGCACCGCCGGTCACCACCGCAACGGCGCCCTGGAGTTCGTAAGTGGCGGGACGGAAAGGAAGGTTCATCGGATCCTCAGGTTCGAGTCGACGGCATCGGGGGTGTGCCTGCAGGGTGCCTTCGCGGGACCTGCGACCCACCTGTCACGCCCGCAATCGCGTCACCCCGGACAGCGTGCAGGCATGCACCGCGTTGCGCAGCGCCGCGATCGCCTCGTAGCGCGGGAAGCTGCGCCGCCACGCGAGCACCACGCGCCGGGTCGGCACCGGGTCGGCGAAGGGCACGTAGGCCACGTGCGGATGCGGCTCGGCCGGCACGCTGAGCTGGGGCACGACGGTCACGCCCATGCCCGAGGCCACCATGTGCTTGATGGTCTCGAGCGAGGAGCCCTCGAAGCTCTTGCGGATGCCGTCGGCGTCGCTGGAAAAGCGCGCGAACTCCGGGCAGACCTCGAGCACCTGGTCGCGGAAGCAGTGGCCGGTGCCCAGCAGCAGCATGGTCTCGCGCTTGAGCTCCTCGGAGCTGATGTGCTGGCGTGTGGCCAGCGGATGGGTGCGCGGCAGCGCCACCATGAAGGGCTCGTCGTACAGCGGCGCCACCGCCAGACCGGTGTCCGGGAACGGCTCGGCCAGGATCGCGCAGTCCAGATCGCCGGTGCGCAGCATCTCCAGCAACTTGACCGTGAAGTTCTCCTGCAGCATCAGCGGCATCTGCGGCGTGCGGTCGATGGCCTGGCGTACCAGCTCGGGCAGCAGGTAGGGCCCGATCGTGTAGATGATGCCCAGCTTCAGCGGGCCCGAAAGCGGGTCCTTGCCGCTCTTGGCGATCTCCTTGATCGCGGCGGCCTGCTCGATCACGACCTGCGCCTGGCGCACGATCGCCTCGCCCAACGGGGTGACGCTGATCTCGGCGCCGCCGCGCTCGAAGAGCTTGACGTCGAGCTCGTCCTCGAGCTTCTTGACGGCCACGCTGAGCGTGGGCTGCGACACGAAGCAGGCCTCGGCCGCGCGCCCGAAATGGCGTTCGCGGGCGACGGCGACGATGTAGCGCAGCTCGG
>Ga0169931_10012758_pt1 | contig 11595 bp, 2 predicted proteins | sample Kivu_15m_20L_FD_129675 | JGI IMG/M metagenome (GOLD analysis project Ga0169931, IMG submission 129675) | Freshwater microbial communities from Lake Kivu, Western Province, Rwanda to study Microbial Dark Matter (Phase II) - Kivu_15m_20L... | ecosystem: Environmental > Aquatic > Freshwater > Lake ... | reverse complement strand
GAAATCGTGGCGGGCTTGAATGGTAGCACATCGAAGTACACAGGGCCATCGACACCCGATCCAGCGTCTTCGACAGGTCCATGTATATACACATCCTGCCGGTGCGCTCCGCTATGTTCGTCACCCAAAGGGCCCAAGCCGCAAAGCGTTAAGTATCGCCTGATGGCAATGACTTGGCGCGAAGTAGGTGCCACACGCAAGTTCCCGATGCTCACGTCAAGGGTTGGTAGAGTAACGCAGGCGGATACATCGAGGGGGTATAAGATGCAGCGGCGTGACTCTTTGCTTTCCCACAGCTCAAGCTTGCCCACGGCTACGTTGACTGCACCATCTCGTGTCGTGCGTACCACCACCTGGCGAGAGGAGAAAGTAAAGAGCGGGACTCCATCATGTCCCTCGAGCACTACGGTGGGAATCAGCACCTCGCAGTCAAGGCTCCACGTGCGAGCCTGCCTTTGTTGAGTTATGTCATCGAACGACATCGAACGTGGCTGTGGTTGTCTCTTTTTTAGTTCGTGTGGGGATCGCGCCATGGCCAGCACCTTGACAATGCTCTGCACAGCCTCGGGTCGTACGGACAGCGTGAACGGAGTGACGACCATGCGTGCCGTAGTCAAAGGTCCCTTCCGGTCCAGGGAGCACGTCAGAAGTTTCTGACCTGGGGCATTTTCATGGGCTTTTTGAAGCACAACATGGCCATTATGGGAGATGTCACAAGATTCTACCTCGCAGCCAATACTGATGCCACACGTTTTTTGTTGAAAACGTGCAATGAATTTTTTCGCGCTTACCATGGGGGCTCTCTCGAGTGCAATGGAGAAGACCGGAAACGTCATCTCAAGGGCCGCAGCTTGTGCCCAGCCTGTGGGAGTAGGTACCGATTCAGAGGCTCGAGCCTCATCATCAAGGCCTAGCTCGGCGTAGAGCTGCACACGCTGCTCTCGAGTCCACGTGGATGGATCCGGCGAGGGAAGTGCGCGAGACGCGGAGCCCGTGAGGGGCGCTGGACCCGTAAGCCACATCCACCACGAGTTCTTCGCCCGGGCCTCCTCTGCACGCTGCGTAATGATCGACTTCTCCGTTGATTTTTGTATCTCCTCCGCACGCAGCTCAGCGTACGCACGTTGGCGGAGAAAAATTATATCGCTGGCCGTGAGGCTTTGTTGAAGGCTCTCTAGTTCCGCACGTTCACGCTCCTCCAAGGGGGGGAGCCAGTCAACCCCTTGGACCCGTTTGTATAAGGCTATGTACGCGAGGCTACGCTCCTTCCACAGGACGTATTTTCCCCACTGTAGTCGGACCCTCGAAGCGGCAGCGCGAACATCATGGAGCACACAGGCGATGACATAGATCCATCGCGACGAGCTCTGCCCTGTGGGTGGTGTGAGAGAGCGGTAGCGGCGGTACTCGTTGATCCTTTCTGCAATCACAAAATAACGCGCCACTTCGATCAGTGACTCAAACTGGGCTTGCGATAGGACTGCCTCCAATGTTGAGCATGCAAGAGCGACGTGGATGTGAGGGGGATCCGTGATTGGCTGCGGGGAGGGAGTAGCCTTTGTGGCACGTACTGTAACACGCACCACGGCGTCTAAAGCCTTCTTAAAGACTTCTGTACCCATCACTTTGAGCTGAAGTCCAGTCATGGATAGCACCTTAAATGAAGTAGCCGTCAAGGATGCTGCCGTCACATACCGTGGCAGCCACTTCTCATCTGTAGTTGTCATGACAATCTGTCCAATCGTTGCTGCGAAGAGCGTCTCGTACTCAAAAATGACGTCCGTGACCCGGATTTGGATATTTTTCGCAATAAGAGACAGAAGACTGTCGGTAGCGGTCGGGCCGTTGACGACTACAGAAGTCTCTGCAGAAGGGTCCCGCATAGTCTCAAAGCGCTCGACCACACGCATTTTTCGCACCTGACTCAGCTCAGCCTCGTGGCTTTCATTCCACGGTTGGTTTTGCACAGCATGGACTCTGACATGTATGCCATGTAGCTCGACCACAACGGGCTCGCTTTGAAGGCGCGACCACGGGACGCGGATGCGGAGAGACTTAATGCTGCCCTTTTGGAGCGCAACATAGGGTGACAGCACGTCCAGTGCTGTGGAGCGCAGCTCGAGGTCAGTGATCGTGACGTCACCTGACCACAAAGAGATACTGATGTCGTGGGGCTGGAGATTACTGACGTACTGGTCTAGCTTCGATACAATCATAGAAGATATTTGACGCGCAAACATTTTTAACTTTTTTTTTGAAATACTTAATGCCTTGTCCAAAAGGCAACATGATATCATTTTTATCAATTAGGAGTCTTTAAAAAAAATAAAAATAACTTTTTCTATCCCGGCCTCCCTTTCAGCTTAAATCAAACCCTGAATTGCTTCGTATGGCATACAGTAACTTCTCCCGTAGAGTCGACTTCTTTTTGTAGCAGGGCAACTTCAGAAGATTAAAACATGTGGATGATGTGGGCAACCGATCGATGTCACCAAAGAAAGGGGTCGGCTCTTCGGCAGAGCGGATACTAAAAGGTGGATGGAGATGACCGAACCCTAACAAGGGAGGGCGGCTGCAGGACGTACAAAAGCGCAGGAACTTACACTTGTCTTCCGCGCTGAACTCAGAGAGGACCTCGAATAGGTTCTTGACAAGCTTATGGTCGCCTTGGATTTCGCCGACATATTTTGTATTACGTCGCAAGTCATCGACATCGAAGTGTGTTCCCACAGAGCCTGAGATCAACTGCTGAAACTCTAATCGACTAAACATGGAAAACCACTGCGGATTCACGATGTCGAGCAAGCCCCTTTGAAACGCGCCGACTAGATCCCCAAACTGCTTGTTCAGCTTGTACGATGTCACAGCTACTATATATTGAAAAAGATTCGCATTTGTCACAGGGATATCAGCCCCACCCGGTGTGAGCTCTACGTCTCGCATGGTACCGAGCCAGTCTTCTGTCACAGAAAAGTAAAGGGACGCATCGCTGACGTCCTCCATCTCTCTGATTTGCGTGAGGGATCGATGCAGGTCAGTGTCCAGCGTCTTGAGATCCTCGAAGTTGTTCGGGCGGTTGAGTACCGAGTTCAGAAAGAATGAAGCAAAGGGAATGTCAACGACGACCCCTTCATACAGCGCCTTGCCAAGCACACGGCCAAGAAAGACAAAGACCTGCTCACAGAAAATCGGGTCGTACAAAGCCTTTGCAATGGGGTTAGGGTACAACTCCCGCAGAGGCGTCGCCTTAAAGAATCCCAAGTTGGACCCGAAGGTCTTACGAACAAGCTCTTCTAGAAACTCTTTGAAGACCCCACCGGCGTCGATGCCGGCCTCGGGGGCTCCGTGCTCATTGATGTATTGAACAAAGAGCCTGCACTTAAGATTTCTTCTTGCATTGTCACCCATCGCTATTCGGCCAAACTCCTTTAAACCGTCTTCTACAACGTACTTTCGACGTATGGTAACCGCGAACTTTGTGGCCCCAATGTTGAGAACAGTGCGGTCATTTTCAATGATGCTGCGAAAGACTTTCACGCGGTCTTCGAAGGAAAGCACAAACGGTATCTCACGTAAAATTCGCTGCACGTGTGGGGGATGGGCTTGCGTTGTGGCCTCAGGGTTGAAGGTGAAATGGAGTTCCTTCTTCATGTCTGCCACAAGAAATACCTCTCGGGGACAAAACTCGCGTTGGCTGTGTTTGCTCATCAATGCGTAGAGGCACTGCCGGGCCGCGCCAATCACCCCTAAAGAGTACTCGTTCGGGTAATACGTTGAGCGAAATAATAAACGCGTGAGCACCTCACAAATATAGCGTACCTTATCGATGGAGAAAGGTTGCTGCAATGTGTAGAACTCATGGTCATTGCAGATGGGGAGGAAGTGCGCATAGCACGAGCAGAAAAGTATCAAAACTGTCTCCGCTGTGTTTTTTACTGTTTTTAAGATCTCCATGGGGGACAGGATGTAGGCATCGACGAGAGTCATGTTGCCCTCCAGATAGGACCAAAGCGCCTCAACGAGGAAGGGTCGACAGGCCAAGCCGTTCAGCACTGTTGTCCGTGACCATTTCTGGATCGCAGTGCAATACAATTCCGCTGCGGCAAGCCAGGGGGGATGTTGGTAGACGGCGTTCACGGCCTGCACCAATTGTTTCCTCGCGGCAACTGCTTCGGGGTTGGAGGAAGCCATGAACGAGGTTTCTCTTTTCACCATCGTGGGTTTACTGCATCCACTCTTGGCGCGCTGTTTAAGCTCCAGAAAGAAAGCTTTGGCCTGGGATATTTTTTTTCCAATTTTGTCGCCCTTCTTGTGGATGCCTGCCGTATGACCTTGACCACTGCGCTTGAATGTCACAGTGGAATCAAACTGATGGACTTCCTCGTGAGGGAAAAGAGCGGTTAGGGCTAAGGTAACCGTACCTGCCTCGAAGAGCATCTCCATCTGAGTCTTAAGGGTCGGCATGTTCGTGACAAGGTGTTTCACCGACTCCCAGGAAGGAATCGTCGACAAAATCGACCCCACGCATTGAAGCCAAAGCCCCAGTAAGTCCTTGGCGCTCTCGACTACGTTGCGACCCATTTCGACGACGTTGCCGAGGAGGGTAATGAGCGGCCACGAGGCGAGCCATGGGTGCGGGGGAGGGGGTATGCCGAGATCCCGCTGGGCGATGCGTGCCATCACAGACTCCCACAACTGCACGTTGTGCAGCGCGGCGAAAACCTCCCTGGGTAACGTGGTGAGCAAAGGCATAGCAAGGATAGTCCCCACAAAGTCCTCGACTACAGACTGGTTTCGTCTCAGGAGCAATGCGATGCGTAGGGTGAGACGCACGGCAGCACATAGGGCCATATCATCCCCAGACTTGGCACGGCGTTCCCCGAAGGAATGCACGGCAGCATTGATGCCAGAGCTCTGAAGCACGGACAGAAGCCCTAGGGTGACCTTAGGGTTTGTCTCGTACTGTTTAGGGTTTGTGACATCGAGGAAGAAGAGCAGCATCGTTGAAATTTCCATAGCATTGAGGACAGATATCTTGAAAAGAGCAACACAGCGACGAAGGAAGGATGACATCTGCGTCAGCCACAACTCAGATGTGAGATTGAGCTCTGCAAAGCCCTTTCCTCCCCTCATCACAAGACAGCATGTGTCAACAATGAGACTGCTCGCACGATCATTGTCGCGGGACGTTATAAACACAACATGAGAGATGACATTAAGGATCTCTTTCGCTGGAGGCAATGGTAGGTTGCAGGGTGCTGAGACAAGTCGAAGCTTTTTTCTAGCCTCCTCATCGGGAAAATACTTTGCTAGGGCTGCCTGGACGCGTATTTGCGCGGCAGTTCTCGCTCGGGTCTTGTGCAGCACTTTGCGGACCCATTTCGTGATTTTTGTCGCATTCGAGGACTCATGGCGTTGAGCAGATCGTTGTTCACGCTCCCTCCGTGCTTTATCAGCTGCAGACTCTTGCTTAGTGCCAAATTTATTGAAGTTCATTTCGTCTTTTTCTGTCATAATTCAAAGGGCTTTCATCTGTTTTCCATTTAATATTTGTTTTGTTCAGCTCAGTTTATCAAGTGGAGCTCAGCATAACAAGCGCACTGTTTCGAACAGGTGCGGGGACATGTAACCCAAGCAGGGCTAAGTATCACCCTGACAAAGTTCTGTCTGTGGCTGCTCTTTCTCATTATATTTTTTACTTTTTTTCCTTTTGGTTGGGCCTGCTAAGATTCCTTCCCGAATTTGAGCCACCGATGACATTAGAACAAGGCAGATCTTCATCGTATGGGTCCCACATCGCACCTCTTGAAGAAGTGTCCCGATGACTCGGAGACATCGCTGAGGGTATGAAGGGTCACTCCACGGACCTCGCCGCAGCTGCCTAGTCAGGATGGCTACTTCCCGAAACCATATGGTATGGGACATGCCCGATCGATAGGCCCTCAGCACTTTCTGCACGGTAGCAATCTCTGCCTCGAGATTTCCCACAGCCGCAGGGAGATACTGGGGTACCCCACTTTCCTTCGAGGAGTGAAGAGATGGTCTAGCTACCAATGGCGTTGGCACGGAGACAGCTGGAGCTTGTCCAGGCTGTTTTGCCCTTTTGTCATCCGAAGCCTCCATAGGCTTACTTTTGACGATTACGATCTTCTTTGGGGGAGGGTCCGTCTTGAGGGGGTTCAAGGCAGGGGGACGTGGCGAGAGTTCGGCACCAACACGAGATCGCTTCTTCTCCGCTGCTTCTCGTGGGGGCAATCGGGAATGCGACAAAGTGTTCTTATTCATTGAATTTCGTATCTTTTCTACAGCAACTATAAACCTCACAATCCAACAAAAGTACCCTTAAAAGCTTCTCCACCATTTTTTAAACTTTTAAACCTTTTGACTTTTTCAAAACTCGCTTTCCTCTTATTCGTATGATTGCGAAAACAATAAAAAATTTAGTTCGATACAACTGTACTGGCTCCGCTATCTCTATTGCCACCCCCATCGAAATCAATTGCTCTCAATGGGGGGGAATTTCACGACGATTTTGCAGCTCGCCTCCTAGCGCTGCCATTGACGACCGAATACGCGCGTCGAGAACACTGACTCTTCCTGCTATGCGGATGTCGAGGCCATGCAGCTGCGCCTCGATTCGCTCCACGAACCCCTCCGGCTGCTCCGGCACATTTTTACGTTGGGTCTTCTCGTCAAGAACGGCATCCTCTTCCGTTCCCTCATCGAGCATCAGCGCACGACCCATCGGGAAGAAACCAATCTCTCGTTCTTGGATCATCTTGTGCACATACCCCTCTGGCCCAGTCAGCTCCTCTACAGGTTTCTTCCACAGGTACCACATGAAGTACACATACTGCCACATATTGTGATCATTCTTGTAGTGATGATTGAACCCCCCAGCGTCTGCAGTTCGGCGATCTATAATTCCTTTGTCAATACCACAGATGAAGCACGTTCCATTCTGGTTAGCTTCCATTGCTTCTCGGCCCTCGCGGAGCTCCCCAAACGTATCGATAATGAGGCCGAAGATAATGTTGAGAAAAATAATGATGCAAATCGCGAAGAAGAGTACGTCAAAGATCATGCGACCTGCAGTTTCACCCGGATTGGCTTTCCAAGGAGGAGGATCTAAAATATCGCCAATTCCACCACCAGACTTCAACCCGTTTGCAATGATTACAACAATGCAATGACGTAAAGTATCACAGTCCTGGGAGCCATTGTGAAAATACCCTGCATACTCATAGAATCCTATCACGGAAAAAACGTATATCAGAAGAAGGAGTAGCATAATTGTGAGCAGGAGCGTTTTGCCATTTTTTGTTATGGCGAGGACAACGTTCTGGAGCTGAGGTGCTCGTTCGACGACTTGAAAGAGCTGTACAGAGTAAAAGATGGGATGAATTCTGTCTCCAGCGATTGTAGCGAATAGAAATATAAAACGCTGCCAAAAAAGCCGGTATGTTGCAGCAAACCATACTGTAATCCCGCAACTCTTGAGCCAGTGTAGACTGTCTGCAGGATGGGGATCGAGGACCGGGGGATCTAGTGCCATGTTGGCCTTGCTCTTTTGCATTATGGAATCGTTGAATTCTATCTCCCAGCGCCGCCAACGGTAGGCAAGGCGGACTCGGAGATCCCCACCCAAGAAGTGAACGGTTAAACAGCATTGAAAGGCAATGACTAAATTCTGTAAGGCTTCGAAGGCGTTACTGATCTGCCCTGCGGGTAGCTTGTAAGTCCCGGTTTTATCATACTCGACAAATGCAATAAGATAGATGTTGATTACAAAAGCCAACGATAAGGTAAACAGGTCGAAAAATGTGTAGAAATGGTGAATCAGCGCCAACCCCGGCATCAAGGCCAACTGCTCGAAGAATTCAATCTCATGAACCAAGTCGGTTGCACAGGCAAAAAAATCCGTTAGCTTCGAGTCAAGACTGTCCCGGTCGACATCCTTGAGAACGGCTTCGCGTCGCTGCTCTTGTAAGCTCCTTTTGATGCTTGGCGGAGTCCGGAAGTACATCTTTTCCACCACGTTACACCGCAGAATTTCGATGGAGCCCACGATGGTGTTGAAATACTTGTAGGATGGGTGCAACCGTAGGGCACCCTTCACAGTCTTACCATCTCGGTCAAAGATGCAATCCCAATACTGTTGGCCCTGCAGAATCGAGCTATTCACGAACTTAGGATTAACGTCTTTCAATTCAGACGTTGTTCTTCTGTACGCCATGTCCATTATAGCTCGGAAGAAAATGTAAATATTGCACCCCAAATTGAGCTCATCATCAAAGATCGATCGTTTCAAGCGCAACGGGTTGATGAGGTTTTTCACTATTTGCTGAGTGCCCATGAGACGTGTACCGAGCTGCGAAAATTGACCTGTGAACCCCTTTTGCTGTGACTTATCAAAAACGAGGTCTTCAATGTCGTATGGGTACACCCCCCCGTGCGAAGTTTGAATCCAAAAATTCAGCGACTCATCCATAAGTCCACCCAGAACATCGAGTCTCAGCGATTGCACAAGCTCTGAAGCTAGCATCGTCGGAATACGTCCTTCGATCAAACCGAGGAGCAACGTGGAGGCTTGCTGCCGTAGATCCCAACTGTCTTCAGGGTTGAGACCAGAGAATGACGTGTTCACATCCAGCAGTATGTTGAGGGTGCTTCCAATATTGGAGGCAATAAGACGTCTTTGGTTCCCAATGCAAGGGCCCTGAACAAGCTCTGTCAAAGTCTTCATGCTCTGATTGCACAACTCGTGTGTCAGTCTATCAACACCTGAGGATACAATCGTTACCAACAATTGTACTATGGCCTCCACGACGTCGACACTGTGTGTGTTGTCCACTTGGACACGTAGATAGTCCTGGATATACATATCCGTTGCGCTGTGGCCTTCGCACATCTGCTGAATGAAAGTTAGAATGCTTGAAACAGGGGAAAAGTCATACTTTGACGCTAGTTTCGCCCACTCTCTCTCACTGTTCTCAGAAGCGATATTGGTTCCTTCGATATGAGTACTTTGGACCAATCCAAATAATCGCTTGAAATCTGCGCGCTTCTTCTTTAGCGTCACCTCGTTTGAAGCTATCGCATCCCGCATACTTCCAAAAATCAGTTCTTCGCGGCATGTCAGGAAGTACTTGAGCAGGGTAGATTGAACGTGCTCATTGCCTCCTTTGAGAAGGATGATGCCTGTGTAAATAGCCCACTCACTCAGGGACATGTTCGACACATTATCCACGATAACCCTGGCGATGTCGCTTTCTTGGTTAATGTAGTGCTGGCGCTCCCGAAGATTTAAGTAGTAAGGCACCTTTCTCGGAACATCATCGATGAGCTCGATTAGTTCAGGCTTTTCAGGGTATACACTCCAAAAGCCATTCGCTTCTTCATTTCTATTCTCGGAAACTAGATCCGAATCGAGGACACGTGACGCAAACATGAACAAGTTAACGTGATACTCAATGGGAAGATTAGCGAAGTCCGTCCCGGGGTGTTGATAATTTATCATGTTGCGCAAGAAGGTGTCACCCCTTTGGCCCATGCACAGAATGTACAGCGCGAGCTCCACGAATCTTTCGTCGCGTTTTATTTTGTACTTTTTCACATATTGCTTCCATTCCGAAAGCACTTTACTTTGCTTCCCGTCTTTGGTGAAAACTTTTCCTTTCGCTTCGGGTACCTTCTTTCGGAGCATCTGGACGGAGCTGTTTGGTGCCTTCGTTGTGGAGCCATACAAGCCCTGCTGGTTGCACTCCTCGAGGAACTTGTGTAACTTCTCATCATCTTCAGAAGTCATCTTGAACACATGCAGCGAACTATCTGTTATCAGGGTGGAATCATGGTTTTGAACTTCGGAGGGAAATGTAAGACGATGCTTCCCGATCATGTTCATGGACTTTGCGATCCGATTGGTGGGGCTTACCCTTTGCACCGGGATCCATCCAGACCCCTGTTCAGATTGGCTCTCCCATTGCTGCGATTCACCTATGGCAGTAATGCAGTCGATAATCCGTGTCATTGTGCTGAGAATTTGGGGGTTAGGTCGCAGAGAGTGGTGGCTCCCATAGAGTACATTCCTAACGACTCTCCTCAAGCAGGGGATGAGAACGCCAAAGACATACTCAACGTAGGCCCCGATGCACTCGTTGGAGAGTGAGCCTAGTTGTTCAGAGAAAATGGTTTGGATTTCGCTAAGAAGTTTTGGGCACTCGGCACAGTAATGGAGTGTGCGCTCGAACGCAGACAACTCTCGTCCAGACAGATCGAGGAAGGCCAGAAGCGACTGAGACTCTTCCGCGATGAGTGCGGAGTTGCTGTCTATCTTGACAAACACTTCATAGAACAAACGCACATAGACACAACGAAAAAACATCGGAAGTTTGGGATTGCCAATGATCTCAAGTGTGTCCTCCACGTTCTTTCCAAAGACAGAAATCAACTCAGCTTTCGGCTGCTCGAACTTTCCTTTGATCAGGGACCAGAGCAGGTTCGTCCACTCGACGTGGAAACAGATCTTTCCATTCGAATCTTCGTACTCTTTTTCTTCAAAAAGATCATCGCGCGTTTGGATGCCGGAAGCTGTCCATGTGCCGTGGCAGTGATACCTTATCGATATTGGGGAGTCAATTTCGGCCCTTAAGTATAGGTCTGTGATCTCGGTCCAGAGTAGTTTCTGAACGTGTAAGACAGGGTTGCCCCCGTAAAATGTAATTTTTCGGAAGAAGCGCACAAAGGCTATTGGCATGTCCTTCTGAACCATTACAGAGACTAGATGTCGGAGGAAGACATCGGAGATCGTGTTGAGTAGCTCTATGTCCTCATCAAGAATCATCAGGAGAAGCTCTAGGGCACCGACATCAGACTCTACGTGGGACAAAATGGTATCCGACTGGTCAAAGAACACTTTGCACATTGGGGAGTTCATGAAGCACATGCGTGAAAGGATCGCATAGCAGTCCTCGAGCACAGCATACAAAGGTCTCTCTTTCCGGTGGCAAGACACAGATGAGATATTTTTATCGCTAAGTTTGATCACCTTGAAGATCTTGAAGATGTTGGTGTGCATATCCGTACTTGAAAGAATGAATTGACGCTCGGTCAGCTCATCACCAAGGAACTCTGAGGGCAGTAAGCATAGGATTTTATCCAAATAGACGGCAAGCACGCTTGCATGTGATGCATCAAGCGAATCTTTCTGTGCCGCAATGTAAGTGTCGAGATCGTGGGAGAGGTCCGCTGCTTCTTTGTAGAGAATAGCGTTATCACCCAACGCGATACGCACGCGCTTCAGTGCCTGATGTACCTCGTGTCGAAAATCAAAGACACGTAATAAGAGAGTTATCATTGGTGTAGCCAGTTCGGGTTCCTTAAACATCTGTCCCTGTAGGAGGGAAAGGTGAAGGTCGCGCAAAAATTGCACCTCTCCGGCGAGATCGCCATCACTACCAACAAACAACACTTCAATCGACTGCAGAAGGCTTTTTTCGCCAAATTTCTTTGCACTGCAAGCCATCATGAAGTTGTTGCAGAACCCGAGGCCTGACATGTTCGGTATGTGTATCAGTGATTGTTCCACATGGTCTT
>Ga0169931_10012756_pt1 | contig 11596 bp, 9 predicted proteins | sample Kivu_15m_20L_FD_129675 | JGI IMG/M metagenome (GOLD analysis project Ga0169931, IMG submission 129675) | Freshwater microbial communities from Lake Kivu, Western Province, Rwanda to study Microbial Dark Matter (Phase II) - Kivu_15m_20L... | ecosystem: Environmental > Aquatic > Freshwater > Lake ... | reverse complement strand
TCTTGAAGCCCGTGCCCTGGATTTCCTTGAAGTGGGCGAAGAGGTCCTTGCCGCCGTTGTCAGGGGCGATGAAGCCGAAGCCCTTGGCGTCGTTGAACCATTTGACAATACCGGTTTCGGTGGCCATGGTGTTTTCCTTGCGAGTAGGTTGGTTTGGGTGGGAAAGATTCGGGTCCGGTCTCAGCGCCGGCTGGGCGCCCCGGCGGAGCCCGAGGGCGCGGGCCCGCGACGCTCAAGGTGCCGGAAGGTGATCCGGCCCTTGCTGAGGTCGTAGGGCGAGAGTTCGAGCGAGACGTTGTCGCCCGCCAGGATGCGGATGTGGTGCTTGCGCATCTTGCCGCCGGTGTAGGCCACCAGTTGGTGCCCGTTGTCCAGCGTCACGCGAAAGCGCGAGTCCGGCAGCACCTCGTTGACGGTGCCGTGCATTTCGATCAGTTCTTCCTTGGCCATGGCATGGGCCGCCTCCGGGCGGCAGGGGGTAGGGTGGGAGCGAGGGCGCTGACGGCGGCCGGGGACGGCCCACTGTCGACCTGCGCAGGGAAACCGGCCGACTCGATCCAGGCCAGACCTTCGGCCTTCGCGTGATGCGCGGCCTCCTCGCTGGAATCGAACAGGGGCAGCAGGCGCAGCACGCGATCGTGCGTCATGCTGCCGCGGCCGGAACGGATGGAGACCGAAGCCGCGTATCGGCCGCAAACGGCCCGGCGGGTCAGGGGGGAGACGAGATACTTCCCGACTTGGAACGGAACAGGAACAGGGATAGGAATACCAGCTTTCTCTGGCCGGCGTCCGTGGTGACGCTCGGCCGCTACATCGACAGGACGTGCACGGCAACACGCAAGGTGCGGTCGACCCGCCCGGGCACCCGGCTCACAGCCTGTTCGGCTGAGGGCCCGGGCCTGCGAAGGCACAGTCTTCAACCGGCCACCAGGTGCCGGCATCCACCGCTCGGGGACAGAGGGCAGGGCCCGCTCGCGGCCCCGACGCGCCCCGTGCCCAGCGCCGCGCGGAAGGCGGCAGCAAGGGGGACGCAGAAGTGCGAAGTGTACGCCGCGCAGCGGCGCCTCGGGTGGCGTTTACACAGGTTTCTTTGTGAAGAGCGCGTCAGCGCGGGGCTCTTCCCTTCCGTTTTCCCTGGCGCCATACTCTCCCTTCAGCCGCAGCCATGCCCCGCCCCGCTCCCGCTCTGACCACCCAAACGCCCTGGCGCGACCCCAAGCGCCGCGCCTGGCTCGTCGCGCTGGCGGTGCCGATGCTGGCCGGGGCCGGGCCGCTGCTGTGGGTGTGGCATCCCTCGGAGGCGGTGCTGTGGGTGCCGGTGCTGCTGATCTACGCCGGCGGCGCGCTGCTCGACGCCGTGCTCGGCGCCGACCGCTCCAACCCGCCGGAGTGGGCGGTGCCGCAGCTCGAGGCCGACCCCTACTACCGGCGCGTCACCTGGGCGCTGGTGCCGATGCTGTGGGGGGCGCTCGTCGGCGCGGCCTGGTTCAGCCAGCACGCGGGCATCGGCTGGGTCGGGCAGCTCGGGCTCGTGCTGTCCACGGGCGGGGTGGGGGGCTTCTGCATCAACCTCGGGCACGAGCTCGGCCACCAGCGCGGCGCCTTCGACCGCGCGCTGGCCAAGCTGGTGCTCGCGCCCACCGGCTACGGCCACTTCACGATCGAGCACAACCGCGGCCACCACCGCGACGTGGCCACGCCCGAGGACCCGGCCTCCTCGCGCATGGGCGAGTCGATCTGGCGCTTCGCGCGGCGCGAGCTGCCGGGCGCCTGGCGCCGCGCCTGGGCGCTGGAGGCGGCGCGGCTGCGCGCGGGCGGGCACGCCGTGCTCGGCTGGCACAACGAGATCGTGCACACGGGCGCGCTGACGCTGGCCTTCTGGGGCGCGCTCGTGGCCTGGCTCGGCCCGGGCGTGCTGGCCTTCCTGCTGCCGACCGCGCTGTGGGCCAACTTCCAGCTCACCTCGGCCAACTACGTGGAGCACTACGGCCTGCTGCGCCGCCCCGGGCCCGACGGCCGGCCCGAGCGCTGCCAGCCGGGCCACTCGTGGAACAGCAACCACCTGTTCTCGAACTGGGCCACCTTCCACCTGCAGCGCCACGCCGACCACCACGCGCACCCGGCGCGGCGCTACCCGGCGCTGCGCCACTTCGACGAGGCGCCGCAACTGCCCAGCGGCTACTTCGGCATGTTCCCGCTGGCCTACGTGCCGCCGCTGTGGTTCCGCGTGATGAACCCGCGGCTGGTGCGCGCCGTCGACGGCGACCCCACGCGCGTCAACTTCGACCCGGCGCGGCGCACGCGCCTGCTGCGGCAGTTCGGGCCGCCAGCGCACCGCGGCTGACGACGCTTCGGCTGTTCAGCCCGCCAGACCCTGCTGCACGAACCAAGTCTGCACGTGGGCCGCCACGGCGTCGCTGTTGCGGTCCATCATCAGCATATGCGAGTTGCCGCCCAGGCCCTGGGCGGGCAACTCGAGTTCGTCGACCCGCACCCCGCTGCGGCGCAGCGCGTCGCGCCAGCCGGCCAGGCCCTGGCGGATGCGCGCCCAGGTGGCGTGCCCCGCGAAGTGGTCGCCCCAGACGAAGAGGTGGGGGATGCCGGTCAGGCGGGCGAGCGCGTGCGCGGCCGGCTCGGGGAAGCCCGAGGGCTCGAGCGCGACGACCGCCGCCACGCGCTCGGGCCGGGCCAGCGCCATCCTGAAGGCGAAGTTGCAGCCCTGGCTGTGGGCGATCAGCGCGAAGGGCCCGTGCGCGGCAGCCAGCGCGTCGTAGGCGGCCTGGGTGGCGGCGTCGTTGCCGGCCCAGCGCGGCACCGACTGCTTCATGAAGGCGTCGAAGGCATCGACCGGGAACTGCTGCCCGGGGCAGGCGGCGCTGGCACTTGCGTGGCCCTGCCAGGAGCCGGGCGGGCCGATGCGGAACAGCTCCCAGGCCTCGGCCTTGGTGCGGAACAAGGGCTCGCCGGCGAAGAACTCCGGGCTGCGCGCCCAGGTGGCGCGGCCGCGCTCGACCGCGTCGGCGACGAACACATCGTGTCCGGCCTCCAGGAAGCGCCGTTGCCAGCCGGGCCGGCCGTCGGGCGTGGTCTCCCAGCACACGCCGCACAGGCCGCCGCCGTGCATCAGCAGCAGCGGCTGGCGCGCGCGCGGCGCGGCCAGGCGCACGTGCTGCACGTACATCTGCTCGATCTCGAAGCTGCCGTTGGGGTCTACCCGCACCGGCGGGTTGCCGGGGGAGAACACCACCTCGCGCGCGGGCAGCCCGCTCAGGTGCGCCTCCCGGCCGCCGATGTGGAAGCTGCCGATGTCGCGCACCTGCAGCACCGGGGTTGGGTCGGGGGGCGGGCTCATCGGCCAGCATTCTGGCGCGGCCGGGCGGCGGTACGCTCGCGGCTTTCCACCCGACCCTGCCCAGACACCGCCATGCCCGCCGTGCCCACCCTGCCGCACCTGCCCCGCCAGGTCGAAGTCATCGACACCGACCCCGCGCGCCCGCTCGGGGAGCGCCTGCGCGTGCGCGCCATCGCGCGCGCGCCACTGGAGGCCGGCCAGGTGCGCGTGGGCATGCTGGCCATGGCCGTCAACCCGGCCGACCTGCTGCAGCTCGACGGGCGCTACGGCCTGCGTCCGCCGCTGCCCTACGTGGCCGGGCTCGAGGGCGTGGGCGTGGTGATCGAGACCGCCCCCGACGTGGGCGACCTGCTCCCGGGCGCGCGCGTGCTGCCGCTGGCGGCCGGCGGCTTCTGGGCTGACGAGCGGGTGCTGCACCGGCGCGCCCTCGTGCCGCTGGACGCTGCCACCGACGCGCTGCAGCAGGCCATGCTCTGCGCCAACCCGGCCACGGCCTGGGTGCTGCTGCGCCACATGGCCGCGCTGCAGCCGGGCGACTGGGTGCTGCAGAACGCCGCCAACTCCGCGGTCGGCCAATGCGTGCGCCAGCTCGCGCCCGCGCTGGGCTTGCGGGTGCTGAACGTCGTGCGCCGCGCCGGCGCCGTGCCGCCCGAGGCGGCGGGGGACCCCGGCTGGCTTGTCGACCCGGAAGGCGACGCCGGCACGCTGAAGGCGGGCCTGGCGCGCGCGCGGGGCGCGGCGGCGCCAGGGCGGGAAGCGGCGGCGCCCGGGCGGGCGGTGCTCGCGCTCGACGCCCTGGGCGGCCGGGCCACCGGCGCACTGGCGGCGGCGCTCGACGACGGCGGCACGGTCGTGGTCTACGGCCTGATGAGCGGCGAGCCCAGCGCGCTGCCGGCGCACGACCTCGTCTTCCGCGGTGTCAAGGCGCAGGGCTTATGGCTCGCGCGCTGGTTCGCCGACCCCGCGAACCGCGCCCATGCGAAGGGCCTGTACCCGGAGCTGGCGGCGCAGCTGGCCGCGGGCACGCTGCGCATGTCGGTGGGCGCCGTGCACGACCTCGCCGACGCTGCCGCCGCCGTGCAGGCCGCGGCCCAGCCGGCGCGCGCGGGCAAGGTGCTGCTGCGCGGGGCCTGGTGGGACCGACCGCTCTGACCCTGCCTCGCACCACCCGCCGCTTTGCGGCCCCGGACGGCCCGGCAGGGCCCGGAAAGCGGCACCTTCCGGCGCATTCCCGGATAGGGAAGGTCCGGTGCGCCGACGCCCGGGCGCGCTGCTACCCTCCGCGCGATCACCATGACCCTGCCCGACACCCCCGTCTACGACCCGAACGACGCCGCGACCCGGCGCAACCCCTTCCCGCTGTACGAGGCGCTGCAGGAGCGCGACCCGGTGCACTGGAGCCCGGCCCTGCGCTGCTGGATCGTCACCCGCTACGAGGACGTGAAGTTCGTCACCTCCTCGTTGACGATGTCCTCCGACCGGCTGCGTCCCTTCTACAACGCCCTCAAGGACGAGCGGCGCGACATCCTGTCCGGGGTGATGCGCTACCTCGACCTGTGGCTGGTCTTCAAGGCACCGCCCGAGCACACCCGGCTGCGGCGGATCCTGAACTCGGTGTTCTCGCCGCGCATGGTGCAGGCGCTCGAGCCCGGGGTGCGCTCGACCTTCGAGCACATCCTCGCCGGGCTCGACGCGCAGCGCGAGATCGAGTTCATGCGCGACCTGGCCGTGCTGCTGCCGGCCTACGTCATCCTCGACATGCTCGGCGTGCCGCGCGGCGACTTTCCCCGCATCAAGGCCTGGTCGGACGCGCTGCGCCTGTTCATCGGCACCGCGCAGGGCGAGGGCGACAAGTACCGCCGCGCGCGCGAGGGCGCCGACGGCATGTCGGCCTACTTCCGCGAGCTCGTCGCGCGTCGGCGGGCCGAGCCGGGCGAGGACGTGGTCAGCCGCATGATCGCCGCGCGCGACGAGGCCGGCGCGCTGAGCGAGGACGAGCTCGTCGCCTGCTGCATGCTCTTCCTCTTCGGCGGGCACGAGACCACGACCAATCTGCTGGGCAGCGCCGTGGTCGCGCTGCTGGAGCACCCGGCGCAGCGCGAGCGCCTGCGCGCCGATCCGGCGCTGATCACCACCGCGGTCGAGGAGTTCCTGCGCTACGACGGGCCGAGCAACAGCATCGCCCGCGTCGTCGCGCAGGAGCATGAGCTCGGCGGCCGCGTGCTGCGCCCGGGCGAGCGCGTATTCGCGATGGTCAACGCCGCCAACCGGGACCCGCGCCAGTTCGAGCAGCCGCACACGCTGGACCTCGGGCGCACGCCCAACCGCCACCTGACCTTCGGCCAGGGCCTGCATTTCTGCCTCGGCGCGCCGCTGGCGCGGCTGGAGGCGCGGGTCGTGATCGGCGGCCTGGTCGAGCGCTTCCCGCGCCTGCGGGCCGGCAGCGCTCCGGTGGAGTGGCTGGATGCAATGATCATGCGCGGCCCGGAGCGGCTGCCGCTGGTGCTGCAGTGAGCCCCGCGCTGCCCGAGACCTTGCACGCCGCCTTCGGCGGCGCCCGCATGCGCGCCGGCGGCCTGCCCTTCCTGGCGGAATCAGCCTGCAGCGGCGGCCGCGAATGGAGCTTCGAGCAGGCCGGGCTCGAGGTCGACGCGCTGGCGGCGTCCTACGCCGCGGCCGGCTGGGGCGCGGGGCACCGCGTCGCCCTGGGCGTGGGCAACCACCCGCGGCACTTCTTCCACTTCCTGGCGCTGAACCGGCTCGGCGCCTCCATCGTCCCCCTCAACCCGGACCACCGCGGCGCCGAGATCCGGCACGCGCTGCGCCTGTCGCGTGCGGACCTGGTGGTGGCGCTGCCCGAGCGCGCCGGGGCAGTGGCCCAGGCGCTGGCGCAGGCCGGGGACGGGGCTGAAGGCGCGGCGCTGCGCGCGCTGCCGGTGCTGGGGCTGCAGGCGGCCGACGCGGTGCCGCCCGGCAGCGCCGGCTCGGCGGCAGCGCAACTGGCCGCGGCGCTGCCGCCCGCGCCGCCGTCGGCCCGCGCCGAGGCCACGCGTGCGGCCTGGCGGCGCGAGGTGGCCATCCTCTTCACCTCCGGCACCTCGGGCCCGCCCAAGGGCTGCGTGCTCACGAACGAGTATGTGCTCACCGCCGGGGCCTGGTACCGCGACCTCGGCGGCGCGCTGACGCTGCGCCCGGCGCAGGAGCGGCTGCTGAACCCGCTGCCGGTGTTCCACATGAACTGCGGCATGACGACGGTGGCCACGATGTGCCTCACCGACAACTGCCTCGTGCTGCCCGACCGCTTCCACGCCGGCACCTGGTGGGAGGACTGCGTGCGCTCGCGCGCCACGGCCATCCACTACCTGGGCATCATGCCCCCGGCCCTGTTCAAGCAGCCGCGCTCGGACTGGGAGGCGCGCCACGGCGTGCGCTTCGGCCTGGGCGCCGGCTGCGACCCGAGCCTGCACCCGCAGGTCGAGGCGCGCTTCGGCTTCCCCTTCGTCGAGGTCTGGGGCATGACCGAGACCGGCCGCTTCCTCGCCAACCAGCACGAGCCGCGCCTGACGCACACGCGCGCCTTCGGGCGCCAGGCCGAGCCGCTGGAGGTGCGCGTCGTCGACGACGCCGACCGCGACCTGCCCGACGGCAGCGCGGGCGAGCTGCTGGTGCGCGCGCGCGGCCCCGACCCGCGCCAGGGCTTCTTCAGCGGCTACCTCGACGACGACGAGGCCACGCAGCGGGCCTGGCGCGGCGGCTGGTTCCACACCGGCGACGTCGTCACGCGCGACGCGAGCGGCATGCTGTACTTCGTCGACAGGCGCAAGGACATGATCCGCCGCTCGGGCGAGAACATCTCCGCCGGCGAGGTCGAGGCCGTGCTCGCGGCGCACCCGGCGGTAGCGCGCGTGGCGGTGCTGGCCGTGCCCGACGAGATGCGCGACGAGGAGGTGCTGGCGGTCGTCGTGCCCGGCGCGGGCCACGCCGCCGACGAGGCCACGGCGCGCGCGCTCGCGCTGCACTGCCGCGCCGAGCTGGCCTACTACAAGGCCCCGGCCTGGGTGGCCTTCCGCGCCGAGCTGCCGGTCACGGCCACCAACAAGCTGCAGAAGAACCGCATCTTCGGCCCCGGCGAGGACGCCCGCGCCGGCGCCTTCGACCTGCGGGCGCTGAAGACACGCCCCGCGACCCGATGACCCGCAAGTGCGCTCGGACAAGCCCGAAGGACTACTCTGAATCATCAGCAGCGCGGTCCCGCGTACCGCTGTGCGCACCGTTCCGCGCCCCGTCCCGCCGTCACCCGCAATCGACAAGCTGCGCGACCCCTTTCCCAACCCTCGAAGGAGACACCCGATGAAGACGAAGTCACTTGCCACCCGCCGCCACGTCCTCGGCCTGGCCGCCGCCGCGCTCGGCGGCGCCGCGTTGCCGGCGCTGGCCCAGGGCACCTGGCCGACCAAGCCGATCAAGATCATCATGCCCTGGGCCGCCGGTGGCGGCGGCGACGTGCTCGTGCGCGCCATGGTGCCGGCGATCTCGGCCCGCCTGGGCCAGACCATCATCGTCGAGAACCGCCCGGGTGCCATCGGCACCATCGGCAGCCAGGCCGCCGCGCGCAGCCCGGCCGATGGCTACACCCTGGTCTACGGCGCCGCGGACTCGCACTCGATCGCGCCGCACATCATGAAGCAGATGCCCTACGACTCGAAGAAGGACTTCGTGGCCGTGGCGCCGATCGGCTTCACGCCGCTGGCCTTCTGCGTGCACGCCTCGAACCCGGCGCGCAACTGGGAGCAGTTCGTGCAGGCCGCGCGCGCCGCGGCGCAACCGCTGACCTTCGGCTCCTGGGGCCAGGGCAGCTCGGGGCAGATCACGGTCGAGGCCATCAAGCAGGTGGCGCGCATCGACCTGCTGCACGTGCCCTACAACGGCACCGCGCCGCTGATCCAGGCGCAACTGGGCAACCAGGTGACGGCCACCATCCTGCCCATCCCGGTGGCCGAGCAGCACGCCCGCGCCGGCACCATCCGCATGCTGGCGGTGGCCGCACGCGAGCGCGTGGGCGACTTCAAGGACGTGCCCACGCTGCGCGAACTCGGCGTGGCCATCGACATGGGGCCCTGGCTGGGCTTCCTCGCGCCTGCCGGCACGCCGGCCGACATCATCGCCAAGATCCATCAGGCGGTCGACGGCGCCCAGGGCGATCCGGCCGTGATCGAGACGATGAAGCGCATGGCCATGGTCCCCGAGCGCATGGACCCGCGCGCCTATCAGGCCTTCTACAACAGCGAGTACGACCGCTGGGGCGCCTACATCCGCACCGCGGGCGTGAAGCTGGACTGAGCCTCGGGCGCGTCGGCGAGGGTGCGGCGGCCCTCGGCGACGGCGCGCATCAGCGGCTCGGCCTCGGGGTCGACCATGCAGTCGCAGAACAGCGTGCGCTCGGCGGCCAGGCCCTCGGCCGCCGGGCGGTGCGCGGCGTCCCGCACCAGGCGCTTGATGTGGGCGCAGGCGCGCGCGGGCACGGCTTGCAGCCGCGCCGCGAGCTGCAGCGCGTGCGCCAGCGCGTCGTCCACGCAGGCCTGGGCCAGCCCCAGCGGCGGCAGCTCCTCGGGGCGGAAGATGCGCGCCGTCAGCAGGCACTGCAGCGCCAGCGCCGGGCCGAGCAGGCGCGCCAGCACCTGCGTGCCCGTGGCCCCGGGCAGCAGGCCGACGTTGAGCTCGGGCAGGCCGAGCTGGTGCGGGCCCTGCTGCACCACGCGCAGGTCGCAGGCCAGCGCGAGCTCGAAGCCGCCGCCCATGGCCGTGCCGTTGACGGCGGCGATGTAGACGAGCGGGCTGCGTTCGATGCGCTCGATGCAGCGGTGGATGCCGGCCGGCGGCACCGGCCGCTCCAGCGTGAAGGTCTTGCCGCGCGCGCGCAGTGCCTGGCCACGCTGGTGCAGCACGGCCACGTCGTAGTGACGCACGAAGACGCCGGGCTCGCCCCCGGTCAGCACCACCACGCGCCCGCCCGGCCAGGCGGCAGAGTCTTCGAGCTGCGCGAGCACCCGCTCGAGTTCGGCCTCCATCACGTCGTCCATCAGGCCGGTGGGCGGGTTGGACAGGCGCACGACGGCGACCGGGCCGTGCAGCGAGAGCGCAACGCGCGTACCGTGCGTCGGGGCAAGGGTCGGGGACATGGCAGCAGACCCGGCGGGCCGTGGTGGGGAGGTGGCCGAGTTTGCCGCAGGCCAAAGGCCGGCGCGCGGCGCGGCGCTACCATCGGCATCCCGCGGCCAGCCGCGTCCACGGGGCTCCGCCGTGCCGGGGCCCGAGCGCCGATGAACACGACGACGAAGAAGTTCGCCTCGCACGCCGATGTCGAGGAGAAGCAGGTCAGCTTCACCCAGCTCTCCGAGCACGCCTGGGCCTACACCGCCGAGGGCGACCCCAACACCGGCATCGTCATCGGCGACGACGCCGTGCTCGTGGCCGACACCCAGGCCACGCCGGCGATGGCCGCGGACGTCATCCGCCGCATCCGCGAGGTCACTGACAAGCCCATCCGCTATGTCGTCTTGACCCACTACCACGCGGTGCGGGTGCTGGGCGCGAACGCCTACCGCGCCGAGGGCCTGCAGCAGATCCTGGCCAGCCAGGACACGCGCGACCTGATCGTCGAGCGCGGCGAGGCCGACAAGGCGAGCGAGATCGGTCGCTTCCCGCGCCTGTTCCGCAACGTCGAGACCGTGCCCGCCGGGCTGACCTGGCCGACGATGACCTTCAGCGGCAAGATGACGCTGTGGCTGGGCGGGCTCGAGGTGCAGTTGCTGCAGCTCGGGCGCGGCCACACCAAGGGCGACACCGTGGTCTGGCTGCCCGGCGAGCGCACGCTGCTGTCGGGCGACCTGGTCGAGTTCGACGCCACACCCTATGCCGGCGACGCCTACTTCCGCGACTGGCCGCAGACGCTGGACAACATCGCGCAGCTGCAGCCGCTGGCACTGGTGCCTGGGCGCGGCCCGGCGCTGAAGGGGCAGGCGCAGGTGCAGCGAGGGCTGGAGGTCACGCGCGCCTTCGTCAGCGACCTGTGGGACAGCGTCAGCGCCGGCGCCGCGGCCGGGCGCGACCTGAAGACCGTCTACCGCGAGACCTACGCGCGCCTGCAGCCGAAGTACGGGAAGTGGGTCATCTTCGACCACTGCATGCCCTTCGACGTGACGCGCGCCTACGACGAGGCCACGCAGCACCGCGACCCGCGCATCTGGACGGCCGAGCGCGACCGCCAGATGTGGGAGACGCTGGAGGGCTGAGAGCCTGAGAACAGCCCCCGGGCCGGAGCGCACGACGATGCACCAGACCTTCACCTACCCGAAGTACGCCTACCGGCGCCCGCCGGAGCTCGACGCCGCCGGCCCGGCGCGGCGGCCGGTGGTCGTGGTCGGCGCCGGGCCGGTGGGCATGGCCGCGGCGATCGACCTGCGCCTGCAGGGCCTGCCGGTGCTGCTGCTGGACGACGACGAGACCGTCTCGGTGGGCTCGCGCGGGCTGTGCTATGCCAAGCGCACGCTCGAGGTGCTGGACCGCCTGGGCGTGGGCGACCCCGTCGTCGACAAGGGCGTCACCTGGAACGTGGGCCGCACCTTCTTCGGCGAGGGCGAAGTCTTCAACTTCAACCTGCTGCCCGAGCCGGGCCACAAGCGGCCGGGCATGGTCAACCTGCAGCAGTACTACCTGGAGCAGTACCAGGTCGCGCGCTGCGAGTCCGCCGGCGTCGAGATGCGCTGGAAGCACAAGGTCGTGGCGGTCGAGCCCGGCGCCGACGGCGTGGCACTGCAGGTGCGCACGCCCGACGGCGACTACGCGCTGCAGGCCGACTGGCTGGTGGTGTGCGACGGCGCGCGCAGCCCGGTGCGCACGATGCTCGGGCTGGACATCGAGGGCCAGGTCTTCCGGGACCGCTTCCTGATCGCCGACGTGGTGATGAAGGCGCAGTTCCCGGCCGAGCGCTGGTTCTGGTTCGACCCGCCCTTCCACCCCGGGCAGAGCGTGCTGCTGCACCGCGAGGCCGACGACGTCTGGCGCATCGACTTCCAGCTCGGCTGGGACGCCGACCCGGACGAGGAGCGCAAGCCCGAGCGCGTGATCCCGCGCATCCGAGCGATGCTCGGCGACGAGCGCGCCTTCGAGCTCGAGTGGGTCAGCGTCTACACCTTCCAGTGCCGGCGCATGGCGCGCTTCGACCACGGGCGCGTGCTCTTCGCG
>Ga0169931_10012755_pt1 | contig 11596 bp, 6 predicted proteins | sample Kivu_15m_20L_FD_129675 | JGI IMG/M metagenome (GOLD analysis project Ga0169931, IMG submission 129675) | Freshwater microbial communities from Lake Kivu, Western Province, Rwanda to study Microbial Dark Matter (Phase II) - Kivu_15m_20L... | ecosystem: Environmental > Aquatic > Freshwater > Lake ... | reverse complement strand
TTCGCCCCGATCAGCCGCGACGGACCCGCGCATTTGGCCCGCGCCAGCCCGCGATCGGCCGCGCGCGCCTTGGCCCGGGCCACCCCGCGAAAATGGCCCGGTCCGAATCCGCTGCTGACACATACAACGGCTTGGGCCAACTCGTCACCGAGTGGCAGTCCCACTCCGGGGCCGTCAACACTTCGACCTCGCCCAAGGTCCAATACACCTGGTCCGAGATGCCGAGCGGGGCGAACCACTCCCGTTTGACGGGAATCGTCTACCCCAACGGCCGCACGGTCAGTTACGATTACGGGAGCGGTTTGAACAGTTCCATCAGCCGCTTGGATGCTCTCAAGGAGAGCAGCACGGTGCTCGAAGGCTACTCCTACCTGGGGTTGGGCACGGTGGTGGTGCGGTCGCACGCCAATGGCGTCGATTTGACCTACCTCAAGCGATCGGGGGAATCCAACGGCGACGCCGGCGACCAGTACATCGGCCTCGATCGCTTCGGCCGCGTCGTCGATCAACGCTGGGTGGATCCTTCGACTGGCATCGCCACGGACCGGTTCCAATACACCTATGACCGCGATTCCAACCGGCTGACACGCTCGAATCTCATCAACTCATGGTTCGATGAAGCGTACACCTACGATGGCTTGAACCAGTTGATTAGCTTCGTGCGCGACACGCACACCCAAGACTGGGACTACGATGCACTCGGCAACTTCGACAGCGTGACGACCAATGGCGGCTCGCCCGAAACGCGGACGGCGAATGCGCAGAATGAGATCACCTCGATCAGCGGCCTCACGACGCCGACCTACGACGCCAACGGCAACATGACGACCGACCAGAGCGGGCTGAAGTGCACACCGGCGTCGAACGCCCTGAACCGTGAGCCGTCTGGCCGGGGCACTCCGTCTGTGAGCAATCGCAGCAGGTTGACGAACTGCTTGTGCCAGGCGTCGGCGTATGCGTGTATCTGCGGCTTGTAATACTTGACGAGTGCAGGGATCTCATTCGCATCTACCCGCTCGGACTTGTAATCGACGATTACCCAGCCCGCTGATTCACGGAACACAAGATCGATCACGCCACGAACAACAGTTGGCAGGCCGTGGGGAGCACCGGAGGATGCGACCGGCATTGCCAGTGGGATCTCGGTCAGACACTGGGTTGCTGCTCGCGCCCTGCGCCACAGGTCGGAGGCAAAGACGCATTCGACTGTCCAAATCACTTCGTCGGCCAAGGTAACAGGCAGTTCTACGCTTTCCAGCGCCGACACTGCCAAGCCGTGCAGATCCGCGTCCGGTCTTTTCATTGCCGCTTCGAGAAGAGTATGGAGCACCTCGCCCCACTCGGCTCCTCCCTTCTCGGCACCGTGCGGCTTCAAACCGCCCTTGATCGCCGATTCCTTGATCGCCTGTACGGCATAGGAGGGCTGCAAAACCGACCGCCATCGACCTTCGATGGCGTCCAGTTCTTTCTCCCATCCGCCCGCGTCGAAGGTCAATTTGACCGCGGGTTTCGATGCCACTGAGCCCGGATCCACGAAGAAGTCTGGCGTTTTCAGGTGGGCGGCAAGCACTCTCCACGGATTCTTCTGGTCGGCTTTCTGCTCCTGCCGCTGCGAGATCACCAACTTGGATCCCGCCCGAGTCGCGGCCACATAGAGCAGTCGATTCGCCTCGGCGTCAAGAAACTTCCGTTCCTCTCCGGCCAGCATGCTCCAGCCGGGAGGATGAGCCAACACAGGAGGCTTTCCCCACTGGCTGCGCCTGGGGCCATGAATTGGCAGGAACCCTCTTGGTTTGGCGGCAGAGCGATCGATGAACACGGAAACGTCGTGCTCGAACTCTCCCGAAGGATCGACCAAGAACACAAATGGCGATTCCAAGCCCTTGCACTGATGCAGATTCATCACGCGCACGGGCCGCTCGGCGAACGGTCGCACCACGGCACCGTCGTGAAGATCGGTGCCGTCAACGAGTCTCGCCAGTGCTTCAGTGATATCGCTGATGGTGAGCGGTGCATCCAGCATGCGCAAAAGGTCGATCGCCTTTAGGAGGCTCCCGGCGTGGACGTTCCCTTCCTCGGCTGCACACGCGCGGGCCACTAGCCCTAGATCCGCAGCGATTCGTTCGATCGCGGCTGACATCGGCATCCGGTGCAACAGGCTCGAATAGGATTGCAGCCGGTCAAAAGGCGACCCGCAGTACGGCAACATCTTCCTCGGGCAACTCCGAGGGTATTTCCGATCGAAACGAGAATCGGCCGCCGTGGCGTCGAAAGTCGTAGAGAACCGTGTCGGCGATGCCGAAAAGGGGGCTGCGAAGCACGGCGACCAGTGCAATCGGGTCATCGCTTCGAGCGACGGCGGACAGACAGAGGTGAAGCAACTCCAATTCTGGAACTTCGTTGAGCACTCGGCCCCCGGTCACCGAATGGGGAACTCCGTACTGTTGGAGCTTCCGTCCATACTGTGTCAGACGTGATTTACTGCGAGCGACGAGCAGAAAATCTCCCGCAGTTGCATGGGCCGGCAAACCACGTCGAAGCTCGTCCGCACTCCGAGGAATCGGCCGTTTCTCGTCGATCGCCTTCCGAATCGTTCGGGCGATCAGGTCGGCTTCGTGTTGAGCAATCAAATCGTACTGCCGGATCTCCGAGGGGATCACGAGGCGTTCAATGGCCGAATCTTCGGTCAAGCCATCGAGGCGACCCACGTCCAGCGGCCGATCGGCCGGGCTGTGTTCGTCCGATGCGAGTGGAAAGATCTGGCCGGAGAAATCGTTGACCCACTGCACGACGGGTTTGACGCTGCGAAAGTTGGCGGATAGGGAGACGACCGCGCCTCCCGCCTTTTCAACGATCGAATGGACCTTGGAGTAGATGACGATGTCGGCTCGCCGGAACCGGTAGATGCTTTGCTTGGGATCGCCCACCACAAACAGCGACCCCGGGACCGGCCGGCAACACTGCCAATTCGTCTCGTTGTGGTCGTCGGCGGTGAGCAGCAACATCACTTCTGCTTGGATCGGGTCGGTGTCCTGAAACTCGTCGATCAGCAGATGCGAGAACCGTTCACGAAAATAGCGGCGGACGTCCGGCTGCTCGCGCAACAGGTTGAGGGAGCGGAGCAAGAGGTCGTGAAAGTTCAGCCCATTCCGCTCGCGGCGAAGGCGATCGTAGAGGTCCCGAGCGGGCCGAATGGCTCGCATGACCGGTTCATAGCGATGTTCCCGCCACTTCAGGAGCAAAGGTTCCGCATACTGCTGCACGAACTCGTTCCAGCGATCCAGTTCGCCCAGAGCCTGTTCCTTCTTGCTGGGCCAGTTCTTCTGGATGACTGCTTTCCGATCGAGGACCTCGAACTGTTCCAGCACTTCCATGAGTTGGGCCGGCTGGCTCAAGTCAACTCGTGGGATCATCCGGATCAACAGTTCGAACTTGGGCATGAGTTTGTCGTTGCCAGGATCGGCAGGCAGCGACGGCGACAGCGCCTTCATGTGGTCCGCGTACGCCTTCAGTGTGGCGATACACGGCTTCAGGTCCGGCATCTGCACCGGCTCCGCAGGCCAATCGTCGACGTCGGGATATTCGGCATACCGCAGGAACGCGGGCCCCAGTTCGGCAGGCTCCAATCCCAGCACATCCAAATCGGTGGCGATCGATGGCGAGCGGCGGGTCGAGGGGCTGATCTTGAGTCCCAAGCGTTCCAATTCGGGCAAAATGGAATCATTGCTCGTGATGAGAGTGGCGACGTGCTCGCGCCAGGCTTGCTCCCGCAGCTGAGTATCGACAACGTCATCCAGTTCGACGAACGCGGGATTCACACCGGCCTCAACCGGGCGTTCTCGGAGCAGTCTCGCACAGAACGAATGGATCGTACCGATGAAGCATCGCTCGACCTGATTCAACGCCTCAACCAGCCGTTCCCGCTTCTCGCCCGATGACTCCCGAACCTCTCTCTCCAGTGCCAGTTGAAAGCGGGTCCGTAGCTCGGCCGCCGCCTTGCGAGTGAAGGTGACCGCTGTCATCGTCTCGATGCGGCATTTGCCTTCACGGAGCAAGCCGATCATCCGAGCGATGAGGCACGTCGTTTTTCCCGTACCAGCGGCCGCCTCGACCAACATGGTGCGATCCAGATCCGTGGCGATCTGGTCTCGTACCTTTTGGTCGGGTGGTTGGGTTCGACTCTTAGCCACGGCGCAACTCCTGAAAGTGCCCCAACTGGACCAGGTCCGTGCGATCCAACAGAGCCTTGCTGTCGCTGGTCACTCGGGTCACGTCGCGGCAAATCGATGCGTAATCGCAGTAGCTGCAGTCTTTTGAATCGTTCGTCGCCGGAAAGGCCCCCTCGGCAATCGATGAACAAAGACGATCCAGGATGTCGATCCCGCCGGACAGCGTCGGTGCGTCCCAGTGAACCCGTAATCCATGGGCACGGATGCTCGGAAAGAAGTAACCGAAGCGTTCCACCGTCGCTTGGGGATCAACCTGTTCGCGGAGGGCCGTCTCGATCATCCGCAGGTACATCACACTCTGGACACGCCGGCCTTGAAGAAACGGATCCGCGCGGTCGTAGCCGTACCCGCTGCCGACCTTGTAATCCCATACCGCGTATCGCTGCTTGCCGGTTTCATCGACGCGGTCGATCTGCCCGCGCGCACGGATCGTGCGCCCGTTCGCGAGGGTGATCGTCACGGGTGCCTTACGATCGAGGGGACTTGCGTTCACGACCTCATCGAGACCCAGTGCGACCTCAAAGTATCGAGGCTGGTTGGTTTGGCAGAACTCCTCTTCCGCTTGCAGGAAGATGCGTGCGGTTCGAACGAGTTGCCAGTACTGCTTGCGGAAGGCACTCTCATTCGGCGGAGGAACATCCTGCCTCCACTGCTCCACCCGGTCGGCCAGGATGCTCGCCAGACCCTTGTGATCTCGTTCGAATTCAGGCCGCTTCCCCGCCGTGGCCAGTTCCGCCATGAATTGCCGAAACGTATCGTGTAACAGCAAACCGAACTGAGCGGGGTCGATCCAGCGATCCAGGTCGATCTCCAATTCGTCCTGCGGATACAGGCCGAGTCCGTTCCGGAAGAAGAATGCCAGCGGGCAGCGACCGGCCGTCTCAAGAGCACTGGCCGAAAGAATGGGACCATCCGCAGCGAAGGGATTCAACACATGGCCAGCGAGCGGCACGAAGCCATTGAAGGGTCCAAAGCCAGCCGATTGCTGCTGCCCTGCGTGGCTCCCGCGGGCTAGATGAGGAAAACGAGATTCGACCGAAGCTCGTTGACTGGTCCCTTGGGCGGTTTCGTCGTGACTCAACCACCACAGCCATCGTTCAGATTCGTCCAAAGCCTTTTCTGGCGCCGTTGGCGAGAACGAGACCGGCGGCCCGATCGCCGCATTCAGGGCTTCCAGGTCGATGTCCTGCCGCTTGCTGATTATCCGGTATGCCGCGAATACGACCGAACTCGGGAAGGTTTCCCGATCGTCGAACAAGTCGTGACACGGCCAGGACAACGTGACGGAGCCCGCGAGTCGAGAGAGCGTACTTGCGAACTCTCCGAGTCTGCGGTGCAGCCGATCCGCGCTCGTCGCAATATCGGGGCTCAACTTCTGACGTTCGCGGTCGAGCAGGATGGGATCCTGAATTGCCGACCCGGGAAACCGCCGGTCATCCAGCCCCACGACGAACGTCTGCTTGCGCCCGCTGTGACCACCCGAACCAAGGTGAGCCACATGGAGATGCCCGGGGCGAGGACTGCTGCCCAGCACCCGTGTTTGTGCCGGCAGATTCCGAAGCCACTTGAGATTCGGAGCCAGCTTCAACCGTTCGAGCCAAAGCCTTCGATCTTGTAAGTGCTCGATGAGGGCCTGTGCAGCGTACCCGTCAAGCTCGCTGACCGACCGCGCCGACTTCCCGACGAAGTCTTCGACCGTTTCCAGAACCGCAGGTCCCGAGTTCGACGAGACGATGCGTGATAACTTCAAAAGATGGTCGATCAGTTTTCGCAGATGCTTCAGCCCTTTCAGCTTTCGTTTGTGAGCTTCGACCTCGTTTGTATTGTCGGCACCATCCTCCCTCGGTTGCGGCGGCGAGTTCCGCATCGCCTTGATCTGTTCGTCGAGTTTCGGGAGGTAGTTGTCGGCGTTCCAGCCGATGCCGAGCGGGCGCAAGAGCCTCGCGAGATAGCTGAAACTGAGGTCGTCATCGCCGCAATCCAGCAGCCCTTCGCCAATCATCTCGACTAGCAATCGCTGGGGGTACCCCTCGTCGATCCAGAGCAGCCATGCGGCCAACGCACGACCCGGTCGGCTCAAGATTGCAGGGATTCCTTCAGCGAACGTGACTGGAATGCCGTCCGGACGATCGTGGGAACTGTGGCGGCGAGCGATCGAGTAGATCAGTGAAACATAGGTCTCTGCGTCCGGATGCAGAATCTCCACATCGTCGAGCCGGTTTCCATCGATCAGACAGCGTCGCAGGACTTCGCGAATCTCGTTGGTCTCGCCAACCGCACGAAAGAACTGAACAGAATCGTCACGTTTTGAAGCGGGAGCGACCGACGTGTGCCCGAGGTAGGCCAGCAGGCCGATGTCCAATGATCTTGGATCTCCGCGCTCCATCGGATGCTTGATTTCCTTGCATTGTGCAGGCGGCAGCGCGCGGAGAAATGTCCGTTCCAGTCCGTTCGCAGGGAATCCGACCGGGATGAGGATGAAGGTGTCATGAGCGATGGCCGACGGATCGGTCTTCAACTTGGCGACGGCTCGAAGCAACACATCTGCGGTATCGACGAGAGAATGGGTTTGCAGAAACTGTGTGTAGGAACGCAGCAGGACACCGATGTCCTTGGCTTTCGCCAAGTTCACCAAGGGAGCGGCGTCGATTTGCTCGGCTGAAGCCGCAGCAAGCCGCAACGACAGGATCGAGTCCAAAACAGCCGTTGCCAGGTCGTCGGTTTTCTCCAGTCGTCGCAAGTACCCGTCCGCAGGCAGATCATTCCAGACGACATCAATGGCAAGTTCGAGCGCATCGCGGCTGGCGAAAGCAAGAGCGTCCTGAGCCAGATCGGGACCGGCCAACTCAAGTGCGAGCCGAATCAGGTTCGTGGGGCGGAGATTGATCACCGGCTGGCCGCTGCGAACTAACGACTCGACCCACTGATGTCCGATGCGATTCGAGGGGGCCAGCAGCCACTTTGTGGAAAGTACACTGGAGATGCAAACGGTCTTCAGGTCGATCGGTGCATTGGGCATGCTGTCGACTCAGTAGTTTGTTGTGACACGGAGACCGCGTTCACCACCCCCTGCACGTCACAGGGGAAGGCATGGCCTGGACAAGCAGTCGGGTGGGATTATCCCGCGCTTGCAAAGGCAATCAAGGTCGGTAAACACGCGGTCCAGCAGTAACCCAACGATCTGACGTGATCGGCAATGCTCCTGAGCCCACTTTCAGAAACGCTGCTGGGACTGTGCGCGCAGGCAAGATCGCTCAGCGAACTATCGACTCAGGCGAGAAGGCTGCGGGCCGATCAAGATCCGCTGATGGTAGTCAAAGCAGGGTATTCTCGTTTGGGTCGTCGCTGTAGTAACTGCATAAGCATTGGATCATCTCCTGTTGATGGAGGAACGACTTGGTGTCGTTCCACTGTTCGTTTTCGTAAATGAGGTCCATTTTCAAGGAGTCGAGACGGCTTTTGTTCTTATTCAGGAAACGCTGCCGCTTCTCGTTAAAGGGCAAGTTGCTGTACTCAGAGTTCAGGGTGCGGGAAACGAGCGCCAAATTGCCGAAGTGATCAAGCGCTTCAAGCACACGGTTTTCGTCCCGATCGGTGGGTGTCCTTGGAGCAATATGCTCGACCGAACTTTTCGCAGTAAGCCTGAACTTCTTCCAGCGCTCGCTGGAACGCTTCTCCTGGAACCACAGCACGAACTCCAGCTTGTAAAACCAGTAGTGAGCAAACTTAACGCCGCTCGCCTTGGCTAATTCCGTTTGATGTATCAGATCTCGTTTCTGCCACGGGTCGTTCATAAACGACACAGTCCGGACCGCCAACGCATCATCGGCAGCGGAACCAAGCAGATGGTTGTCCAGGTGACGCAAGTAAGCGAAATAGCGGCTAGCCTTCTCTCCTTGCGATTCGGCATTCTCGCCGGGATTGCGCTTCATGAACAGCAGGAGGGGGGTGACCCAGTACTGCGTCGTGATCTCCTGCGAGTGATAAAGCATGCTCTGGAGTAATGAAAAGGCGCGATGGGAATCCGCTTGCGGCGACCGGCTCATATATCGCTTCCCGCTACTCGTACTCACGCTTATACTGCTGATCAGGTGGATCTCCTCTTCGCCTTGATCTGCCCACTTTACGATGTGTTCATCGAAGATGACGCGCAGCGACCACAGCAGATCAATGAAAGTGCGAACATTCTCCGCTCGGCCCGCCTCCTCCTGGAAAAAATGATTCTCGAAGAGCTCAAGTAGTTCTCGGTCAAGCAGGCGCGGCAAGTCTAGACGCCCACTCTCAAACAACCAAATTCGCAGTGCATGCTGAAGGAATAGCGGGAAGCCGAAGATGCTGCGAACCCATGTGGGATCGATGTCGTCATCCCTGACTGATGTGTCAGGAGCTGGCGACTCCTCGGTGCCTCGCAGGATTTCTGCCAGTTCCAGGCCGTGGTGGTCGTTTCGGCCCTGCATGCGTTCTTGCAACTTGGCCCGTACTGTGGACGCATTCGATAGTTGGCCCTCCTCGTAGATATCGGCTACCGCACTTGCCGAGAGTCCTGAAGTGCCGCTCAGACTGCGCTCGATGAAGTTCTCCATGTCCGCGCACGACTCCCACAAGATGGCGTATGGGCCTCGCTCCGCTTCCGTCAACGCGTCTAGCATTCGCGCCTTGAGAATCTCATGGTGCTGGAGCTGCACGCCGCGATTGTTCATGACTTCGAACAGCTTGTTCAAGTCGGTCTGACGAGGGACGGTCGTGATGACAAACTTCACTTTAGCGAAAACATACTCCGTCAATCCCACGAGATGGGCGCTCCGATCATCCACCCCGGCAGGAAGAGGTCGTCTTTCGAAAACAGAGCTTATAAGATCGAGCGCTGTACGCATTCGCTTGGTTGCTTCCTCGTCAGGAGCGGGTTGATCAGGATCGCCAAAGGCCAGCGTTTCTAGAAATCGATTCACCTCGGGGCGAATCGCAAACCGGAGGCGCAGGTGAGTGGACATGCCAGCAGTAACCGTCAAAAACGGCTTCAGCGATTCGCGCCATACGTGGCAGACGAGCCAAAGTGTTGTGAATCGTTGCTGGCCGTCGATCAAATCGAATTGCCGCCCTGACGCACCTTCCTGCTCGACAAGCAATGTGCCGCCAAGAAAAAACAAATCCTCGCTGCGCTCATAGGCATTAATGAGATCGTTCAGAAGCGTGAGCACCTGATCCTCGCCCCAGACATAGAGACGTTGGTAGATCGGAATGTCGAAATGCCAATCCGGGCGTTCGCTTACGATTTCGGCCAAACTGTAGAGTTTGGACTTAACTTCCATGACGCACCGCCTCGATCTTTTCGGCAATCCAACTGTCCTTGCCGCTCAGTGAAGTCAACTCAGCACGTCCATAGTAGGCCAGTACCGCCGTCTTATAGTCCCCCTGAACACCTTTCCCCGCCTCGATCTTCTCGTCCGCATACGTCTCTCTGCGTGTGTGGTGCAATCTGAGATGCTGGATGACCTGCTCCGGGCGGTAAGCGCTCGCGATGACATCAAGCAAGTTCAAATCGCTCTTCTTGAAGAAATTCTGCGCCGCTTCGTAACGAACTTGGTGCTTCTCCAGCCGGATCGCTCCAAGAGCGTGCTCCATCCACAGGGAAAACTCCCACAAATGATCCTCCCCGAACTGATCCACATACAGCAGGGACGCGAGAAGGAAAATCTCACGCAGAAAAAGGGAATTGGCCATCAAAAGCGAGGCGTAAACCTCGCGGAAACGCGTGACTTCGTCGGAGTCCGTCACATCGGTCACGAGGTGACGCAAGATGGAGGCATACTTATCGGCATAGAGAAAGAATCCGATGCCCTTGTGAATCGGTTGTCGAATCGCGAAGGGCAGGTCCTCGGCCTTGGGGCTGAGCGAAATGCGGTTGGTATGGATTTCGCTGTAACCGTCTCTCGTGAGCGATAGGGCTGTGCCCAAGCGATTGTGACGCGAGCGGTAGAGCGGAATAGTGCCGTGGTCTCCCTTCGTCACCCAGGTTCGCTTCTGAAACTCCTCCATCACTGAGTCGTGATCTCCACGGGTGACCCGAGTGCCGCACCAAACGCGAGCCCGCCAGAGAAACTTGTCAAACAGGGAGTGATCGAATTCTTGGTCGAGGGACATCACCGACGCCCCTTGCTGTATGCCTTCCCAGCGCCGGGCGCAGTGCGTTTGTAGTTCTTCTTTGAGGGCCACCGTTTCGCCGCCAACAGAGCGAAGATGGTAGGCCTTGAGCAAGTCTGTTGCGTGAAGCCGGACACCCCGATTGTTTTGCGTATCGAAAAAGGTGAATGCCAAATCCACCCGCTCCACACAGATTACCGTGAAGCTTATCTGCGCGAAAATCTCGGTGCTAGGACGAGAGTGCTGTGCGCGGTAAACTTCGGCAGCAGCACGGATACGCTGCGCCGATTTCGGCGAATAGGTCAGCGCGCACTTCGCTGGTAGACTGCCAGATAACTGCCAGTGGAGCACGCACAGGGCCGTGAGTCGTTGTTGCCCATCGATGATGAAGTGCTTTTTCTTGTCCTTGTTTCGATGAATCAAGATCGCGCCCATGTAGTAGGGCGGCTGAGGATCGCGATTCTTCTGGTAGTCTGCCAAATCATCGACCAACTGGCGGATCTTGTCGTCGTTCCAGACAAAGCCCCGTTGATAGGTGTCTACCGCCAATGGATACGGTGAGTCTTCGAAGAGCTTGCAAAAGCTCAGGACATCGACTTCAACGGGAACGGGCGTAGATGCGGCGGACATAATTCCTCCAAACTGCAGCTCCGCCGTGATTAGGTCTCGCTAGCAACTATCGAACTGCTCCATGCGACCGTAGCCAAGCGACAGGATCGCCCGGCAGTCGTGAAATCGAATCCCACGCCTCGTCTTGAGGCTGCGGACGCAGGGATTTGTACTCGCCTGCGAGGAACTTAAATAGATGAATGGCCGCCTTGGCGTAGATCGCCGAGTCGAACCTTTTGGAAAGACGAAGGGTGAGGGGGGAGTTCACGAAGTCGAATGCCGATTCGACGATCTTCGCGTCTATCGGATCCTCGCTCGTGCCGAGATAGATTGCAGTCTTAGCCGTAGAGTGGGAGGCCTCGGCAATCCGATGCTCGTAGTCTTGGGCCGACATGGCATACTGGAAGTTGCCTTCAGGGGCGCAACGGTTCTTGGCAACGTAGCGCAGTTGCCAAGGCCGCCACATCGGTTCTCGGCATTTGAGTAAATTTAGACTAAGGAACTGCGCCAAATTAATATGCCGAAATCTCACACCGTCATTCGCGGGTGAATCTCATAGTTCCACTCGCCATGATACGCGTGCGGCTTGATGGCGCACTCGGCGAGTTCTTCATCCG
>Ga0169931_10012754_pt1 | contig 11597 bp, 10 predicted proteins | sample Kivu_15m_20L_FD_129675 | JGI IMG/M metagenome (GOLD analysis project Ga0169931, IMG submission 129675) | Freshwater microbial communities from Lake Kivu, Western Province, Rwanda to study Microbial Dark Matter (Phase II) - Kivu_15m_20L... | ecosystem: Environmental > Aquatic > Freshwater > Lake... | reverse complement strand
GCCGTCGGCGGGCGCGAACGGCTCGCCCCATCCCGCGATCGCGGTGCGGTGACCGGCCGTGGACGCGCGTTCCCAGATCGTGGGCAACGCGCGGTCGCCGCAAGCGGCGGCGCGCACCGTGCGTCCGTCCGCATCCGGCACGCGCACCGAGAGGACTCCGTGCCGCATCGCGGACGCGCCCGTGAGCACCGAGGCCCACGCAGGCACGCCGCCCGCGCGATCGACCGGCGCGACCCGGCCGCTCACTCCGCGCTCGACGAGCGCCGTGAGCGCGGGCATCAGTCCCGCGTCGACGCGGGGCGACAGCACGCGCCAGTCCGCGCCCTCGACGCACACCAGGAGCGTGCGCGGCGCGCCTTCCATCGTCAGGCTCCCTGCCCCGCAGCCGCGCGCGCGGCCGCCAGCGCCTGGCGCGCCTCGGCCCAGCCGGGCGCGTGCGCCACGCACGCCGCGAAGGCGTTCACCGCCTCGCCGTGCTCGCCGACCGCCATCAGCGCGCGACCGATGGTCATGTGGACCCCGGGCTGGCGCATGTCGAGCGCCGCGGCGCGCAGCCCGAGTTCGAGCGCCTCCTCCGCATCGCCCGCTCGCAGCCGCAGCGCCGCAAGCGCGCCGAGCGTCCCGGCATCCTCGGGTTCCGCGTCGAGCGCACGCCGAAGCGCACCCTCGGCCTCGGCGTCGCGCCCCGCGGCCGCGAGCGCGCGGCCGAGCATCGCGTCGATCCCCTCCACGGGTTCCGGGCGTGCCGCGATCGCGCGCAGCAGCTCCACCGCGCCCGCCGCGTCGCCCGTGCCGAGCCGCAGGCGCGCGCGCAGCACCGCGGCCCCCGCACCTTCGCGCGCGTCCCCGTGAAGCGCCGCGAGCTCGGCCTCGGCCGACGCCGCGTCGCCGAGACCCGCATGCGCCGTCGCGCGCAGCATGCGAACGCCGTCCGTCGCCGCGAGCGGACCCTCGATGCCGGCGAGCGCCTCGAGCGCGCGCGCGTGCTGGCCCGCGTCCACGTGCGACTGCGCCAGCTGCAGCCGGTTCGACGCCACGGTGTCACGCCGCGTCGCCTCGTCGTCGGCTCCGAGCGGGTCGATGTAGCCGAGGTCCACGAGCTGCGCGAGCGCCGCGCGCGCCTCCTCCGGGTCGACGCGCAGCTCGGCGGCGTGCATGCCGCACTCACCCGGCACCGACTCCCAGGTCGAGATGCGCTGCGGGGCCTCGACGCTTTCGAGCGCCTCGGAGAGCACGCGGCCCGGCATGTCGTCGGCGGCGGGCAGTCCCATGAGCGCCAGCACCGTCGGCGCGACATCGAGGATGCTCGCGCCATGCACGCGCGCCCCGGCGCGGATGCCGGGCCCGCCGCCCGCGAAGATGCCGTACGGGCGATGCCAATCCACGGGCCCAGCCTTCCCCGGACGCGGGTCGGGACGGCGGTGGTCGTTCCAGTAGCCGTGGTCGCTGATCACGAGCACGGCCGTATCGGGGCCCGCGAGCCCGAGCAGCGTCTCGAGCATCATGTCGTGGAAGCGGTAGATCCCGTTCATGCAGTGGCGGTACGCCGCGAAGTCGCGCTCGTCGACCTCGGCCATGCGCGGCGGGTGGAACTCCATGAACTCGTGCCCGAAGCGGTCAATCCCCTCGTAGTAGACGGCGGTGAAGTCCCAGTCGCCGCGCTCCATGAGCCGCGTGGCCATCGCGTGGATCGACGCGGTCTGCGCGATGAGTTGCATGAGCTTGCCGACGCGGTTGCCCTCGCGCGCGAGCTCGAGCGCCGCGTCCGGCACGAAGGGAAGGACCGCGGACGCGTCGACCTCCGACGGGTGGACGCGGCACTCGGCCATCGTCGCCGCGAGCTCCGCCGGATGCACCGCGCCCGCGGGAAGCGGCGCGCCCGGCGCGTCGCCCGCGGAGCGGAACTCGAACTGGTTCGAGACCATCGCGCCCGCGATCGGCTCGGCCGGGTGCGATGCGTACCACCCCACCACGTTCGAGCGCAGCCCGCACTGCGTGAGGATGTTCCAGAGCGCCTTGCATCGCCGGCTGGTGCTCGCGGTCGGGCGGATGCCGGGGCCGTCGGGCACGGGCTCGGTGAACCCGAGCACGCCGTGCGCGTCGGCGCGTCGTCCGGTGGCGATGGTGTTCCACAGGATCGGCGACAGGATGGGCCGCGTGGTCGCGAGGTTGCCCGACGCCCCGCGCGAGAGCAGCCTTGCCAGGGTCGGCATGTGCCCCGAGTCCAGGAGCGGGCGGATCATCTGCCAGTCGGCGGCGTCCCACCCGACGAGGAGGACGCGCTTCGGCAGGCCGGAGTCGTTGCGGCGCTCGATGCGCATGGCGTGAGGCTACGGCGTTGCGGCGCCTCGGGCGGCCCGTGAACGACCGCCGCGCGGCGCCGGGAACGTGGCGCCGCGCGGCGGGAAGTTCAGAAGCACGGGCCAACCGGCCCGGCGGTCAGGCGGAGCGCTTGCGGCCGCGGAGGAACCCGAGGCCTGAGGCGCCGGCGGCGAACAGGCCGAGCGCACCGGGCGCCGGGACGGCGCCGGCCGCGATGCCCGCGCCGGAGTTCTCGTACGCCCAGTCGTGCACGATGAACGAGCCCGCGGCCTGGTTCACGCTGACGCGCACCCAGCCGTAGTACAGGTTCGCGCCGCTGGCGAACGAGAGGCCGAGGTAGGCGTTGCTCGCGTTGTTGAACTGCGCGTTCGGGTTCGCCGACCCGAAGGCCATCGAGCCGAAGAAGTTCGGGCCGGCGGAGGAGGCGTCGATCGCCGCGCCCGAGGACAACGCACTCACGTACGCGTAGCCGAACGAGCCGGCGTTGAACGACACCAACTTGCCAGGGAAGTAGTTGACCGTCGCGCCCATGTAGCTCGCGCCCCCCCACACGTAGTTCTTGAGGAGCACGTCGCCGTAGGCATCGTTGTCGAGGTTCAGGTTCAGCGCGAAGCCCTGGCTGATCGAGAGGTCCTGGACTCCCGAATACACGATCGACGCATCGGCCGAGGCGGCCGTCGCGGCCGCGGCACCCGCGGCGAGGGCGTACGAGGCGCGGAGGGAACGGACGGCGTCATTCGACGCAGGGGCGCGGGTCTCGGACATGGCGTGACGGCTCCAGGAAAGGGTTCAGGCGCGGCAAGGGAGGCCGCGGGAGGGAATGCACAAGAATGACCGAATCCCGGGCACGGTCAAGCGTGACTCCCGCGGATTCCCGTGCATACTGTTCCACCGGGACGCCGCACCAAGTGCCAATAACCACTTTTGGCGGGCCCTCGATCCCAGGACCCACGATCCATGAAGACCTTCCTCGCCGCCATCGCCGCCGTCGCCACGTGGCTTGCTGCCCCATCGAGCGCCCAAGTGCTCTTCGAGACCGGAAGCGACAACGGGTTCTTCACCCCGTTCAACGCTGCGAACGCCGCCACGGTCAAGTACGGCGACAGCGGATGGCTCGGCAACGGCCCCGGATCGCCGCCAGTCGCGCTCGGCCGCATCACGCTGTACCTCGCCACGTTCGGGGGCAACGGCCTCGACTCCGGGACGACCGACATCGAGTTCACCCTCAACGACGGCGATCCGTCCGGACTCGTCTTCGGTTCGGGAGCGGTCCTCTACAGCACCGTCGTCACGGACGTGAAGCTGCCGCCGTCGACATCGCTCGAGGCGTCCTTCTTCGCGGTCACGATCGACCTCCCGGGCGTGTCGACCACCGGCAACTTCAACAACGTGGGGTGGTCCGTCAAGCTGCGCAACTTCAACTACTCGGGCAGCTTCGGCTTCCAGGTGGCCACGTGCACAGCGCAGTACGTCGGCTTCTACACGAATAACGCGTCGTTCTTCAACGGCACCTCGTGGAGCCTCTTCGCCTTCGGCCAGGACCCGTGCACCCAGATCGCGCAGTTCGCGGCCATCATCGAGGCGCCCCAGCCGGTCGCGTGCCCGGCGGACCTCAATGGTGACGGCAGCGTCGACGGCCAGGACCTCGGCATCCTGCTCGGCGCCTGGGGGCCGTGCGCGACGTCCGACTGCCCCGCGGACCTCAACCTCGACGGCGCGGTGAACGGCCAGGACCTCGGCATCCTGCTCGGCGCCTGGGGGCCGTGCGCCTGAACGAGACGATCGCGGGCTGAGCCGCGCCCGACGGGCCACCGGCGGGCCACTCGATCCCGACCGTCGCGCCCGCGTCCCGGACGCGCACCTCTGCGACATGCGTCGCCGACGCGGGCACGCCCTCCTCGCCGCGCCACGCGCCGACCGGGCGCACCGCCACGTGCACCTGCGAGGCGCGCGGCCCGCCCTCGGCCTCGCGCACCCACGACGCCAGCGCGTCATCGATCATCAGCGCCGTGCCCGACGCGCCCGTGCCCTCGCGCGCGTGCGCGACCGCCCCCCGCACCCACTCCGCCACCGCCCCCGCCTCGGCCTCGCGCCGCTGCGACGCCCCGCGCCCGATGAGGACGGCCGCCACGGCCACCGTCGCCGAGAGCACCAGCGCGCGCGGGCGGATTCGTCGCCAGAACCGTGTCATCGCGGATTGAGCGTACCCTGTGGCGTTCCATGCCCATCGCCTCGGTCACCAACGTCCGCCACGGGTTCGGCACGCACATCGTGCTCGACGGCGCCACCGTGTCGATCGAGCCCGGCGAGAAGGTGGGACTCGTCGGCCGCAACGGCGGCGGCAAGAGCACGCTCATGAAGCTCATCGCCGGCATGTGGCAGCCGGACTTCGGCTCGGTCTCGCTCGCGCGCGGCACGCGCGTCGGCTACCTCTCGCAGGACCCGCGGCTCGAGCCCACCGACACCCTGCGGCACGCCGCCGGCCGCGCCTTCGAGCGCCTCGACCAGCTCCACCGCGAGATGGAGTCGCTCTACGAGGAGATGGCGAAGCCCGGCGCCGACGTCGACGCGCTCATGAAGCGCCAGGCGAAGGTCGAGGAGGAGATGGAGCGCGCCGGCGGCTACGCGATCGACCACCGGATCGACGAGACGCTCCACGGCCTCGGGTTCACCGACGACCAGTTCGGCATCCTCGTCAGCAAGATGTCCGGCGGCCAGCGCGCGCGCGTGGGGCTCGCACGGCTCCTCCTCGAGCAGCCCGACCTCCTGCTCCTCGACGAGCCCACGAACCACCTCGACATCGAGGGCCGCCGCTGGCTCGAGCGCTTCCTCGGCGAGGAATACCCCGGCGCCGTCGTCCTCGTCAGCCACGACCGCCGGCTGCTCGACCGCGTGGTGCACCGCATCATCGAGGTCGACCAGGGCCGCATCCGCGAGTACCCGGGCAACTACGCGGACTTCATCGACCTGCGCCGCGAGCGCATGCTCACCAGCCAGCGCAACCACGAGAAGCAGCTCGACAAGATCCGCGCCGAGGAGCAGTACATCATGCGGTACAAGGCGGGCCAGCGCGCGAAGCAGGCGCGCGGCCGCGCCACGCGGCTCGAGCGCTTCAAGCAGGACGAGCTGGTCGAGCACCAGGCCGAGCTCGAGGTGATGCGGCTCGAGCTGCCGAAGGCCCCGCGCGTCGGCGACCACGTGCTGCGGTGCGAGGGCGTCGCGAAGTCCTACGGCGACCGCACGCTCTTCAGCGACCTCGAGCTGGCGATCAAGCCGATGGACCGCATCGGCATCGTCGGCCCCAACGGCGCCGGCAAGACGACCTTGGTGCGCGCGCTGCTCGGCGACCTCGCCCCGGACGGCGGCGAGGTGAAGGTGAGCCCGCAGATCAAGGTCGGCTACTTCCGCCAGACGCAGGAGCACATCGACCCGATGCTGACGGTGTGGGAGTACCTGCAGCGCGTCATCGCGTCCAACGAGGGCGGCCTGCGCGCGAGCGAGCAGCAGGCGCGGAACCTCGCGGGCGCGTTCCTCTTCTCCGGCAGCGAGCAGGAGAAGTGCGTCGGCAACCTCTCGGGCGGCGAGCGCGGCCGCATGGTGATCGCCGGGCTCGTGAGCGCCGCGAACAACCTGATCGTCCTCGACGAGCCGACGAACCACCTCGACATCCCGAGCGCCGAGCGGCTCGAGGCCGCGATCGCCACCGCACCCGAGGAGGGCGGCTACGACGGCGCGCTCATCCTCATCAGCCACGACCGCGCGCTGCTCGCCTCCTGCTGCGACCGGCTGGTGATCCTCGACGGGCACGGCGGCGTGCGGCTCTTCGACGGCAACTGGGACGAGTGGGAGGCGAAGGAAGCCGAGGAGCGCTCCGCGCGCGAGGCGGGCGCGCGCTCCGGGGCCGCGCGCAAGGCGGCGGCCAACGCGAAGCCTTCCGCGCCCGCGGCGAAGCCGGCGGCCGCGCAGCCGGGCGCGAAGACCGCGGGAGCGCCGACGCGGGGCGGCAAGGGCGGCGGTCGGCCCGCGATGACCGTCGACCAGATCGAGGCGCGCATCACCGAGATCGAACGCCGCACGCGCGAGATCGACGAACAGATGCTCGACCCGAAGGTCTACGCCGACGCGAAGCGCTCGAAGCAGCTCACCCAGGAACGCGAACGGCTCCAGCAGGAACTGGAGCCGCTTGAGTTCGAATGGAGCAATCGCGCGGGCTGAGGCCCGGGGCGTGGCGCGCGCGAGCCCCGCGGGCCCACGCCGCGCGCCGGCCGCCCGTCACCCGCTCATGACCTCGTTGCCGGCGCCGTCCACCAGGATGAGACGCTGGGTGCGAAGCGCCTGGGGATCGATGCCGGACGGGCCGAGCGCGACCACGTGGCCCCACACGTCCGAGCGCGCGACGAACGTGGACACCGGCGTGCGCACGCCGTCGTCATCGACGGCAAGCAGCGTGTAGGAGGTGCCGGGGCGCAGCCCGATGGTGAGGAGGAACGCGCTCTTGGCGCCTGCGTCGACCGCGAGCGTGACCGTGCCGCCGTTGGCGCCCGCGGGGCTCGCGAGCCCGCGGCGGAAGTCGGCGCCCTCGAGGGTGGCGATGGCGCCGGGGTGGTCGAGCGCCTCGTTGATCTCGCGGGCCGACGCGGTGCCGAGCGCGAGCTCGGTGATGCGCGCGGCGAGCCCCTGCACGGACACCTGGAAGACCAGTGCGGCCACCAGCCCCGCCACCAGCGCGAACGCCGCGGCGCGCCACGCGCGCGAACTCCGGCTGAAGCGGTCGACGTCGGTGCGAAGGGTCGCAAGCTCCATCGCCTGGGCCATCAGGTCCTGGGCGTCGATGGAACCCACCGTCCGACGGCCGGAACGCACGCCGGCGCGGCCGATGTGAGCGATCGGCGCCAGCTGCGCCTCGTGGGCCTCGACCTCGGTCATCACCCGCGCGAGGGTGCGCGCCTTCAGGTCCGCCCCGGGTTCCTCGGACGAGAGCAGCGACGGGTCGGCCGCGACCTCGGCCTGCAGCCGGCGCAATTCCGCCTGCACGCCCGGCACGGCGTCCCGGAACGCACGGTCAAATTGCGCGGCGTCGCTCGCGTCGAGCATGCCGAGCGCGTCGAGCACCGCATGCGTGCGAAGCTCCTGCCCGGCGTGCGCGCCGGGCCGGTCCCCGAATGAATGTCCGTCGTTGAACTGCATCGAACCTCGCTTCCCTGCTCGTTGTTCGCGCTCCGCCGCGCGGATGTTGCATCAGCCTGCGGTTCCACCTGATTCACGTTCATTATCGGACGACATGCGGTCGCGGAGCCGTGCCAATCCGCGACTAAGCGCACTCTTGACGGTTCCAAGCGGTGCCCCGAGTTGCTCGCTGACCTCCCGGAGCGTGAACCCTTGCAGGTAGGTCCGCTCGATCACCACGCGTTGCAGTTCAGGAAGTTCCCCGATGCGGCGACGCAAAATCTCGACGTCATGAACCCCCCCGGGCTCAGGGGCCGGCTCGACCGTGGGCCCGAGGAACTCCGCGGCCCCATCAAGCCCGAGCTGCTCCGGGCGCGCCCCGCGGCGGCGCAGTCGGTCGATCAGGTGCCGCCGGGTGATCAGCATGACCCAGGTGACCAGCTTGGCGCGCGCCGGGTCGAAGCGATCTGCCGTCTGCCACAGGCGGATGAAGGTCTCCTGGACCGCGTCGTCGGCTTCGGCGCGCGACGAAAGCACCTGCCGGGAGGCCTTGAACACCAACCCGATGAACCGGTCGTACAGCTCGCCCATGGCGACCTCGTCGCCTTGGGACACCCGCTGCATGAGGGCCCAGTCCTGTTGGTCGGAAGCTTCCAACGCGGTGTCCTCGCGTGGCCAAGAATGCTGGGGCGGGGCCGACCCGCCCCGCAAAGCATGCCCGAAGCCCGCCTTCCTGCATCGCCAAACCAAGGAAATTCGTTCAGATTTCGCTTGAGGTTCCCACCCAAAGTGGCATCCTACGCACATTGAGGACGCTCCCCGCGACCTGGTCCATCCCGGACCCGGCCGCGGCTTCGGGCGTGCGTCGAGGACCAAGAGGCGGCCGATGACCCCACCCACGGGTGTCACAACCCCCCGAGCGCGCACCCGCCTGGACGGGGTGCCTGTCGGGCGGTGCCCGGATTCGGTCGGCCCTTCGGCCTCACGCGGGTTCACCATCATCGAGTTGATCGTGTGCCTCGGCGTGATCTCCGTGCTGTGCGGCATCCTGCTGCCTTCGCTGCGTGCCACGCGCGAGGCGGCGCGCCGCATGTCATGCGCTTCCAACCAGCGCCAGATCGGGGCCGCGCTCTCGGCCTACGCGATGGCCAACGACGACCTGCTCCCGCCTTCGGGAGCGCTCCCGCCTTCGGGGGCGCTCCGCCCGTGGGAACTCATGGCCGCGCGCCACGGGCCCGGATCGTTCGAGCCCACGGATGCCATCGGCGGCTGGGACGGCATCGGGCTGCTCGTGAAGGGCAGCTACCTCGGCGACGGGTGCCAGTGCCTGCACTGCGCGAGCCACCACGGCGAGCACCCGCACGAACGGTACGCGGATGCCTACGCGACGGACACCGCTCGATCCCAGATCTACACGAACTACCACTACTCGGGCCACGTGAGATACCAGGAGGCGGGCGCGGACATCCGAAACGCGCGCCGCGTCAGCCTGAACGACGGCCACGACGTGGTGCTGATCTCCGACGGCCTTCGCACGCAGCTTGACTTCAACCACCGCGTGGGCCTCAACCGGATGTGGGCGGACCTGAGCGTCGAGTGGGTGGCCGACTCGCAGAACTCGCTCTTCGCGCAGCTGCCGCCGGACCCGTCGAACCTGCCGGGCGACGTGCAGCAACGCTACGACGAGATCTGGGAAACGATCAACGACTCGCGGACGCGGTGACCCCGCGCGCCACGATCCCCTGCTGCATCCGGTGCTCGCCGGTCGCGAGGTCGATCGTGCGGTACCCGCGCCACCACAGCGCGTCCGAGGCGATCATCGCGTCGATCCGCAGCAGCGGCCACGGACGCTCGAACGAGCACATCCAGCCGAACGACGCCCACGGCGGCGCCGCGCGCCCGAATCGCCCGAGCGCGCCAGAGACCATGCCGCCCGGCGTCGCGTTGACGTCGCCCACCACCACGTCAGGCACGCGGTCGCCGAGCACGCGCGCGAGCACGGACTCGAGCGCCGCCGCCGACGCCGCGCGCGCCATGCGCGGGTTCGACGGCAGGTCGACCGCGAGCACACGCAGCGGCCCGAAGCCGTCGATCTCCACCACCGCCCAGCCCACCCACACGAGCCCGACGCCGGGCAGGTGATCCACGGCGAGCAGCTCGCACCCGGTGATCCGGTGGCGCGAGACCACCGCGAACTGCCCGGTGTCGGCGACGTGCCACCCGGCGGGCACCCATTCGCCCGCCACGACGGAACGCGTGATCGAACCAGGGTTCGAGAGGACGCAGACATCCCCGAGGTGCGGCGCCAGCGCACGCCCGCACGCGAGCGCCTCGCGCCCGGGCCACTGCGGGTTCCAGTGCGAGAGGACCACGTCCCCCGCCGCCGGCGACGCGGCCCATGGGCGCCAGCCGAACTCCCAGCGCGCGGTCCTCGCGCCCGACACGACGGCCGCGACCGCGGCGATCACGACGGCCGGGCGCCTCATGCGCGAATGCGGGCGCAACGCGCGCCGTGCGGCCAGGCATGCGAGCGACGCGACCAGGACCATGAACGCCGGGACCCAGAAGAGGAACTGACTCCACGTGAACCGGTCGCGCAGCACCTGGCCCACGAGCCACGCGGCGAGCGCGGGTACCAAGAGCGCGACCGCCACGGCCGCGAGCGACTCCACCGCCGCCGGGCGGCGACGGCGGCTCATCGGGCCCCTGCCTCCGCGGGTCGCTGCGGCAGGTGCAGTGCGGGCGCGAGCGCCTGGACGGCGCGTTCATGGAGGCCGCGTACCGCGACCAGGACGCCCACGTTGGCCGCGAGCAGCGCACCATGTCCGAAGTCGAGCGCCCTGCCGCACGCGTCGGTCGACTCGGCGCCGGCCTCGGCGGCAAGCAGCGCGCCGCTCGCGTGGTCCCAGACCTGCTCCACCGCGCCGGTCGTGCGAGGCGTGCGCACCACGAGGTCCGCGTCGCCGCGCGCCACCAGCGCGTACTTGCACTGGCTGTCCATGCGCGTCTCAAGGATCGGACCGATGGCGCGCACCAACGACTCGGTGCGGCCCACGGCAAGCGAACCGCCGCGGTTCAGTGAACGCGCCCAGCGGATGCCGGGCCCGCGCCACGGGTCCACGCGCATCGACCGGAGCGCCTTCCCCGCGGCGTCGCATTCGAACGCACCGCCGCCCCGCACCGCGCCGTACAGCACGCCGGGACCGTCCGCGTGCATGCGCAGGTCGCCGGTGGGCCCCATGCGCGGGCACCCCATGACGGCAAGCGTCGCGTCGCGCCCCTCGATGCGCGCCAGGCACACCGAGCACTGCGCCCCGAGCACGAAGCCGCGCGTGCCGTCGATGGGATCGATGGTCCAGTGCGGCTCGCCCGACCGCGGCTCGTCGCCGTCGATGAGCGCGAGCACCGCGGCCTCGTCCATCCATCCGAGCGCCGCGCGCACCGCGTCGACCACGGCGCGCACCGCGTCCGGGCGGCCCGCGGACGCGAGCCCCGCCGCGGACTCCTCCCCGAGGAGCGGCACGCGGCGGTCGCGGGCCGCGGCGCGCAACCCGGCCACCACCACCGCCTGCACGGCGTAGTCGGCGGCCGTGACGGGCGAGCCGTCCTTCTTTTCGATCGGCGGCACGGCGTCCAGCGTCGCGCCGAGCGCCCGGACCACCGCAAGCGAGGGCGCCACCGCGCGGAGGGCGTCGCGCAGGTCGTCGGGCATCGAAGCGGGGGCGGAAGGCGCGTTCATCGGGGCGCGGATCGTAGGTCGCGCCACTCGCTGCCAGAACGGCAGGCATTCCCGTGGCCTGCGCCGAAGGGACAGGCCTTGGCGCCCGCGGCCGGAGGCCGGGCGCCCCCCGCATTGGCACGCGGGTTGCACTCCAAGGGGCATGAGCAACAAATCCCCCATCATCGGCATCGACCTCGGCACCACGAACAGCGTGGTGGCCGTCATGGAAGGTGCCCAGCCCAAGGTCATCATCAATTCCCTCGGAGGCCGCACCACCCCCTCGGTGGTCGGCTTCACCGAGAAGGGCGAGCGCCTCGTCGGCCAGCCCGCCAAGCACCAGCAGATCACGAACCCCAAGAACACCGTCTTCAGCATCAAGCGCTTCATG
>Ga0169931_10012753_pt1 | contig 11598 bp, 7 predicted proteins | sample Kivu_15m_20L_FD_129675 | JGI IMG/M metagenome (GOLD analysis project Ga0169931, IMG submission 129675) | Freshwater microbial communities from Lake Kivu, Western Province, Rwanda to study Microbial Dark Matter (Phase II) - Kivu_15m_20L... | ecosystem: Environmental > Aquatic > Freshwater > Lake ... | reverse complement strand
CGACTCCATGCCCCTCACTGCCCTGGTGCGTCAGCTGCAGCAGACGCCCCTGACCGGGGAGGTGGCGGCTCGCATCAACCGCGCCGAGCGCCTGCGGCTGGGGGGTGGCGGCCGGGCCAGCCGGGCGCTGGTCAGCAGTGCCCTAGCCCGCAGCCGCCAGGCCCCGTTGCTGGTGGTGGTCCCCACCCTGGAGGAGGCGGGCCGCTGGGCCGCCCTGCTGGAATTGATGGGCTGGCGCAGCTGCCAGCTCTATCCCACCAGCGAGGCCAGCCCCTACGAAGCCTTTGATGCCACCAGCGAGATCACCTGGGGCCAGCTGCAGGTGCTCAGCGCGTTGCTGGACTTACACGACGGTGGCAGCGGCAGGGGCATTGCCTGGAACGACCTGGCGATCGTGGCCACCGAGCGCTCCCTGCAACCCCACCTGCCACCACCGGCAGCGCTGCAGGCCCAGTGCCTGAGCCTGCGCAAGGGCGACACCGTCAACCTCGAGGACCTGGGGGAGACCCTGACCCGACTGGGCTACGAACGGGGCACCAGTATCGAACAGGAGGGCAGCTGGAGCCGCCGGGGCGACATCATCGATGTGTTTCCGGTCAGCAGCGAACTGCCGGTACGGCTCGAGTTCTTTGGTGAGGAGCTCGAGAAACTACGCGAATTCGACCCCGCCAGCCAGCGCTCCCTCGATGCCATCGAGGTGGTACGGCTCACCCCCAGCGGCTATGGCCCCCTGATCGCCGCGGCCCTGCGCGATGCCATGCCTGAAGGCCTGGAACAGTTGCTGAGCCCGGCCGAGCTCGACAGGTTGCTCGATGGCGGCACGCCCACGGAGGGCCTGAGGCGGCTGATGGGGCTGGCCTGGGACCAACCGGCCTCGCTGCTCGACTACCTGGATCCGGGCACGCTGATCGCCATCGACGAGCGTCGGGCCGCCCTGGCCCATGGGCAGCAATGGCTGGACCACGTGGTGAACCACCACGACGAGGTCGAAACCGACCTGGGCACCACCCTGGCGCCACGCCTGCATCGCGACGCTGCCGCCGCCCTGGCCGAGGCCAGTCATGCCTTTGCGGGCTTCGACCTGTGCGAGCTGCACGAGACCGACCACCATCCCAACCAACTCGATCTGGCCAGCCGCTCGATGCCGGCCTACCCCAATGCCTTCGGCAAGCTGGCCGGCCTGATCAAAGGTTTTCAGAGGGACCACGCCACGGTCTGGCTGCTGTCGGCCCAGCCGAGCCGGGCCGTGGCCCTGCTCGAAGAACACGACTGCATCGCCCGATTCGTTCCCAACCCGCTTGACACCCCAGCGATCGAGCGGCTGGTCGAGCAGAAGACGCCGGTGGCGCTGAAAACCCGGGGCACCGCCGAACTCGAGGGGCTGCAGCTGCCCGCCTGGCGGCTGGTGCTGATCACTGACCGGGAGTTCTTCGGCCAGCACAGCCTCGCCGCCAGCGGCTACGTGCGGAGGCGCCGCAAGGCCGCCAGTCGCACCGTCGACCCCAACAAGATGCGGCCGGGCGATTTCGTGGTGCACCGCAACCACGGGATCGGCCGGTTTCTCAAGCTCGAGAAGCTGGCCCTCGGCGGCGAGTCGCGCGACTACCTGGTGGTGCAGTACGCCGATGGCCTGCTGCGGGTGGCCGCCGACCAGCTGGGCAGCCTGGGCCGCTACCGGGCCACCAGCGATGCTCCCCCTGAGCTCAACCGCATGGGCGGCACCGCCTGGACCAAGGCCAAGGAGCGGGCCCAGAAGGCCATCCGCAAGGTGGCCGTCGACCTGGTCAAGCTCTACGCCGAACGCCACAAGGCACCGGGCTATGCCTACCCGCCCGACGGGCCCTGGCAGAACGAACTGGAGGAGTCCTTCCCCTACGAGCCCACGCCCGACCAGGTCAAGGCGATCGCCGATGTCAAGCGCGACATGGAGCAGCCGTCACCGATGGACCGGCTGGTCTGCGGCGATGTGGGCTTCGGCAAGACCGAAGTGGCGATTCGGGCGATCTTCAAGGCCGTCACCGCCGGCAAGCAGGTGGCCATGCTGGCCCCCACCACGGTGCTGGCCCAGCAGCACTGGCGCACCCTGAGCGAGCGCTTCGCCCCCTACCCGCTCAAGGTGAGCCTGCTAAACCGCTTTCGCACCGCAGGCGAGCGCAAGACGATCCTCGAGGGCCTGACCGAAGGCTCGGTCGATGTGGTGGTGGGCACTCACCAGCTGCTGGGCAAGGGCACCAGCTTCAAGCAGCTGGGGCTGCTGGTGGTCGACGAAGAGCAGCGCTTCGGCGTCAATCAGAAGGAAAAGATCAAGGCCCTGCGCAAAGACGTCGATGTGCTGACCCTTAGCGCCACGCCGATCCCGCGAACGCTCTACATGAGCCTCTCAGGGGTGCGTGAAATGAGTCTGATCACCACACCACCACCGCTGCGCCGCCCGATCAAGACCCACCTCGCCGCCCTCGACGAAGAGGCGGTACGCAGCGCCATCCGCCAGGAGCTCGACCGCGGCGGGCAGATCTTCTACGTGGTGCCGCGGGTCGAGGGCATCGAGGAGGTGGCCACCCAGCTGCGGGCGATGCTGCCGGGGCTGCGGCTGCTGGTGGCCCACGGCCAGATGGCCGAGGGCGAGCTCGAGAGCGCCATGGTCGCGTTCAATGCCGGCGAGGCCGACCTAATGCTGTGCACGACGATTGTGGAGAGCGGGCTCGACATCCCGCGGGTCAACACGATCCTGATCGAGGACGCCCACAAGTTCGGCCTGGCCCAGCTGTACCAGCTGCGCGGCCGGGTGGGCCGCAGCGGCATCCAGGCCCATGCCTGGTTGTTCTATCCCGGTGATGCCTCCCTGAGTGAGGCGGCCCGGGCACGGCTGCGGGCGATTCAGGAATTCGCCCAGCTGGGATCCGGCTACCAGCTGGCCATGCGCGACATGGAGATCCGCGGTGTCGGCAACCTGCTGGGGGTCGAGCAGAGCGGCCAGATGGAGACGATCGGCTTTGACCTTTACATGGAGATGCTGCAGGAGTGCCTGGCTGAGATCCAGGGCCAGGACATTCCAAGGGTTGAGGACACCCAGATCGATCTGCCGATCACCGCGTTCATTCCCGGTGACTGGATCTCAGACAACGACGAGAAGATGGCGGCCTACCGGGCAGCGGCAGACTGCGCCAGCAAGGAGGCCCTGCTGGAGCTGGCCACGGGCTGGGTCGATCGCTATGGCGCCCTGCCGGCCCCGGTGATCGCCCTGCTTGAGCTGATGGAACTCAAGCTGCTGGCCAGGCGTTGCGGCTTTTCAAGGCTCAAACCCGAGAAGCCCAACATTGCACTCGAGACCCCCATGGAGGAGCCGGCCTTCCGGCTGCTGCGCCAGGGGCTGCCCCAGCATCTGCATGGGCGCCTGGTGTATCAGCCCGGCACGGGCAGCACCGCCAAGGTGCTGGCCCGGGGCCTAGGGGTTCTGCCGATCGAGAAGCAGATCGAAGAACTCAAGGACTGGCTGGCGCTCATGGCCGCCCAGATCCCTGGGGCCGATGGCCTCACCGAGGCCCAGCGGGCCGCACAGCAGCGCGACCAGAACGCGGCCGTGCTGGCCATGTGAACCGGCAGCAACACATCACGCAAAAGTCCGTTACGATTCTGAGAAGTTATGTAAAGCGCAGTCCATGGGAGAGGTGATAACGCTAGGAGCCGGCCTCGACCATGGTTACGGATTCATTTCGGCTGTTGTCAGCCTGGCGGCACTCGGGTTGTACGCCCTGTTGCAGGGTGAGAACAAGAATGACGATGACGATTCCAGTCCCGGTGGAGGGTTGATGCAGCCCGTTGCTGGCGCGGCTTGAGTCTGCAGCCGTGAATCACCGGCCTGCCGGGCCATTGCTCTGACGGTAGGCGCCTGGAACCAGCACCAGAAACACCACCCACCAGAGCACAACAGCAAGGCCGAGCGGGGCCGTGATCCACCAGCGCTGCAGCACCAACCAACTGCCTGCCAACGCGACCAGTCCCGTCAGGACGATCGTCCAGGGTTGGCACCACCAGGGTTTGAGCAGCCAGATGGAGCCAGGCTCTGATCCAGCCGAACTGCCCTGAGGCTCAGGCCCATGCTCAGCTGTCACAACCCCAGGCCCCAGTCGCATGGAGAACTCACCCATTGTCACCGGCAATCCCGTCGCAGCACGCAGCTTCCGGACACACAGGCGCTGATCGGGCCACCCTGCTACGCCACAACGCAGGGATCTGGCAGGGAACGTTCATTCGCCTCGACGGTCAGGGCCGCGAGGAGGAACGCTTTGCCAGCCACCTCGAGGTGGTCGAGCGCCAAGGCACGATCCATGCCGATCTCACCAACCGCAGCAGTGGGACGGTGCGCTCGATGCAGTTTGACCAGCCCCCTGCCGAGATGCAGATCAGCCCGGCAGGACACTGGAGCCTGGGGCCTGACCGCATCGGCCCCTGGCCCTGGGTGTGCGAACTGTGCCTGGTCTGGGGTGCGCAGCGCCGCCGGATCGTGGTGCGCCATGGCCCCAGCGATCTCGAGACGTTGGTGCTGGTGAGCGAGGGCCGACCCGGCCACGAACCGACACCGCCGGCCGCTCCCCTGCAGGTGCGGTCCCAGAGCGTCGAGCGACACCAGAAGCTCTGGCGGCTGGAGCAGCAGCCCGGCGTCACTGTGACGACCATGGCAGGCCGAGAACCCGGGCTTGCCGAAGCCGTGAGCCTGAGGTGGGAACCGGAGCCGGGGATCGCCCTCTGCCTGATGCGTCGGTACGACACTTTCGGCCTGCTGCAGGCGCTCTGATCAGGGGGCGGCCGACTGGGCCGCAGGGGCAGCAGAGGTGGCCGCTGGCAGGTTGGCACTGCCCGGTTTGTAGGCCTTGTCGACGCTGCCGGCAGCGCGCACCTTCTTGACCAGGGTGCTCTCAGCGACCCTGTATTGGCTGTCGTTGCGGGTGCCCAGATCCTCAAGCCTGAGGCGCTGCGCCTCCTGCTCGCCCATTTTGACCTTCACATCGGGGGCGATGCCGTGCTTGTGAATGTCACGACCGCTGGGAGTGAGGTACTTGGCAATGGTCACGGTCATGCCAGACCCGTCTGACAGGCCGCGCACCGACTGCACCAGACCTTTGCCGAAGGTCTTCTGACCCACCAACACGGCCCGGTTGTTGTCCTGCAGGGCTCCGGAAAGAATTTCGCTGGCGCTGGCGGATCCCTCGTTGACCAGGATCACCAGCGGTTTGTCGGTGAGGGCACGGCCGTTCGCCTTCTTGACGTCCGTGATGCCATCACGGGTCTTGGTGGAAACGATCGTGCCCTCATTGAGCCACTGGCGGGCGATCTCGATGCTGGCCATCAGCAACCCACCGGGGTTGCTGCGCAGATCGAGCACGTAGCCATTGACCCCCTTGGTCTCGAGATCCTTCAGCGCCAGGCGCATGTCCTTGGTGGCATTGGCATTGAACTGCTTGAGCCGGATGTATCCGACCTTGAAGCCATCGGGGGTGGTGTTGATCTGGTGATCCACCGCATGCAGTTCGATGCGCTCACGGGTCAGCGACAACTCCACCGGCTGTCCCTTGCGGCGCAGCGTGAGCTTGACGGCGGTGCCGGCCTGGCCTCGGATCAGCTTGACCGCATCCTCAGTGCTCATGCCCTTGGTGCTCTTGCCATCGATCGCCGTGATCACGTCCTTGGGCTGCACCCCGGCGCGGGAGGCTGGCGAACCCTCGATCGGCGAAACCACCACCAGCTCCTTGGTCTCCTTGTCGAGACTCAGCTGGATGCCCACCCCGGACAGTTCGCCCGAGGTGTCGATCTGCATCTCCTTGAACTCACGCGGGTCAAGGAAACGGGTGTAGGGATCATCGAGGCTGCCCAGCATGCCGCGGATGGCGTCATAGGCCTCCTTGGAGCTGCCGTAGCTCTTGGCCAGCACATCGCGACGCAGCTTGCGCCAACGCTCGTCGTTGTACTTGCCGGTGGTGTCGAGGTAATCGCGAAAGACGACCTGCCAGGTCTGATCAATGACCTCCTTGGGGCTGTCGCTGATGCGCCCCATCCCCCCTGGTGGTGTGACCGCCTCGCGGGCCAACACTGCGGTGGCAGCGCAGGCACTGAGACCGAGCACCAGCACCACCGACTTGTTGACCATCTCCATCCCGCCGGGAATTCTGCGATCAAGCTAGCCGCCGAACCCGGTTTCAGCGAAGTACCCCGGGCCTGGGATGCGGAGCGGGATCAGGGGTCAACCCAGCGGCCGTCGTCCTTGATCAGCTGGATTAGGGCGGTAACACCCTCGGTTTCTGACACACGGCGGATCTCCTCGCGACCGCGGTACAGGGAGATCACACCCGGAGTCTTGCCCACGTAGCCGTAGTCGGCATCGGCCATCTCACCAGGCCCGTTGACGATGCACCCCATCACGGCGATGTCGAGGCCGGTGAGATGGGCGGTCGCGCTGCGCACCTGATGCAAGACCTCCTCAAGATTGAACAGCGTGCGGCCGCAGCTGGGGCAGGCGACGTACTCGACCATCGTCTTGCGCAGCCCGAGCGCCTGGAGAATCGAATAACAGACCGGAATCTCCTTTTCCGGCGCCTCGGTGAGTGACACCCGAATCGTGTCGCCGATGCCCTCGGCCAGCAGCGGCGCAATGCCGGCAGTGCTCTTGACGCGGCCGTAATCGCCGTCACCCGCCTCGGTGACGCCCAGATGCAGGGGGTAGGGGAACCCCTCGGCATCCATGCGGTCGGCCATCATCCGGTAGGCCGCCATCATCACCGGGGCCCGTGAGGCTTTCATCGAAACAACAATGTTGTGAAAGTCGAGCCGGTCGCAGATGCGGATGAACTCCATCGCGCTCTCGACCATGCCCAGCGGGGTGTCGCCATAACGGAACAACATGCGCTCCGCCAGCGAGCCGTGGTTAACGCCGATGCGCAGGGCCTTGTCCTGGTCCTTGAGCAGCCTGACCAGCGGTTCAAAGGTTTCGGTGATGCGCTCACCGATCGCGGCGATCTCAGCGTCTGAGAACTCACTGCGGTTGGGATCGGGCTTGTCGAACACAAACAACCCCGGGTTGATGCGCACCTTGTCGACGTGCTGCGCCACCTCGAGGGCGATCTTCATGCCGTTGTGGTGCACGTCGGCCACCAGGGGCACCGACTGGTAAGTCTCGATCAGACGCTGGCGGATCTCGCCCATGGCCCGGGCATGGGCGAGCGACGGCACCGTCACCCGCACGATCTCACAACCGGCCTCGTGGAGACGGCGGATGCCGGCGGTGGCACCCTCGATGTCGAGGGTGTCCTCATTGATCATCGACTGCACCACCACCGGATGGTCACTGCCGATCCAGATCTCACCCACGCGCACGCTGCGGGTCCTGCGGCGTGAGATCAAGGTGTCGTAGCGAGGGTTGCCGGCCCAGTCCGTGGACGCTGCTTGGGGGCTGGCCAGGGCGGCAGTCATGGCGGTGTACAAGCCATCAACGGCAGCCAGGCTGTCACAGCGGCAGGGTCAGCTGGGTAGTGCCGGCGGGACGCCAGGTGCGGCAAGGGCCACACCCACGGCGCGCAGATCCAGGCGGGTGAGGGCCCTGGGACCGCCCTCGGTCTCCCGGCCAAAGCGCAACAGGTAGGAGGGATGCAGGATCGGCATCAGCCAGCAACCGGCCAGGGCGGCGGCCAGGGGCCCGGTAGCGGCCTGGTGCCACTGACCCCGCAGGCGGGTGATGCCGCCCTTGATGCCCAGCACCGCCTCCAGGGCCGTGGCCCCCACCAACAGCACCAGGTCGGGTGCCACCAGCGAGATCTGGGCAGCCAACCAGGGTCGGCAGGCCGTCAGCTCGGCGGCCGTGGGCCGGCGATTGCCCGGCGGTCGGCACTTGATCGCATTGCAGATGTAGACATCGTCCAGGCCGGCCTGCTGCAGCAGGCTGTCGAGCAGCTGGCCCGAACGCCCCACAAACGGCACGCCGGTGGCATCTTCGTCGGCCCCGGGCGCCTCACCGATCAGCATCAGCCGGGCAGCGGGATTGCCGCGACCGACCACCACCTGCTGGCGCTGATCGACCAACCCGCAACGCCGGCAGCAGGCACACAGCTGCCCGAGGCTCTGCAGCGAGAGCGGCGCGTGCATGGCTGTTGTCGCATTCGAGGCCATCCTGCAGGAGCAGGTTGGGTCGTTTGGTTCCTGCCCGAACGGTTCCACGCAAAGGCGTGCGGCAGGATGGCCCGAACGCCCCCTGCCCCATGCCGGCGACGTCGCCTTCGCAGAGTTCTGCTTCAGCCGCGAACGCCTGGCTGTCGGAGCGGGCCCGGGCCCTGCAACCCTCGCTGACCCTGGCGATCGCGGCCAAGGCCAAGCAGCTCAAGGCCGACGGCCGCGACATCTGCAGCCTGAGCGCCGGTGAACCCGACTTCGACACCCCGGCCTTCATCTGCGAGGCCGCGGCCCTGGCCCTGGCCAACGGCCAGACGCGCTACGGCCCAGCCGCCGGCGAACCGGCCCTGCGCGAGGCCATCGCCGCCAAGCTGAGTCAGGAAAACCACGTGCCCACCAAGCCGGCCCAGGTGCTGGTCACCAACGGCGGCAAGCAGGCCCTGTTCAACCTGTTTCAGGTGTTGCTGCAACCGGGTGACGAGCTGCTGCTGCCGGCACCCTTCTGGCTCAGCTACCCCGACATGGCCCAACTGGCCGGTGCCTCGGTGCGGCTGATCCCCAGCGATGCGGCCGCCGGCTTCAGGCTGACGCCCGAGGCGCTGGAGGCCGCGATCGGACCCGCCAGCAAGCTGCTGGTGCTCAACAGCCCCAGCAATCCCACCGGCACGGTGCTGCGGCGCAGCGAGCTCGAAGCCCTGGCCACGGTGCTGCGCCGCCACCCCCGCCTGCTGGTGGTCTGCGACGAGATCTACGAATTTCTGCTGGCACCCGGCCACAGCCACCACAGCCTGGCGGCGGTGGCACCCGACCTTGCCGAGCGCATCCTGATCGTCGGCGGCTGTGCCAAGGGCTGGGCCATGACCGGCTGGCGCATCGGCTGGCTGGCCGGCAACCAAAGCGTGATCGATGCCGCGGCGGCGTTGCAGAGCCAGAGCACCAGCAATGTTTGCACCTTTGCCCAATACGGCGCCCTCGCCGCCGTGAGCGGGCCGCGCGACTGCGTCCAGGCCATGGCCGCGCAGTTCAACAGCCGGCGTCAGCGCCTGAGCGACGGGGTGCGCGCGATCCCCGGGCTGCAGTTGCACCCGCCTGAGGGGGCCTTCTATGCCTTCCCGGATGTGAGCCATTACGGCCTCGATTCAATGACCCTGTGCAACCGCCTGCTCGACGAGGTGGGGCTGGCGGTGGTGCCGGGCATCGCCTTCGGCGACGACCGCTGCATCCGTCTGTCGTGTGCGGCTGCCGAGACAACGATCGATAATGCTCTGGAACGGTTGGCCCGGTTTCTGCAGGCGCTCTGAGGCCTAAGCAACCCCAACCCATCCATCCTTCATCTGCTGTCGACCATGCCCGTTCGAGAACGTTGGACCGCCGTCGCCCTGGGCCTGAGCCTGGCCCTGGGCACGGTGGTCCTCACCCCTCACCTGCGCCCCGCCGCCGCCGAGGTCAGCCGCCCGGTGCTGCGCATCAGCGCCATCCCCGACCAGAACCCCGAAAAGCTGAACCGGCTGTACGGCCAGGTCGCCCAGCTGCTCGGCAAACAGCTGGGCGTGCCGGTGCAATACGTGCCGGTGATCGACTACGCGGCCGCCGTCAGCGCCTTTAGGACCGGCAACCTGGATCTGGTCTGGTTCGGCGGGCTGACCGGGGTGCAAGCGCGGTTGCAGAAACCCGGGGCCCAGCTGATCGCCCAACGCGACATCGACGCGGCCTTCCACACCGTCTTCATCGCCAACGAGGGCAGCGGCCTACAACCGATCACCAGCCTCAAGGGCCTGCAGGAACTCAAAGGCAAGCGCTTCACCTTCGGGTCTGAGAGCTCCACCTCGGGGCGGTTGATGCCGCAATTCTTCCTGCAGCAGGCGGGGGTGAAGCTCAGCGACTTTGCCGGCGGCGCCCCGGGCTTCAGCGGCAGCCATGACGCCACCATCGCCCTGGTGCAGAGCGGCGCCTACCAGGCCGGTGCGGTCAACGAGCAGGTCTGGCTGGCCAACCTGCACAGCGGCAAGGCCAACCGGGCCAGGGTGCTGGCCATCTGGCGCACCCCCGGATACCCCGACTACCACTGGATCGGCCAGCCCAACCTCGATCAACGCTTCGGCAAGGGCTTCACCACCAAACTGCGCGGCGCAATCCTCAGCTGGCGGCCCGCCAACCCCGAGCAGAGGGAGGTGTTGCAGTTGTTTGGCGCCCAGCAGTTCACCCCGGTCGACAGCAAGGCCTATGCCCCGATCGAGCGGGTGGGCCGACAACTGGGCAAGATTCGCTGACCCATCGGGGTGGGGCGGGCAGCGCACCGTTCAGAATCAACCCAGTCCGGTGCGGCTGCTCCGTGGTCTGGTTGATCGATTTAGTGCTGCTGCTCGCCGGCCTGGTGATCTGGACCCGCGCCAGCAACGAGGGAGATGAGGCCTGGTCGCTCTTTCTGCGCAGCATTGCCGTTCTCGATCTGGCCTTCATCACCCTGGGCAACGGCCAATGGCTGATCGAGATCCCGATGCTGGTGCTGGCACTGGCGCTGCCCTCGGCCGCCAGCCTCGAGCGGCGACATCCCTGAGACGGCCATGAACCCCCGCGGGCCCGATCTGATCGAGGTGTCCCTGGTGGCGCTGATCCTGGCGTTGATCGTCTACCGCCTCACCCTGGCCTGAGGGCCGGCAGCTGGGGCAGAATGGGTGGTTGCGCCCTGCCCGGGACACTCATAGAGCCCGCCATTGACTGCCCTGCTGACCCTCGAGAACATCAGCGTGCGGGGGCGCCGTCTGCCCCGCCTGGATGGGGTCAACCTGCAGCTCAGGCCTGGCGAACGGGTGGCCCTGCTGGGCCCCAGCGGCGCCGGCAAGAGCACCCTACTGGCGGTGGCCAATGGCCTGTTGGAGCCCGATCAGGGCCAGGTGCTGTGGCATGGGGAACCGCGGGCCTTCGGGGCACGGGCCCGGCGGCGCCAGCAGCGCCGCATCGGCATGCTCTGGCAGGACCTGCGCCTGATTGAGGAACTGACCGTGCAGCAGAACCTCAACGCCGGACGCCTGGGGGCCTGGGGCTGGCCCCGGGCACTGCTCAACCTGCTGGTTCCCCTGGAAACCCAGGCCTGCCGCGAGCTGTTGCTGCGCCTCGACCTGGAACCAGGACTCCTGGTCGAACCGGTGGCGACCCTCTCGGGCGGCCAGCGGCAGCGGGTGGCCCTGGCCAGGCTGCTGCGCCAGGAACCCGAACTGATGCTGGCCGACGAACCCCTCGCCAGCCTGGATCCACGGCTGGCAGATGGGCTGCTGGCCCTGCTGCTGCGTGAGGGCGCAGCGCCCCGGGCGCTGCTGCTCAGCCTGCACAGGCCTGACCTGCTGGCCGGTTTTGACCGGGTCATCGGCCTGCGGGGCGGGCAGCTGGCGTTTGACATGCCACGCAGTGCCCTGACCCCCGCAACCCTGGCCGATCTGTATG
>Ga0169931_10012752_pt1 | contig 11598 bp, 4 predicted proteins | sample Kivu_15m_20L_FD_129675 | JGI IMG/M metagenome (GOLD analysis project Ga0169931, IMG submission 129675) | Freshwater microbial communities from Lake Kivu, Western Province, Rwanda to study Microbial Dark Matter (Phase II) - Kivu_15m_20L... | ecosystem: Environmental > Aquatic > Freshwater > Lake ... | reverse complement strand
CTCGCGAACGACAAGAGCGGCTCGGCCATGTCGGTGATCTCGTCGTGGCAGAAGCATCGCCCAGCCGCAGGTTCACTGCCCCCGGGCCGGGCCGGTGAGGCCTTCGCCGAGATGATCGCCACCGAAGTGCGCGAGATGGTGGACCTGCTCCCTGCATCACTTCGGGACCTCACCGCCACAGAGGACAGGGACGTGGAAGTGTCGGTCGGTGGTGTGACGGTGACGGGCAAGGTGCAGGCGATCTCAACGGTATCGAACACCGATGCAATCGTGCGTCTCCGGTTCAAGCGATACGACGAGACGATCCTTCTCGCACCGTGGATTGATCTTGCGATGCTCACCGTGGCCGATGGCGGCAACACCGTGTTCAAGGCCTACGTCGTCGCAAGGGGCGTGAAGTCCGGTACTCCACCCGTTGTGAATGTTCTGAATCTCGCCGGCGATGATGCACAGGAGCGTCTCACCAACGCGACGGAAGTGATCCGCATCGCGGCCGGCATCCACCATGTCGCGAGTCGTGAACACGTGCCGATCTTCGAACGTGCATCCCGCGAGAGGACGAGGAAGGACAAGGAAACCGCAGCAAAGTTTGCGACAGATAGTGAGCGCTCCGCCGAGGTCGACCTCCTGCTCAATGGCCGTTCTTTCGAAGAGGTGCGGGCAGAACAAGTCACCGCACTGGACCAACAGACTCTCGGCGCCCACGGTGGTACCGGTCGGTTCGATTTCTACGCAGATCTCTTGTGGGGCACGTTCGACCGAACGTGCGTGATGACAAAGGGTTCCGGAAAGGCGGCGAACGGTGGCAACGTCAGCTGACCCGCCCGAACTCGACCTCAGCACGGGGTCCCCCCCGAGGGGACGGGTCTCGATCACCGCGAGTGCTGGCACAGGGAAGACCTACGCCCTGACCCAGTTGGTGGTGCTGAATGTCATCCGCCATGGTCTCGAGGCCGGTGAGGTTCTCCTCGTCACCTTCACCCGTGCCGCCACCGCCGAGCTCCGCCACAAGACCAGACAGATGTGCCTCGAGGCGATCGGAGTACTCGCAGCCGGTGATGCGACCCGACTTCCGTGGCTCGCGAGCATCGTGGCCGACGACACACTGCGTGCCTCGGGTCGGGAGAGACTGGAACGTTTCCTCGCCCGCTACGACGAGGTCACCATCTCCACCATCCACGGCTTCTGCCGCCGGATCCTGCGCAGGGCCGGATTGGCGGGATCCGTGCCGGCGACTTTCACGCTCGTGAGCAACATCGACGAGGTGGTCGACAGACTCGTGACCGACGGTCTCGCGCACGAGATCTCGAAGGACCCACTCAGGTTCGTGAGGGTCAATCCCATCGTCCCTTCCACTCCCACTCTCGCGCAGATGCAAGAAAACCGCAAAGCGACGAAGAGTTCCGTGACCGCCGTCAAGGGGTCCGTGAAGATCGCACTGGACAACCCCTCGATCGAAGTGTTTCCCAAGGCCCCTCCCCACTCTCTCTCGCTGCCGCCCGGGGCCGAGAGCTCAGAGTCCGCGCGAAAATCGACCGATGTGGCCGAGAGGATCGCCACAACCGTCGAACAATTGGCTTCGAACATCAGGCAATGGTGTGTGGATCATCTGCTCGTGTCCCACAGCGAATCGGTTCGTCTCGCCGCCGAGTCGCTCGATCCGACAAACCCGTCGCCGGTTGAAGTCGCTCGGGCAGCGGCGCTCGCGCACGAGATCTCGGCCCTGTACCGACTGGTGATGGTGGACGAGTTCCAGGACACTGATGCTCTGCAGTGGCGGATCTTCAATGCGATCCACCGTCACGGCGACGGAACGCACAACTTGGTGACGGTGGGAGACGCCAAGCAAGCGATCTACGGATTCCGCGGTGCCGACGTGGGTGTCTACGTCGCTGCCGAGAACGCCGTGAGCCAGCGATTCAAGATCTCCACCAACAGGCGCAGCAGCAGGAGGCTCATCGCCGCACTCGACGATCTGTTCACGCGGAACGACGACGGTGCGCCCCAGGGATACAAATTCGACCCATCCGGCTCCGCCAACTACACACGGGTCACCGCAGATCCATCCAAAATCCAGGATCTGGTCATCAACAGGGAGGGTGAGAACCCGCCAAGAATCGCAGATGAACCCCTCGAGATCAGGTGGCTTGCATCCCATGGCGACCTCGGCGCGAAGCAAGATCGGGATCCGAACGTCGCAGAGAAGGCACAAGACGTCATCGACCACGACCTCGCCAACAGAGTCGCCGAACTGTTGGCACACGGTGAGATTCCCGACCGGGACCTTCCCCCGGGACAGGACGGGAGATTTCCGATGAGGCGGGTCGTGCCGAGCGACATTGCCGTTCTCGTCAGGACACGCAAGAACAGCGACGGACTCACGGCGTGTCTTCGTGAAGTCGGCATCCCGGTGGTGCAGTCCAAGAGTGACTCCGTGGTGCAGTCAGAAGCGGCCCGTCATTGGCTGATGTTCCTCGACGGGACCGCCCATCCGCACCGGCCGAGGAAGGTCCGGGCACGTGCCCTCACTGTCTTCGGAGCCCATGATCCGACGTCGCTCCTCTCGGTGTCCGACGACGAGATGGGCGAGCTGCAGGAGGTCTGCTCGGAGGATGCCCGAGTCCTCTCCGAGTTCGGACTGACAGCGATGTACCTGAGGCACCGCTCCACGTTGCAGTTCCTCGACCGAGTTCTCTCGCGACCCGACGGCGAGCGAATGCTCACCGACCTGGACCATCTCGCCGAACTCCTCTCGTCGCATCCGATGCTTCCCCGTGCGCCCGCCCCCCTTGAAGTACTCGGGGTCCTGGAGGAGATCATCAGCAACACGTCGTCAGAGGACGACGACGACCAACCCGACGAACGGAAGCGACGCATCGAGACCGACGATGCCGCGGTCAAGGTGATGACGATCCATGCGAGCAAGGGGCTCCAGTTCCCGGTCGTGATCCTCCCCGACCTGCACCGCGCCTGGGTGAGAGTCCGGCCTCCCTACACGTTCTCCCATGATTTCGGTTCGGGTCGGACTCGGGTTGTCGACGCCGGCTCCGACAGCACATCCGGCGACAACTCACGCGCGTGGGAGTTCAGCCCCAGGGGCGTTCTCGATCGGGATCTCGGGAAGTGGGGTCAACGAAAGAACGCGAGCGCGTCCGAAGACGAGTTCGATCTCAAGCGACTGCTCTACGTCGCACTGACCAGGGCCGAATTCAAAGTCGTGGCTTACTGGTCACGCTTGCGCGACAACTACACCGAGGCGGGGAACAAGTCCCCGTGGCCGGACCTCCTCGAGTGGTCGATCCCGGGGGAGAACCTCCGCGATGATCTCCCCGCGGCAATGAATGCTCTCGGCTCGTTGCCTTCCGGCTCCATCGCCACGAGGGAATTCGGCCCCGGACTCGAACCGCTGTCGGCTCTCGCATCTCCGACCGGCGTAAGCACTGCCAGTGGCGCACCTCTCACCCACGCCGACCTGCAGGGCCTGGCCGAGGACAGGATCCGATTGAAGGGCTGGCAGCGCTGGTCATACTCGGGACTCACCCGGCTCCTGAAGCGTGGCGCGCCTTCTCCTGCGCCGAAAGGAACCGATGTGGCGCACGGCTTCGACGAGCGTGATCATGCGGCCGAACCCACGGAAGTCGACCGGCAACTCGCCGTGGCACCGGCCAGCGACGGCCTCACTGCGCTCGGATCGGTGCCGGGATCCACGAGGTTGGGCAATCTCGTCCACGAGGTCATAGACGCGGTGGACCCGGCGTCGGTGACCGCCGACGCCGACGTCCGCGCGGCAGTCGACGAGCGACTCGGTGCTTGGCCCCGGATCGATGACCCGGATTCAGTCGCCGCGGCGGTCACCGAGGGAATCGTGGGGTCGTTCGACAAGCCGTTGGGACCCGGCTTCGGCAGTCACACTCTTGCCACCCTCGGGCGCCGTCACCGACTCTCGGAACTGCACTTCGATTTCAACCTCGGTCAGGACTCCTCGTTCCCCCTCGCCGAGATCGGCCGCGCTCTCTCCCGGGAGCCCGGCCTGCGCGCCAGCATCGCCCGGTACGCGGACACGATCTCGGACACCCGGTTCGATTCCCACCGCGTCGCCGGGTTCATGAACGGCTCGATTGATGCGGTCTTCCGCGCCTCCGACGACGACGGAACTCGGTTCATGATCGTCGACTACAAAACCGACACTGTGCACGGCCGCGATGAGGAGCAGAAATGGCTCGCGTACGAGACACCACGACTCGACGCACTGATGGCCGAGAGGGGCTACATCTTCCAGGTGCTCGTGTACTCGGTCGCACTGCACCGCTTCCTGCGGTGGCGGCTCGGAGACAACTATGACTTCGACACCCATTTCGGCGGTGCGACCTATCTGTTCCTCCGGGGATTGACCGGCGACCTCGGCGCAGACGGTGTTCCCCGGGGAGTCTGGCATTGGCGGCCGTCTCGAACCCTGGTGGAGTCTCTCGACAGGTTGTTCTCGGTGGGGAGCGCCGGGTCGTGAGATCACGTCGCCTCGTTCCCCGTGTCGTGCATCCGGCTCTTGCTCCGTTCGTGGACCTCGGAATCCTGGGACCCGCCGAAGTCCATGCGGCCCACCACATCGCCGGAGCCGGACTGGGAGATGCGGGACCTGCAGACCATGAGTTGCTCGCCCTCGCATTCGCCGTGTGGTCCATCAACCGGAGCCATGTCTGCCTCGACCTGTCCGACATCGAGGGACAGGTCGTCTCCGAGGTTGCACCGTTCGCCGGTGAGGACCTTCTGCAGACGATGTCGGAACTCCCGTGGCCGACGATGCTCCAGGCGGCGTTGAAGTCATCGGCGCTGGTGTCGGTTGTCGGGCCAGTGGGGTCCGCGACTCCGAGCCCCGACCGACCGCTCGTGCTGAAGGGTGACCTCCTGTACCTGAAGCGCCAGTGGGACGACGAGGGCATCGTGGCCGACTTGCTCGCTCGCAGGCTCGCCGCGCCACCGGACCATCTCGACCCTTCAGCCGACGACTGGTCGCGAGCCGCGTTCGACGATCCCGATGAGTGCCGCGATCAAGTCGCCGCAGTGCGGAATGTGCTGGCCAACAAGTTGTCGGTCCTGCTCGGCGGACCCGGTACGGGCAAGACCTTCACCATCGCGGCGATGCTCCACGCCCTCGCGGAGCGACGCGCCCACGAGGGCGGACGCCCGCTGCGGGTCGCGCTCGCCGCACCGACGGCAAAGGCCGCCCAACAGATGACCTCGTCGATCACGGGATCGATCGACGGCCGCAAGTTCCCTGCTGTGCACACCGATCAGATCCGCATCTGGGCGGCTGGCGCGGGCACATTGCACGGACTCCTGGGGGTGCGGAACGGGAACCTCGTGCGCTTCCGGCACGGACCGACGAACCCACTCCCCTACGACGTGATCGTCGTCGACGAGGTCTCGATGGTGTCCCTCCCGCTGATGGCGCGTCTTCTCGAGGCCGTCCCCGCGGGAGCGACGCTCGTCCTCGTCGGGGACCCGAGGCAGCTCCAGAGCATCGAAACAGGAGCGGTCCTTGCGCAGTTGTGGGACCTCCGCGCAGAGCTGCCGCACATGACCGTCCTCGAGCGCAACCGGCGCCAGGAGCACCAACTCGCCGATGGCACTGCAGTTCTCAATGACATCGGCGAACTGGCGAAGGCGATGCGGGTCGACCGCCACGACGACACCTCTGTCGCGCGAGTGATCGACCTCCTCGAGAACGCCGACGGCAGGGAACTCGTGTGGATCCCGGTCGGCCCGGGCGCCAAGCCGACCGCACGCGAGGTCGTCGCGAAGGTCGAGCCCCACCTCAAGGATTTCAAGGAGGCCAAGAAGATCGCCGACATAGATGCCCCCGATGCCGCCGCCGAACTCGCGGCGGCGACCCGAGCACTCGCAAAGGCGGACCGTGTGAGGATCCTGTGTGCGCACCGCGAAGGCGACTGGGGCGTGAGCGGATGGAACGAAGTGGGGCACCAGATCTCCGGCGTCGGACGGTGGCGGGCCGACCCGGGCCGGCCGCTTCTCGTGACCCGCAACGACCGTTCCATCGGGATCAACAACGGGGACAGCGGCATCGTGTGGGGTCGCTCACGCCCGAGGGCTGGCCTCCACGTGCACCGCTCCGCCGGGCAAGGTGGCGGCACGCTGCGGCTCTTCGAGATTGCCACGCTGGCGGACATCGAGACGGCCTTCGCAACCACCGTCCACAAGGCCCAGGGCTCCCAGTACGACACGGTGGTGTTCGTGGTCCCGCCCGCGCATTCTCCGTTGCTGCAACACGAATTGCTCTACACCGCCATCACCAGGGCCATGACCAAGCTCGTCCTGATCGGCGCCGCCGAATCGATCTCGAAGGCTCTCACCACACCGACCCGACGGCGCTCCGGGCTCGCGGACCGCATCCGCACCGCGCGGGCGGGCCTCGTGGGAGGGTACTCAACCCCCACCTGAGCCCCTCCCCCAGCCTCGATCAAGCACTCTGTGTAATATAAGGTATTGTTGTCCTCTTTTGAGCGCACCCGGGTACACTCTCCCGTCATGAGACTCGTGCACACGTCCGACTGGCACATCGGCAGACGCTTCCACCAGGTCGACCTTCTCGACGACCAGTCCGGGTTCTTCGACTGGCTGGTCGAATTCGTTTCGTCGGAGGGGATCGACGGCGTGATCGTCGCCGGCGACATCTTCGACCGTGCGAACCCGGCCGCCGACGCCGTCGATCTGGTCGACGACGTGCTCTCCCGGCTGCTCTCGCGACGCGTCACGGTGGTGATGATCAGCGGTAACCACGACTCGGCCGAGCGACTCAACTTCGGATCGAGGGCCATGGACGCCGCCGGACTGCACATCCGCACCGAACGCCCCGTTCTCTCCGACGTCGGCGCCCCGATAGTCATCCAGCGCGGGGATGAGTCACTCGAGGTGCTCCCGATCCCCTACCTCGAACCTGCCCGCATCGTGGACCTTGCCGGTGCCGTGCGCCGACACGACGCGGTCGTCGAGCACGTGGTGAAGGCCCACATCGGCACCCTCGCCGATCCCTCGCGCGCCGTCGCGGTGTCGCACGCCTTCGTCGCGGGCGGCTCGGTATCAGACTCCGAGCGACAACTCACCGTCGGCGGTGCCGGCACGGTCCCGCCGTCGGTGTTCGACGGACTCGGCTATGTGGCGCTCGGGCACCTCCACCGGCCCCAGAACTGCGGTCGCGAGACTCTCGCCTACTCGGGTTCCCCGATCCCCTACTCCTTCAGCGAGCAACACGACAAGATCGTGAAGGTGCTGGACACTGCGACGATGTCCGTGAGCGACGCACCGGTCGATGCGGGGCGCGCAGTCTGCACGATCGAGGACACCCTCGACAAGGTGCTCGCTTCGTCGCGGTACTCGGTCCACGAGGAATCGTTCGTGCGGGTGCGGCTCACCGACCCGGATCCTCAACTCGGTGCGATGGACCGAATCCGGCGGCGCTTCCCCCACTGTCTGGCCCTCGAGCAGATCGCACTGCGACCACAGAACCCGTTCGAATCGCGCGGGGGTGACGGGGTCCGCAAGAAGCCAGAGGAGATCGTCGGCGACTACCTCGAGGAGACCTTCGGCGATGCCCTGAGTGTTGATGCGAGGTCCTTCGTGATGGACGGACTCGGCACGGCCATGACGGGAGACGACCGATGAGACCCCACAAACTCACCTTCGCAGGGATCGGCACATATCCCGGGGAACAGACCGTCGACTTCGATGCCCTCGACGCGCACGGGCTGTACCTCATCGTCGGCCCCACCGGGGCCGGCAAGACGACGGTCTTCGATGCCTTGACCTTTGCTCTGTTCGGGAAGGTCGCGGGATTCAGGTCGGAACGAGGGCTCGTCAGCGACCATGCCGAGCGCAAGTCACCCTACGTGCGTCTCGAGTTCAGCCACGGTGGCCTCCGCTACGACGTGACCCGCCGGCTCCCCGTCGACGGTGTCGCCCAGAGACCAGCCGACCACCTGCTCGTCACGTACGGACCGGACGGTTCGGAGATGACCCGTGTCACCGCCACCCGCACCGTGACCGACGCGATCTCGGGCATCATCGGTCTCGACGCCGAGCAGTTCATGCGGGTCGTCCTTCTCCCCCAGAACGAGTTCAGGCGATTCCTCATGGACAAGTCGACGGAGAAGCAGAAGGTGTTGCGGGCCCTCTTCTCGACGAATCTCTATGAGCGCACCGCCTTCCGACTCGAGTGGAACGCCAAGGCCCTCCTGAAGCAGGCCGAAGAACGCGGACGCGACCTGAAGGAGGCGCGTGATGCATGTTCACGTCTCGCGGAAGGACTCGTCGCCGACGGCTTGGCGACCGACCTCCCCGACACCGACGAAGACCTCGCTGGAGCGATCGAGGCGGTCGAGGGACTCGCGACGCGAGCAGCCGACCGTGCAGAAGCGCTCCAGAAGATCCGGGTCGCCGCGACCGAGACACGAGCCATCGCAGAGGCAGAGGTCAAGAGATTCGACGCAGCCCACGAACTGAAGGAGCTCGAGCGCGAGCGCGCGTCGAACGAAAAGCGGGAATCGGCGGCCGAATCGGCCATCGCCGACCACGAACGGGCGAAGCCGGTCCGTGAGCCGGCGGAGCGCGCCCGCAAACGCGGCGAGGACTCGGCCCGTGCCGAGAAGGCCGAGACCGAGTCCCGCAAGCGGGTGGTTGCGGCGGCAAACAAACTGCCCGGCTCGGTGGACATCGCTGCATCGGTAACGGCGGCCGCTCCGAGTGCGAGCGCCGGCGAGTTCTCCAGACAGGTCGACGTCTCGCTCGGCAAGGCGAACAAGGCACTCGAGAACCACGAATTGGCAGAAAGTTTGGACGGCGAGATCGCGCGAGAGACGGCGAGGGCGAAGAAGGCGGAGGCCCTCCGCGGCTCCGCCGAGAAGAAGATCGTCGCTGCCCGGACGCGGCTGAAGACCACCAAGGAGAGGTTGAAGTCTGCCGAGAAGTCGGCGTCCCAGGTGGAGATCCTGCAACGGAAGGTCGACGACCTCGACGAGGCGATCGAGGAAGCCGACGTCGATGCGGCACGGAGTGCACTGGTGGGCTCCAAGGAGGCCTACGACAAGGCCGACCGAGCATTCGCGAGAGCAGACGAACGCCTACGGTTGGCCAGGGACGAGCAGGTCGCACACCTCGCGGGGCACCTGGCTTCTGCCCTCAGGAAGGGTGAGGCCTGCCCGGTGTGCGGATCGACCGAGCACCCGGCCAAGGCACGCAAGGTTGCCGAGGTCGACATCGAGGCGCTCGAGGAAACCCGTGACAGGGCCCAGCGGAACAGGAACGAATCATCCCGCGACCTGAAGGAGGCGCAGAAGCAGGTCGAGCGGGCGGTCGAGGCCAAGAAGGCCCTCCCTGCTCCGGCCGCGCAGAACAAGCTCCGCAAGAGCCTCGATGACGCACTGGACGCCGCCGACAGCATCGACGAACTCGCCGTCACTGTCGAGGAACTGGACGAGACGATCGTCGATCTCGACCAGGAAATCAAGGATCTGGTTGCCACGATCCGCACCGCCGAGGGCCAGGTAGCCACGCACACCAAGAACCGCACCGCGGCCGCCAAAGCCGGCAATGCCGTGGTGCCGGCGGCGAGGGCCGAGAGCCTCGTCGCCGCGCTCGAGTCCATCCGTGATCTCGCAGACGATCTTCAGAAAGCCGAGACGGCCGCCGCCACGGCGCGCCGGGTGTCCACGGAAGCCGACAGTGCTCTCCGCGAGGCGCTCGATGCCTCTGGTCTCGACGATGAGAAGTCCGCTCTCTCGAGGATCCTCGACACCGCGGACCTCTCCGCAGCGAAGGCCACCGTCAAGCGTGCCGGCGACCGCGCTCGTGCCATAGACCGCCTGAACGGCACGGTGGGTGACGATCCTGTGCCGAAGGTCCGGCCCGATGTCGAGGTTCTTCTCGCTGCGGAGGAGAAGTCGAGGGCCGACCATGATGCCGCAGCCGAAGCCCGCACGACGCTCGTGAACGCCGTTCGGGAACTGACTGCCCGGGGGAAAGACATCGCCACGATCGGCCCCGAAGCCGAGGCACTGCTCTCGACGGCGAGAGAGGCCATGGATGTCGCCGAGATCATCAAGACGGGAAAGGGTGACCGACTCGCGCTCGAGAAATGGGTACAGCGCGCGATCTTCGAAGACGTCTGCGAGGTTGCGAGCGTCCAGATCTCGCGCCTGTCGTCGGGTCGATACACACTCACTCTCGACGGCGACGGTGTCAAACAGAAGACGAGGCCAGCGGGGCTCGATCTCTACGTCACCGACAGCCACACGGGTCGCACCCGTTCGGTGGAGAGTCTCTCGGGAGGTGAGCAGTTCCTCACATCCCTCGCGCTTGCGATGGCACTCGCCGAAGTGGTCCAACGACAGAGCGGCGGGATCGAGATGTCCACTCTCTTCATCGACGAGGGCTTCGGGAGTCTCGACGCAGACACCCTCGAGGTGGCGGTCGAGGTCCTCAGGGGTCTGCAGGACACGGGTCGCACGGTCGGTGTGATCAGCCACGTCGAGTCAATGCAACAGGAGCTGCCCGTCGGCATCAGAGTGACACGTAGCCCTGCGGGGAGCTCACTCGAAGTGACCGCTCCGTCAACCTGACCGGTCAGTCGATCTCCATCGTCGTCGACCACCGCAGCACCGCTCCGGCATTGGTGCCCCGCACCTCGATCGCCCACGAGCCGGCATAGGGAATCTGCGCGATCCCCACGAAGTGGTTCGGACCCGCCGGCACGACATCGACGGGGATCACGGGGATGTCCCTGCTCGGCAACTCCATCCGCATCTCCACCTGTTCCACCGGGGCGAGTGCCCCACCTGGGGGCGTGAAGATCACGTGCACTTCTGCGGTGCCCACCGCCGCCGGCGAGACCGCAACATCTGCGATGACACCGTTCTGCGACAGCGTCGCGTTGAACGCGGTCGGTGCACCTGCACCGACCGGCGACATTCCCGTCATCGTCGCGGTCGCAACAAGAATGAGGAGCGCCGCGAGAATCTCGACGCGCAGCACCGGACCGGTGCGCTCATCGGAGCGCATGCGTCGACGCACGATGAGTGCGACACCGACCATGACCACCACGAGGCTCGTCTTGACGGCGAGAGCGCGGCCGTACTCCCCCGTGAACATCCCGCCCGGCCCTCCGGTCAGGCGCGCCGCGTTCACGAGTCCCGTCACCACCGCAACCGGCATCGCCCGCGTGGCGAGCAGCGAGAGTCGCGCCACGATCGACGGATCATCACGACGGGCGATCACCGCGCCGATCAGACCGCCGATCCATATCGAGACGGCACCGACATGCACCGCACCGAGCGCAACATGCAGCACGGGCCACGCCACAGCGCTCAGGTGCCCCGCGAATGGGAACGTCACGGTGGTCGACACGGCGACGAGGAATGCGGCGTTCTGCCACGGCGCCCCGTGGCCGAGACCACGCGCCGCTCCCAGGATCACCGCGATCCAGAGCACACCGAGTGCGAACCGCGCGACCATCGCGAGCCCGACACGGGTTCCCGCTGCATCGGCCACGAGTGCCCCATCGAGAACGCCCGACCATCCGGCACCGGCGCT
>Ga0169931_10012751_pt1 | contig 11599 bp, 12 predicted proteins | sample Kivu_15m_20L_FD_129675 | JGI IMG/M metagenome (GOLD analysis project Ga0169931, IMG submission 129675) | Freshwater microbial communities from Lake Kivu, Western Province, Rwanda to study Microbial Dark Matter (Phase II) - Kivu_15m_20L... | ecosystem: Environmental > Aquatic > Freshwater > Lake... | reverse complement strand
TCGCTTGCCCATCAGGGCCTCGCCCGACAGCTTCAGCAGGATGCGGCGGTAACGAACGTTGGGAGCCAGGGGTGGTCGACCGCTTGCCGCCGGTGCGGCTGTCGCACCAAGCGTCAAGGGATTCGGTGTATTGAGCTGACTCGGACCCTCTGCAGGCGTGTCGGCCGTGATCGGGGATGCGGAACGAATATCGCCGCCGTCATCCCCGCCCGAACCACCAGCACTGCCTTTTTTCGATCGACCAACCATGACTGTCAGTTGTATCAGGCCTGGCCTGCCTGACGTCGAACTTCTTCCACGAAGTCGTCGGTACGCTTCTCAAGGCCCTCTCCGACCTCGAAACGCGCGAAGCGACGCACCCGGCAGTTCTCGCCGGTCTTTGCGGTCAGGTCCGTCTGCAATGCACGGATTTCCTTCTTGCCTTCCGGGTCCTTCATCCAGACCTGATCCAGCAAGCAGATTTCCTTCATCCACTTGGCAATCTGACCGTCAACGATCTTCGGCCAAACCGCTTCCGGCTTGCCGCTCTCCTTGGCGGCCTCGTTGCGGATCTCGCGCTCCTTCGCGATGACCTCGGCAGGAACTTCTTCCGCCGTGACATAGCGAGGGTTCATCGCGGCGATCTGCATTGCGACTTCGCGACCAAAGGCCTGGAAGTCGTCATTGCGTGCGACGAAGTCGGTTTCGCAGTTGATCTCCACCATGACGCCGATGCGCGAACCATGAAGATAGGTGAACACGGCGCCTTCGGCGGCGATGCGGCCAGCCTTCTTCGCAGCAGAGGCAATGCCCTTTTTGCGAAGGTACTCAACCGCATTCTCCATGTTGGCGTCGCACTCGACGAGTGCGGTTTTGCAGTCAGACATGCCGGCGCCAGTGCGCTCGCGCAGTTCTTTGATCATCTGAGCAGTTACGTTAGACATGACGGTCCTCGAATGGTGGGGTTGTGATGACGGGATTATTCGTCGTCCTTGCCAGCCTGATCGGTCGGCGTTGCTGCCGCCTCTGGCACGGGCAATTCACCACGGCGGCGCGAAACCACCTCGACCTTGGGGCCTTCGCCACCCGAAGAAACCTGGATGGTTCCGGTGTCGACCTCGGGAACTTCAACCGACGAGCGAACGGCGCGCTCGCGGGCCAGCTTCGAGCCGAGAACACAGGCGTCCGCGACCTTCTCGGCGAAGAGACGAATCGCGCGAATGGCGTCGTCGTTGCCCGGGATGGCGTAGTCGATGACGTCTGGATCGCAGTTGGTGTCGACCAGTGCTACAATTGGGATGTGCAGGCGACGAGCCTCGGTGACCGCGATGTGCTCGCGCACCACGTCGACGATGAACACTGCGCCGGGAACCTGGCCCATGGCCTTGATACCGCCGAGCGAACGCTCAAGCTTCTCCTGCTCGCGCGTGAGGCCGATGACCTCTTTCTTGGCGAGGCGCTCGAAGGTGCCGTCGGTTGCCATCTTCTCGATGGAGCGCAGACGATCGATTGAGCCCTTGACGGTGTTGAAGTTGGTGAGCGTGCCGCCGAGCCAGCGGTTCGTGACGAAGAACTGTCCGCAACGCGTGGCCTGCTCGCGGATCAAATCCTGAGCCTGCTTCTTCGTGCCGATGAAGAGAACGGGCTTGCCAGAGGCAACGACGCTGACGAGGAAGTTGTGCGCCTTGCGGAAGGCACGCACCGAGTGTTGCAGGTCGATGATGTGAATGCCGTTGCGTGCACCAAAGATGTACGACTTCATCTTTGGGTTCCAGCGACGCGTCTGGTGGCCGAAGTGAACGCCGGCCTCCATCATCTCCCGCATCGTCAGCGGCGTATCGCCCGCCATGCTACCGGCCATCGTTGCAGCGCCATCACCCGCAGATGCGGTGTTTACCGTTTCCATTGTGTTTTCCTTTCGCGTTGTTGTCCGCCGCAAACTTCGTCGGTGATCCCAACCGTTCCCGAAAGAACGGACGCGAGGGACACCTCTGTCTGCGTGTGGTGTTTGAAAAGGGTCAGGTTTCTACCACAAGACTCCCCCGTGACAAGCGCAATCCCGCGAAATTACATCAGCCGGGGAATTGGCCCGACCTTTGCTTGGGTGCCCCTCAACTTAATGTTGCTGTCAGAAATTAGACACTCGATCGAATCCAACGGAGATGACACACATGGCTACGAATAAGACCCCAACCGAGATCGCGCCCGCAACGGGCAAGCTCGGCATCCTGATGCCCGGCATGGGCGCAGTCGCTACCACTTTCATGGCAGGCGTCGAAGGCGCACGAAAAGGCCTGACCAAGCCGATCGGCTCGCTCACCCAGATGGGCACCATCCGCCTCGGCAAGCGCACCGACAACCGCTCGCCCCTCATCAAGGACTTCGTCCCCCTCGCCAAGCTCGAAGACATCGTCTTCGGCGGCTGGGATCTCTTCCCCGACGACGCTCGCGAGGCCGCTGCGGAGGCAGGCGTGCTCAACGGCGACCACCAGAAGGCGCTCTCCGAGTTCCTCGCCACCATCAAGCCGATGCCTGCTGTCTTCGAGCAGGAATACGTCAAGCGCCTGTCGGCCACCCACTTCAAGACCGGCAAGAACAAGATGGATCTGGCCGAGCAGGTCATCGCCGACATCGAGAAGTTCCGCAAGGACAACAACTGCGCCCGCCTCGTCATGGTGTGGTGTGGTTCGACCGAGGTCTACCGAGAGCCGACCGCCGTTCACAACTCGGTTGCCGCCTTCGAGGAAGGCCTGCGCAAGAGCGATCCAGACATCGCGCCCTCGCAGATCTACGCCTACGCCGCGCTCAAGTGCCGCGTGCCCTACGCCAACGGTTCACCGAACCTGACGCTCGACACCCCTGCCCTCCTTGAGCTCGCCCGCGAGAACAAGGTTCCAATCACCGGCAAGGACTTCAAGACCGGCCAGACCTTCATGAAGACGCTGCTCGCACCGGGACTCAAGGCCCGCTTGCTCGGCCTCGAGGGCTGGTACTCGACCAACATCCTCGGCAACCGCGACGGCGAGGTACTCGACGATCCCGATTCCTTCAAGTCCAAGGAAGTCTCGAAGCTCGGCGTGCTCGACTACATCCTGCAACCGCAACTGCACCCCGATCTCTACGGCAAGATCGACCACGTGGTACGTATCAACTACTACCCACCCCGTGGCGACAACAAGGAAGGTTGGGACAACATCGACATCTTCGGCTGGATGGGTTACCCCATGCAGATCAAGGTCAACTTCCTCTGCCGCGACTCGATCCTGGCAGCGCCGATCGTGCTTGATCTGGCCCTGTTCATGGACCTCGCTCAGCGCTGCAAGATGAGCGGCATTCAGGAGTGGCTGTCCTTCTACTGGAAGTCACCTCAGACTGCCCCGGGCCTGTACCCCGAGCACGACATCTTCATCCAGCTGATGAAGTTGAAGAACACCCTCCGTCACCTCCAGGGCGAGGACCTCATCACGCACCTCGGCCTCGAGTACTACGACTAGGCAAACCCGTCGCGCCGGAGCGTTTGCAAAGAAGCGCTCCGGCCGATTGACACAATTTTTGCGCGGTGTTAGTCGGTTGAGCATGAACAAAGCTCCCCGCCGCTCGTTCCTTTTTCAAGCCGTCCTCTTCGCCCTCGTACTGCCCGCGCTCGCTTCCGGCTGCGCGACCACGAGCGGACCAGTCAAGCCCATCGGCCACGCCCAGCTTGATGGTGCTCGCTACAAGATGGTCGTCGGAGCCTCCAGCATGGATCACCGCGTCATCGAGTTCAAGGCCAAGGGAGAGGGTCTCATCGGCAGGCTCGTCGAGAAGGGCCGCGTTTTGAGCCAGATCGTCGGCGTCGAAGAAGGTCGTGAATTCTTCTCGCTCGCCCCCGTCAAAGACGCAGCACCGGAGGGTGGTGTGCTCAACACCTTCCAGGGCATTTACAAGAACATCAATCCGGATGGCAGCGCATCCGAGCGTGAATGTGTGGTTCAATTCTACGAGGACAAACTCACGTGGAACCTCGAATCGTCAACTTGGGAGCGCGCAAACTGAGACGTAGCCTCACGGCGGGCGTGACGCTCACGCTCGCCCTTCACCTCACGGTTGGTTCGGCACACGCAGAGCCAACCGTCGAGAAGCCATCGACCTCGGTTGCATCCGAGTCGGTGGTCGAGGCCCCGCGCCTCATCCCGCTGCCCCAGGTTCCGGTGCCCGAGATCACGAGCCAGACGGTCGATCTCGACAAGGGACGCGCAACGCAAACCGAGTCGACCTCCCAGAGTCAAGACTGGTGGATTTGGGCGAGCATCGCGGGCGTTGCCATCGCGGTAACCGCGATCGTCATTCTTTCGGCCCCCTCCGACGACGCGCCGGATACCACCCTCGGCAACATGAAGGCCTTCCGATGAGCTTTCGAGCAACGGCCACCGCCGGGCTTCTGGGCGCGCTTCTTTTTGCGGCCTGCTCGAGCGATCCTTCCTATCTGGTCGTATCGACCACAATACCCGCAGGCACGACGCTCACTGGCGTAACACGGTTTCGAGTGGATCTGCACAGCGGCGTCGCCTCCGATCAACTGTTCTATCCCCGGCTTGGCGCGGGTGATGCGGGCCATGCCACCGGCGGTGTGAACATCTCCCTCTCGGCCACGACGCCGGTGACCTTCTCTGCCAGCTTTCCTGACAAGCTGAGCGGCACGGTGTCGGTGGGCGTTTCGGCGCTCGACAGCACCGGGGCCATCCGCGGCTACGGCAGTGGGTCGGCCAAGATCGCGCGCGGTGAAACGGTTCGCGCGGCGGTGGTCATTGTTCCCGGGGCGCTTCCGCCAGAGCGTTCGACAAACCCGGATGGTGGGGTGGCCGACGGCGGCATTCCCGACGCCTTGCCCGCGCCCGACGGCGGTGTGGGTTGCTCACCGGCAGGCGCGCTTGGCTGCGGTCCGCAGGCGACCTGCGCCCTGTCCTGTATGAATACAGGGGGCAAGGCCACCCAGTGCACCCCGGCAGGTAACGGTGTGCCCGGCAGCATCTGTGAAGATGACTCGGACTGTGCCGTCGGAAGCCAGTGTTTCGTCGAGGCCTGCGGCGTGAAGGTCTGCCGCAAGTACTGCTCCACGAACGCGGACTGCGGCGGAAACGGCGCAAGCTGTCTCACGGAGATCCAGTGTGATGGTTCGGCGGCGGGCAGTGGGCACCGGATCTGCTCGCAGCCCTGTGATCCACGCGGACTGGCGCAGACGGGGTGCGCGGCAGGACTCAAGTGTTTCGTGTTCCCGGGTGAGGTGGCGGATTGCGACTGCGTCGGAGCTACCCGAATCGGCACGGATGGCGCTGCGTGCAAGACCTCGGACAACTGCGGCCCCGGACTGCTCTGCATCACGATGGGCGCGGACTCACGCTGCCGGCCCATCTGTCGACACGACACGCCCACCGATTGCCCTGCCGACCGAAGCTGCGAGACCCTTGTTTCGCCCACGTTGAGCACCTACGGCGCCTGCGTCCCCCGCTGATCGGGACAAACGCCGCACTGCGCAGTGGGACCTTGCCTGGCCACGTCGATAACTGATCAAATGTTCAGCTCCATGGGTTATCATGGGACGTCCGATGCCGCCCATGCTCGATCTGACCGCCCTCTCCGAACACCCGCTGATGCAGCGGCTCACCTCGGCGCGCGCGATCGAGCGACGCGAGGCACGGGGACAGCTCAAGAGTGGGATCGCGGCGCTTGATCTGCTCTTGCAGGGCGGTTGGCCCCGGGGAGCCTACAGCGAGCTTTCCGGCGCTCGCTCGAGTGGTCGAACCGCCGTGATCATGGCGACGCTCGGGCAGGCGCTGGCGGACGGCGAAGCCGCGGCCCTGATTGACGTGGGCGGTGGGCTGGACGCCGAGTCCCTGCGCGCCCATCCCCTGCCCTCGTTGCTGTGGATTCGCTGCCAGCCGGAACAGGCGCTCGCAGCGGCGGCCCTGGTTCTGGATGCCGGAGGTTTTGGACTCGCCGTGCTGGACGCCGGAGACAGTCGGCTCCGCATGGGGGATGCGACAGCCCTGCGCCTGAAGCGTATGACAGCGCGACAGAACACGACCTTGCTCCTGTCCTCCAGCTGGCGTTTACCCGGCGTTCATGGCCAGGCTGCCGTCGCCCTGTCGTCGGTGCGACCCAGTTTTGAAAAACGCCCCGGCCGCGTGCGTGGGCTGCTGACCGGCCTGCAAACCCGGGCAGAGCTGCAGCGGATCGAGGGCGGCAAACGACCTGCACATGGCAGCACCTTGCTTTCCCTGGAGCGGCGATGAGTCAGCGCATTGCGTGTGCCCACGCCCCTCAGCTGGGACTTCAGGCCGTCTTGCGCCGTGATCCAGAGCTGTGGCAGGCCCGCAACGCGCCGGCGGTGTTGGCCTCAAGCAAGACCGATCGGGCGCGCGTCGTACACTTGACCACCGCTGCGCGGAGAATGGGTATTCGGCCAGGCTTGACGGTGGCGCAGGCGCGCAGCCTCGCCAGCACCCAGGGCGAGGCGCTTCGGGTGTTGGTGCAAGCCGAGGCCGACACAAACGCAGCACAGGCAGCGTTGCAGGATCTGGGACTGGCGTTTGCCCCACGCATCGACACCGAGGCCGAGCGGGTTTTCTTCGAGGTGGGCGATCTGGGGGCGCTTTACCCAAACGAATCGGCCATCATGGAGGCCATCTCCCGACGCGCCTTGCAGCTGGGTCTGGCGGTGCGCATCGGGCTCGCAAGCCACAAGGGGCTGGCGCGCCTCGCGACCAGGGCGGGCCCCCGGACCTCTCTGTCGGCAACCCAGAACGTCGCAGCCTCGCAGCTTGCGGGACTTTCGATCCATGTGTTGCTGCAGCTCTCCGGGGAGCTCGACGAGGCCTTCGTGGAGCGGCTCTCACGCTGGGGCATCCGCACCCTGGGACAGCTCGCCCGACTTCCCGAGGCGGAGGTGAGTCTTCGACTCGGCCCGGCGGGCACGACGGCCCATCGACTGGCCTCGGGCAATGGCGAGGAGCCCTTCATGCCGCGGCCACCCGCCGATGCCATCGTGGAGGCCACCGAGCTTGATTATGCCATCGAGACGCTCGAGCAACTTGCATTCGTATTAAGCGGCCTCATCGATAGCGCGATCGCCCGTCTCTCTTGCCGTGGGCTCGCCTACGACAGCCTGACGCTGCGCCTGTCGCGCGATCCCCGCGGATTCGATGTCCGGGAGGTCCCGCTCGGCGCCCCGTGCCGACAGACCTCCACCCTGCTGGAGCTGTTGCGGCTGGATCTGGCACGCCGCCCACCCGACGCGGGTGTCACCGGCGCAGAGCTCCTGATGTTGCCCGCGCGGGTACGCCCGGCCCAGCTCGATTTTCTGCGGCCCCCCGGCCCTGCGCCGGAACGCATGGCCGCAACCCTGGCGAAGCTGCAGGCCCTCGTCGGGGTGGAGAACGTGGGCGCCCCGGCCGCACCGGATGATCACCGGGAGGAGCAAATTGCGGTGGTGCCATGGAAAAACGCGGTGCAAGCCGGGCCGCCGCCTGCCTCGCCCGACGCCGCAACCCTGCCGGGCAGCATCCGACGCTATCGACCCCCACAGCCCCTTGAGGTCCTGATGGGACAAGGTGGACCGACGGCGTTGCGGGGAGAGCGGCTGGTGGCACGGGTCATGGTTGCCTCCGGCCCCTTCCGAGCCAGTGGCGCCTGGTGGCAAGACGAGGCCTACCACCGCGATTACTGGGACGTCCACGCCTCGGACGGGGCCATCTATCGCTTGCACCAGAACCGACAAAACGGCGAATGGTTTCTCGACGGGTATTACGACTGAATCGTATTACAGAGAACGCTCCAGGATCGCGTGCAGCTCGGCATCGGTCAGAACAATCGGGTTCTTTTTCATGCTGCTTGCGTTCTTGCCGCGCGACACCAGCTCGCCGAGTTGCGCCGAGGTCACGCCGTAGCGGGCCAAACCTGGCAACGAAAGTCGACCACAGAGGGCGCTGACCCACGCGACACCGTCGGCCGCCGAGGCGTCGTCGTTCCCGGTCAGCATGGCCGCCACCTCTGCGAAACGCTGCAGTCGAGGATCACTGGGCGCCCGGGCCTGCAGCGCTGCGTGGTTGGTCTCCATCACGGCGGGCAACAGCGCCGCACAGACAGCCCCATGGGGCGCATCAAACATGCCGCCTATCGGAGCCGCAAAACCATGGACCGCGCCAAGCCCCGCGTTGGCCAGACAAAGCCCGCCCAGCACGCTCGCAAGCGCCAGATCATCACGCAACGCGGCCGTCCCCTGCCCCGAATAAACGCGCTCCAGGGCGCGCGCCGACGCCACGATGCCCGTGCGTGCGAGGGCGTCGGTCATCGGATGTGCCGCGATGGAGACAAAGGGTTCAATGAGCTGCGACAGCGCATCGAGTCCACACGCGGCGATGACCTCCGGGGCGGTTCCCTGCAATAGATCCGGGTCAACCACCGCCACGGTCGGCAGCATTCCGACGCTGCGCATGCTGGCCTTGATGCCGAACTCCGGCACGCCCAGCACCGCGTTCTTGGTCACCTCGCTGCCGGTGCCGGCGGTGGTCGGAATGGCCAGCGTTGGCACCGAACGGGCCTTCAAAACCTGTCCCCGGCCGACAACCTCGATGTAGTCCATCGGATCGCCGCCATTGGCGAGCAACGCGGCGACGGCCTTTCCGGCATCGATGGCGCTGCCACCACCGAAGGCCACGACCCCGTCGCACCGAGAGGCACGGGCCTGTTCGAGGGCCGAACGCACCATCGGGACGGTCGGCTCGCCAGCCACGGCAAACGATGCCACCGCGATCCCCGCCCCTTCGAGGGCCATCCGCACCGTTCGCGCTCGCTCCGGCGTTCGGCCGGTCAGCAAAAACACCCGTTCGATGCCCAGCTCCCGAACCAGGGCCGGCACCTTGGCCAGGACACCGGAGCCAAAGAGAATGCGTCCGGCGCTGGCAAACTCAAACGGCGATGCGGCGCTCACCAGCCAGCGTCATCCGGGAAGTGGTTGAGGTACTTCGTCGATTGCCGCGGTGTGGCCATCATGTCCGCCACGCCGTCCCGCCACGTGATGTAATGGGTGGTTTCCTTGTGCGCCGCGGGGGCGTCGGCATTCCTGTAAACCTCGACCAGCACAAACCGCGTGGCATCCTCGCGATTCTGAATCACGTCAAAGCGCGCGATCCCGGGCTCCAGCACGCTGGCCGCCGCGTTCTTCTTGGTGGCCGCGATGAAGGCGTCGATGCAGTCGGATTTGACGTGAACGTGAACGTGAACAATGAGCAGCGCGTTCGCCATGGTCCCTATCCTACTTGTAGTGCTGGTACTTGTACGCGAGGTGCGGATGCATTCGAAGCAGGCCCGCGCGGAGCTCGAGAAACCCAAGGCGCGCGCACAGCTCGATCGTCTCGCCCACGCACACCGAGTCGAGGACGCCGAGGAACGCATCACGCTCTTTCTTGTTGAACGCGTTCTTGAAGGTCACGAGCGTCATCAACGGAAGTTCGGGTGACTGGTATACGTCCTCGAGATCGTTGGCGTCCTTGCGAAAACGCGGCGCCAGCTCGACGTGCTTCAAATCGCTGACAAAGACGATATCCGCCCGCTTTTCCACCACGGCCTTGATGCCGCTGGTCACGTCGGGCACCGTCACGATCTTGAAGTGGCTTTCCGTGTCGACCAGACCATCCATCAACACATTTACCCACTGAACATCGAATCCCAGTGGCAAGGCGAGCCGCAGCCCGGGGCGTCGGTGCAGGTTCAGATCGAGACGCGCATCCCTGCGGGCCACGCCCCAATAATACGTTTGCGGCCCCTTGACCGACACGCCAACGCCGACGGGTTCCAGCGCACCTGGTTTCGCCAGGCGCGCGAACTCAAACGGGGGCAACAGCGCCATCGCCGGTCGTTTCTTGCGAATGTACTCTTCTGCGGCCTCCGGATCGGTGAACAGCCGGGTCTTGGTGGTACCGGGCTTGTTTTTTTGCCGAAGGTCCAGCAATCGGCCAAATGACCCGAGGTCAGCCTCCGTGGCCGCGACGTTCTCGTTGCCGACCTGAATCATGATCAATTCCCGCGGGCGAGCGGCCGCCTCGGAGGCCCACGCCGTCGCCAGGAATAGGCACATCGTCACCAAAAAGCGATTCATCGCGTGGAGTGTAGGAAAGCGGCGGGGCGACCGCCAGTCTACAGATTTCATCCCGTCTGCATGACCTGCGAGACGGCCGACCGTACAAAAAAGCGCAGGCAGGCTAGCGGGCGCGCTTCGCCGGAACCGGTTCGGTCTGATGCGCCTTTTCGTTCATCAACCACCCCAGGTCCTGGCTCGGCGTAAAAGTTACGGTCGACTGCGGAGGAATCACGATCGGCTCGCCAGTCGAGGGATTGCGAACGATGCGCTGGCTCTTCTTGCGCTTCGCGAAAGTTCCAAAGCGTGGGTAAGACAGACGCGCTGGCAAGCGTCCGATCTTCGCCTGAATGAAGTAGTCGCCGATCTCAAGGAATGCCAGATCCAGAATTTGTCCAACCGCTTTCTTCGTAAGCCCACGAGGAAGATCTTTCCGCGACGCCACCCTCTCAATCAATTCTGCCTTGGTCATTCTTTCCCAATCCGTGCGTTGTTGAACTGATCCTGCAGCAACAGGGTCGCCGAATTTAGGTACGATGCCGGTCGCTGTCAACGGCGAAAAAACTGAGAACTTTCGTCAACTTTTTTTTCGATTCATTCAACGAAAATTTCTTCTGTCGTTTCGTGATGAAGCCCACGAAACATTCATGCTGCCACGCGGTTACGGACAGGAAAACGCGGACTTGCCGTACGCGTCGGACGGGCTTACGATTGATGTATGGGGCGGATTGACAAGGTGACCTATGTAACATCGTCGCCAAACGATCCCGCGGTTGTTTCTGGATTTGCATCAGCAATTCCAATGGTTTCTCGCCAGCTTGGACGTCGATGTGTTGCGTCCATCGGCGGCGTTACACGCGAAACATCGAAAACGAGCATCAAAAAAAGTCCCATCGACCAGCGGATTGTTGTCGCCACGGTTTCGCGCGCAGAAGAAAAAGATTTCGCCGATGCGATTTCACTTGCGCAAAAAGTATTTCCATCTTGGCGAAACACGTCGCTTGAAAAACGAACAACGATATTGCAGCGCGCGGCCGAGCTCACGCGCTCGCGCAAGTTCGAACTCGCGACGTGGATGATCTACGAGATGGGCAAGAACTGGCTCGAGGCACTCGGAGAGATCGAGGAGACCGCCGACCTGTTCGACTACTACGCGCAGCAAATGCAAGACAACAACGGGTACACCGCTGCGATGGGCGCGATGTCACCTTCGGACACCAACACGAGCGTGTTGCGACCGTATGGCGTTTGGGCCGTCATCGCGCCGTGGAATTTTCCATCGGCCCTGCTCGCGGCCCCGATCGCCGCTGCGCTTGTGACAGGCAACACGGTCGTCGCCAAGCCGGCGACGGACACGCCCGTGACCGCGACGCTCGCTGCAGAAATATTTTACGAGGCGGGTCTGCCCGAGGGCGCCCTCTCGTTGCTTCACGCCCCGGGTGAGCTTGCCGGTCGCATGCTCTGTGGGCCGGAGATCGCGGGGGCAACCTTCACGGGCTCCTTCGA
>Ga0169931_10012750_pt1 | contig 11600 bp, 1 predicted proteins | sample Kivu_15m_20L_FD_129675 | JGI IMG/M metagenome (GOLD analysis project Ga0169931, IMG submission 129675) | Freshwater microbial communities from Lake Kivu, Western Province, Rwanda to study Microbial Dark Matter (Phase II) - Kivu_15m_20L... | ecosystem: Environmental > Aquatic > Freshwater > Lake ... | reverse complement strand
GAAATCATCGATTGGAGAGCTAAAGGTTACGTGACCTCAGTTAAAGACCAGGGCAAGTCTTGTGCCGCTTGTTACGCATTCACTGCAGCTGCCGACCTGTAGACATCTTTTTTGATTAAATTCAGAATCAGCATGGACTTTTCAGAGCAACAACTTATCGACTGTTCCTCTTCCCAGGGAAATAAAGGCTGCACAAGTGGACATTATATACGTGCTTTCGATTTCATAAAGGAAAACGGAATCATCCACTAGTCCAGTTATCCATTCACTGGCTCACCCAAAACTTGTCTAAGACCTAAAGGTATATACAAAATCAAAGAGTATGCCAGACATTTGGGTAACAGTTGTTCAAAGCTGATGGAATTACTGCGATCTAGACCAGTGCTTGTATCGCTAAGCGCACTTGATCAATATTGGCAATTCTACAGTAGTGGCATATTGTCAGTGTGTGGGCAGGGTCCTCTGAATCATGGAGTACAAGTTACAGGAGTATTTGACTATGGTAATGGCACCAATTATTACGAAGCTAAGAATTCTTGGGGCGTAGGCTGGGGCATGCAAGGCTATATAAGAATCGACAGGAATATAGATAATGGCAACCTGTGCCAAATTTGCTCCTTCCCCTCGCATTCTACCATATGATTGGCATTGAGATGAAAATCAGATATATCTTTAATATTTTTTAGACTTGAAAATATTCTTCTGAATGCTGTTTAGATATCAATTTATAATAATGTAAAAAAAGTCAGCCCAATAGATTTGTCGAGAAGCTTAGAGCCCGTCTGATCTACTTAGCGCATCGTAATGCATAAATTTTATTTCTCTATCGCACTACTAAATGCACAAACTGGTTCATGATACATGTAACTCTCCCAACTAATATAGAAACATTCGTAGTAAAAGTAAAAAACATTAATAACCAAGCGAGTCGTAAAATATAAAACGGATAGAATAGATAGGCACTCATCTTACTAATCTAAGCTTAAAAAATATTATAGTACGGAGCGGGAAGTGGAAAATCGATAGACAGGGACCTCATCATTTGTGTTTTGCACAACATCGCTGCAGCGTACCAGAGATTGCTTGAGCTCGATAAATGCATTAGTTATGTCTAAGGGCTTATTTTTAACTTATAAAACAATCTACAATCTCTGCAAAATTCAGTAGTTTCTTCTAATTAGCAATAACAAAGATTAGTTGCAATTCAAGGTCTTTAAATGAAACAAATGCTAGCCACATATTCTATTCGTTTTTGTGCTCTTAATTCACAAAAATATAATCATCCTGGAGCCCTTTCTTCTGCAAAGAAGGCCATAGGATATATAAGGAATATTTTAACCTTTGATTAGTACTATATACGATCTTTGTTTAGAAATTAGGAGTAAAAATAATCTAAAGTTTAACTAAAATATAAACTTTTGATGGAACTTCTTTAATTTTAGCATGGATTGAATGTTAAACGTCACAAATAATTGCTAAAAGCTACTCATTACAGCATACAATTCTGGAATAAAAATACGCATAAAAATTAATCACAGTTCTATGCGTTTAGAAACTACTCGATCGGCGACTTTATGGAGCTCATTGCTAAAGAATACTTAGATAAAAAAGACAAGTTAAGCTAAAAATATTAACAACAATTAATTTTTGAAAACTCGATTGCATACAAACTCATAACTCTGTCTATTGCTTTTTTTAGTATCGCTACATAGATGAGACTAAATATAGGATAGAATTAGTACTATTCTCAGTTGTAAAAATAAACTGGGTTTCCTTATATATAGGCTGAGATGTATCACTTGATGTCGATTATCGCAATAGCTGCTTTCATTCCTTGGGATATTCTTTACCTAAAACATGTGATTAATAGCTACTCTTCATATTTCAACTCAGGATTAGTCGATTATAAAACAGTTTAAACCGAAAGCATTTAAAAAATCATAGAGTTAATCAGTGATAACAAGTTTAAATCACCACAACCCGGAAGCACTTAGATCATATCTTCCTAGGAGATTATAAATGACCAAAATAATGAGTACAAACTCAAAGATAAAATTATAGTTAAAAGTAAAAACAATTAAAAACGAGTTAACTATAAGTTCAACAAAAAAGTATCCTAAAAAAGCTAAATAAAAAGACAAAAATCAAACATTTTTTCTCATCTATAAAACAAAAGCGTTCTTAAGTAAGATAAAAGATTAAAAACTATGAAAATTTAAAGTAAATAAAAATAGAAGTCAAAAAGTAAACCTAAATCTAAATCTAAAACATTCGAAAAGAAATCTAAAGAAAAAGACTCATATTTAGGTATCAAGAATAATAGTAAATCTCGAAAGAAATTCAATTATGAGGAACTTTACACTATATCTAAAAAGGTTTCGCCTAAGAAAAGTAAGGAACACAAATAACTTGTTTCTTAAATAGTTCCCAAAAGTAGTAGACGCAGCATATTGAAACAAAAAACATCGCTTTCGAAGCGTCTTGCAGAAAACAAAAGTCCAAAAAAAAGAAGTAACGTCTATGGCTTAAATTACTGATATTTTTACCTTATTTTTACAATAAACAAGTATCTTAGATAGTATACGATTGAAACAGTATATTTTCTTTATTTTTATCTTAAATAGTCTAAATTAATTTATTTAATCATAATAGACAATAACCGTAAAGCTATTTATCAATCAGTATTTAAATTTTCTATTATTTTCGATTATCTTTAGTCTATCGGAGACATATCTTGTTATTTTAAAAGGCCACTAAGACATAGGAACTTTATCCTTTTAAAGCCTACGTAAACAAGCATCAATTTATTGTTTTTAAACATTATATCGTAAAAAAATATTTTATTATACTATTTTGTTTATATATTATTTTCTCTATTTTTGCAAGGTAGACTCATCTAATTTATTTTTTTATTTAGGTGTTAAATCGACTACTTTAGGATTAGATAATTGAGAATTTTTTGGCAAAGATTTTTTGGAATAAGGTTTCTTAGAATTTTAACTTTTCAATGTTTTTGGTGTAATAACTTATCTAAAATTTTACCTTTTTTTTGAGATATCCTTTTTGATTTGATTATCGCTATCAACCTAAATATTAGGCTTCTACATTTCGATATTATTTTCGGTAGGTTCTTACTTCAAATGGTTATTTTTTTAGTATTTATTTTGTTTGTGTTTTTGACATAAAAGACAAGCCGAATAATCGTGTACTATTTATTAAACTGTTTTTTTGTTTATTCTTTTTTAAAATTTTAATGAATTTTCAAAAATAATCTGTTGAACATTATGAGAACAATAGTGTTTACTTTATTACTTACCGTTTTGTTATGTAATTTTAATATCAACAAGATTGGATGCCTAATTTATCATATGAGAATACTTTTCTTTGATGCTATTTTGTAGCTTGAATGCATTTGATTAGTTAATAGTGTTTTCATGACATTTTTTTTAAGTATAAGTCATAATTTTTTAATTTTCTTTTTTAATTTTTAAAGGTTTTTGTTCTTAGAACATTTATGGAATACATATTCTCCAAAGGCTATAAACTTTGCTTTATTAGTGTTTTTATTTTTATTAATAGGATTAATCTTTGATATACTATCTTAGCTATAGTGCTTATTATAGCTCAATTTGACTATTCAATTATTTATCTTTTTAATTATTTGCTTTTTGATCATTATTTTCTTCATTATTAGACTCTCCTTGGTTTTTAGTTATTTTTGATTAAATTTTTATAGAATTTTGAATCTTTAATGTCTTTGCAAACCTAGGTTAATTATAAAGTAGTTAATCTTAGTCATTTTTACATACTCGGGAGCCAGATTCGCTCTATGTTTTTGCAAAATCTTGAATTTTGTAAAAATCACTTAGATTAAATTTATATTCCGATTTACCTCCGAAAGGAGTGCTTTATACTGAATTTGTTTCGATGTGTTTGTTGTTGCTTTATATTTTTTTTTAGTGTTTTCTCATGTCTTTGCATACGTTTTAACTCCTAGCTTATTTCATCAGAACAAAGTTCTATTGTAAAATTATTGCCCAGATAAATATTTTGATAATTTTATATCACAGATCATTTAATAATCAAGATTATATCATTATTTACAATATTGTGCTTTTTAAATAGTTTTTTGGTTCAATATTTGATATTTATGAACAGAAAAGCTTTTAAGCGTTTCAGATTAGCTAATATTTATAAATATTCTATTAAAGTGTTTATTAAGATCTCATAAAACATTTACGGCAAAGATTTTTGTCTGTATTTGTTATTTATAATGTTTTTTATATAAAAGAAATGTAGAAGTATTGAATGTTGTGAGCTCTTAGGCTATCAAAGAATTAGCTTATCAATATTATTTAGTTGAGTTTTGAAGAAAATCGATGTAATTCTAACAACCACCGCTTGAGAGGTACTTATAGGTTCTAAATTTACCTTGCTGCAGACAGCTAGCCCTGACCACTATTAGCTACCTGGATGTCTAGGATATCTAACAAATGGTCCGCGCCTTCCAGCATTCTAAATAAAATTATTTTTTGTTTGCACTGGTAGAAACCAGTTACTTCATAAGCAACTATCTCAACAAAGTGGATAAGTCAATTTACTACGAGTTCTACTCGTAGCCGCAGTGCCAGCAGTTAGAAATTTAACATATTGCAGTTATAACCTACCATTCACCTGAAACATACAGAAAACTGCATCGTTCTTATCAAAATATAAAAGCAATGCTACAAGTAAAAGTTCCAATAGGCTCCTAATAAATAGAAAGTCTTGATAATTTACTTGTCGATCCTGATATGCCTTTACCTAAGATAAAAAGATAAACACAGGGTATGTTTTGTAAAAGTGCTTTTCAAAATTTTTTAGTCGATCAAACTTTTCATCCTAACCAGGATTAGTAGTTTTGTGTGTTTTAAAATCTTAGGTAATGCTTTTGTCCTTAAAAATAATAATAAATCATCAAAAAGTTTTTGAAAATTTTAAAAGATAAAAAGAAAAATGTTGAGGAACTAAAGAAGATTATGAAGGTAAGATACACGCCTTTTGAAATCACTCATAATAATTACACTGATTTTTTGATTTAAGAAAATGAGCTTCATAATCTGATCGTTGGTATATTTGCGCTCACCGATATAATGATCGAAGCTACTTATCTTTATGTTTCGAACATAAAAGACCCGCTTTTTCGGTTGATGGAAATCATGCTGAGGTATTCAGTGTTTCGTAATTTTGTGATTGCTACTGAGGTACTATCTATTATATGTAGGAATATTTATCATTTATCTTTTCGATTTATGAAAGCGTTTATCATGACGCTATCGAATAAAATGCAAAAAAACCCAAGTATAAATTTTGGAGACCTGCTCTGACTAAATGGTTCAAAAGAATGGATTGCTTAAGATAATAAGCGATGCCTGTTTATATGCACTGTTTAGCTAAATTAAGGAGTCAGAATTTGATTAAGAAGTTAAGCTAGTTGTGTGTCGTTAATCAATAAAAATACGGGTACCTTTGATAACATTTAGATATATTTTAACGAAAATAGAGCTAGCAGATATTGATTTTAGTGTACCCTAAGTTACTAAAATACCAGACGAAAATAGTTAGTTGTGGTGTTACTTTGATCAAAATCCCATAAACTACTAAATAATCATAATGGATCTGCAATAGTATCTAATAGATATTTCCATAAACGAGCAGACTGTTCACTGGTGCGGACATTCCAATCACTAAGTCTAAAAGCCTTACCTATAATACGAACAAAGCATGATAAATTTTAACAGTAGCTACATGCATAGTCTTTTAGGTAAATAATGCAAACTTACTAACAAAGACAAAAGTGAGCTGTTAAGCATAGATCTTGAGTACCTCTCGGTATTACAAATAAAAAACAGGACGATTAAACAACTGCTTGATAGCGTAAACCACGATATGTGTCTTTAAGGCCAGGATAGGGTAACTTTCAATTTTTTCGAAATAGATGATAAACTCTAGTACTTCAATCGGAAGGCTTTTATTTTGGCATAGGTTGATAACAAGTAAAGACCTTTTTACTCTATATTCCCTCTTTGCACCGCTTAGAAACTTATAGAAATGGTCTAGATAGATACGAATGATTCTTAGTCAAACGGTTAGCTGTAGTCATAGCTATTCGTTTATGAATCAGAAGAAGATGATGGCCAAGAAACTGTTAGCAAACCTCAGTTCAAATAAGATGATTATCCAGCTTAAGCTGATTCTATAAGTAAGATCTCGATGACATAGAAACTAACTCTAAACATTTATCGCTAAAAACGAAGAAAAGATTCGCCGAGGACGATGAAGAATAAACCTAGAAAAAGGAAATCAATTACGGCTCGTTAAACAAACATGAAGATGATTGATCAGAAAACACATCATTACTACTATCAACATTATAAAATTAAATAAGATAGTTATTTTTAGCTACTTTAGCTATTGATTATAATTATCTTTATCAAGGACAATGTTTGAGTAAAATAAGACACTAAGTGTTTAAAATGCATAAGCAGAGTTATAACATTTGACTTCATCTTTGCTTTCACTTTCGCTTTAAGTAATAGACTAATAAATCAGACTCTAAGTTTTTCAAAAAATATACTTTGTTAAGATTTATTTCAACGTTTGAAGGTGAAGTATTAGGAGTTGGTTGTAAAAGAGCACTAGATATACGCGTACTTCGAACAATTTGTTTACCTAATTTTAAACGAAATATCGATTATTCAGCAAAAATAGACTCTGTATGCTTACAATAATATTAGCAATATTTTCAAGGAAGATTATGAAGTTTTAGAAAAATCAGTGCAGAAAGCATAGGCTTAGATAAGGAGTCATGTTCAAAAACAGCAATAAATACAATTTTACGTTTAAGAAATCTAATAAAAAAACCAACAACTTTAGCAAAATATTTAAATAGAAATTTCAAAATACTCAAAGCTTTATTAAGTAAACTTACGCATATATAGACATTGCGATAAATGGACGAGGAAAGACAAAATTTAATTAAAAAAATAAATAGTCTCTAAGAAAAAAGTTAAATATTTTGTGGTCTGAATCTTCAGGCAGACAAAAAAGGTTCGTTATTACTTAAATCAAATATTAAAAGCAAATCGTTTCTTCAAAAAAGTAATTAAAAAAAGAACAAACCTAAAAATAATCCTGTTTCAAAATATGTTTAAGGATCTCTTTATGTAAATCTTCCAAAAAAATCAAGTTTTGACAATCAGAATGTAAACAGGGCTGATAAAAAGCAATACGACACAATACAATGTATTTTATTTTAAAGATAGAGCTTACTAAAACTGTTAACATGAAGCAGCCTGTCAATCCATACTACGAGCGTAGAGTCAATAGAAAATTATCCAGAAATAAAACCGAGATAAAAGACGATTATAAAAATGGTCGACTAAGGTCGAATTCTGTCCTAAATTGATAATAATTTATTATTTTTTTAAAAAAATTATTTAAGCTGCTAATTAATCCTATTTTTGATTTACAAGGTTTATATTGATCATAACACATAAATGATTTCTTAGTAGATATAAGCCTCGTTGGTTTAGTTTCTCCTCCTTCGACCTTTGAGGTACTGACCTGGTTTGAGTTAATTCTGTTTGACTTCTTTGCCTCCTTGAGCTGTTTCTGTGATAAACTACCAATACACAATCTAGTCCTAAACTCCTTCAATGCAGTTGAATTAAATCTTGTATTCTTTTTTCATCCTCACTTTCTAACTCAAAACATCTCTTCTTAATATCTTGGTAAGCTTTTATTCTTATATTTTTCCACCCATACAAGTAAATTTAACAGCTTTCTGCTATTATGTAAGCACTGGCTATATTTTTTTAGGCTTATCGTTCTAAATTCTATTCATGACTTAGAAACGATCTTTGGCCTCTTCAAGAGCTATGGTCAATTGTATCAAAAGCTATTTAACTACCGTAACATCAGCTGATTTTTCTTAGTTAAAAAATATGCAACGAAGGAATCTTATATTTCTTTGTTTGTAAAGATCGTAGCCTTTTTATTTACATTTCAATCTCATTTCTTAAACTTTCTTATTTAAACTTAAACTTGGAATTATGAAAAACCCTAACTGTTTATCTTATTTTGTAACATCTAAATTTATCATGTCGAATAGTTTCTTTGAATTTTTCAATATTTGCTTGAGAATATTATCTTTTGTTATAAGTACATAGCTTTTGTTGTCGTACCTACCCAAATGAACGGGATAATTTGCTACTTTTTTCAAATAACCACTAAGTTTTTGAGAATCTAAATCAGAGTCTTTGATTATAACACAAACCATAGATTCCACAGCATTTTTCATAGTTTTTTTAGATTCCATCATATATTTCGATCTTTCACCAATAATATGAATTCGATTCTTACCTTGACTTATCTCAACAAAAACTTTTCTTTCTGTGAAAAAATCATTGTAATGTTCGATTATCTTTTATAGATAAGCAGTGATTTATTGATAAATTTATCGATTGTAGCCTGATGCGAGATCTCTTTTGCCGATATAAGTGACACCGAAAATCATCTTTTACTTAGTAATATTGCTAATTTGCTTTGTGATCAACTATTTAGTCAGGTCTCTAGAAAAAGCAAAAATTTTATTGTAAAATTTGACAAGTTTAATTTTTCTAGAATTAAGATCTAAGTATAAAATGATTTACATGAATTGATGAAGGGAGATTAATAGTATTTAGTCTTGTTGTTTTATGGATATTTGTCATTGGCTGGCATTTTTAGTTCCTAGTAGAATATCGAGTCAACTAGTTTTCTTAGTTCAAACAGGCAATTATTAAAGTTGTCTTTGTTATTTTAGTCAGGACATCTCACAACATAAAAATCCATTGAAACTGAAAAGGAACATTTGAAAGACTCAGCTATTTTAGTCATTTACGCTCTGTAGTGATAGAATATTATATAGATGATCTCCAGAGGAACTTTCTATAGTTTTTTCAAACCCTGCTGTTTCTACTATTTAGGTTAACGATAAGGTGATAGCACATTTTCTTACTCTAAAGGGCTTTAGTTGTCAGAGTACTATAGCTGATCTTCCTACAGTTCCTAATTTTACATTTCTAAATATTGTAATAAGAGACAATTTGGCAAATACATATTGCCGATATATACAATAATACATTCATAATAAGCATATTTATTCAAGAACTTTGCTATGCATTCTTGTAGTAGACTAGTTTGAAATGCTTATTTGCGACTATTGGTTTATCTAAATTCAAAAAACCTAAACTTTAGATCTCATCTTGCTGCTACTTGTCATTTTATGCTATATTCTTAGGGGAAGGGTCATCTTTTTGATATGTTTTGAAATTTAGTAGCGAACTATTCGGAAGATTGGGTTAATTGATTGAGAAGTTGTCACCTTGATAAGCTCCAAAACGACTTCTACTGACCAAATTGTTACTAAATCTGCTTGATTGCCCTCGATCGATTACTTATCTATCATCGTCAGCGAAAACATTTAATTATCTTTCTCTATCATCTTCAAATTATCTTTCTACTGCTTATTTTTAGTTTTAAGCTGAATTTATAGCTATTTAATTCTTTTCTGGTATTGAATCCTAAGTTATTTTTTGCTTATTGATTTAAATACGATAATCGTTGTTTTAATCTTAATCCCGATCATTTAGCTAGGGCTAAAATTTGTTTTAATTCTAAAGCTAAGCTTATGCTTGCTACTATAGTTCTCTCATTTATCTATCGAGCTAGTTTTCATCTATTTATTCTATTTATCTTTATCTTTTTTTCTATAACTATTCTTATTCCACTTGTTTTCTCATCCTTTCTACTTGTTATTGTATTAGTCTTTATTACTATTCTCTCCTTTCTTCTTATTTGAATGTGCTTTCGTTGATAGTTACTTTATTAGTTTGTCCAAAATATGATCGATCAACGTTATTCATGGGTATCCTACTTCCATAGTGCTAGTGATATTAGAAATCATTTGGTTATCTTTGGTTATCTTACTTTTAATCCTGGCTTTCGATTACTGATAATTGTTATTTTGGTTTGTCTTATTGTTATTATATATTTATTTAGGTTTTTATATTTTAATTAAACTTTTATCCTTCTTCATTATTTAAAGGTAATCTACTTCCGTAGTTTTGTTGATATTAATAGTCATTAGGCTATCTTTATCTTAGAAAAGATCCAGCTATATTTAGAGGTTTCTAATTTTGTTCGATGGTCTTTATTTATACAGGTGGTTTTATAGATGATTTTTATTGGTTTTTCATCAAACTATTCAAGAATGATTTTTTAGGAGCTGCTGATTGTTTCGGAGGCTCTTTCGGTTAATATTTAGGTAATTAGCTTTTATCTTATTGAGGCATAATTTAAGGAGCCTTGTTGGGTTCAACCACTTGTTTATTGTTTGTTGTTGAATTAAAGATACTGTTTTGAGCAAAAGGATTATGATTTTGACCAAAAGGATTGTAATTTTGTCCAAAATTATTTTACGGTATATAGTATTCTTGTTGATTTTTAGGAGGTTATGCAGGAAATGTCGGATTTATGATTCTACTATTGCTTGATTATGGTTCTTTGATTTAAGATGATTGTTATTTGTGACTAAACTGAGGATGAATAGGTAAAGGAATCTGGCTGGATGAAAAATTAGGATTTACGTAAGAATTATTAGTATTAGGAACATCTAGTGTATTTCTTGCAGGTCTGATATCATAAGGATTATTTGAAGGCGGCTGCCAAGTCGATTGAGGCTGGACTACATAAGATGCGCTACTTGGATTTTTCTTCTATGGAGGATAAATATGAGTGCCTGGTTTTATGGCTGGCTATCTTATAACAGATTATTTTTTAATATCTCGTGAATTTATGTAAAAAATGGCATCTAGAATAGACTGGGATATATTGCAGCTGACATAGGGTTGAATATAAGGAATTATTTCCTGTAAAGGATAAGGTTTGCTTTAGTCTGTCTCTAGATAGTTTAAAACAGGATATATTTGAAACACATCGCATTTTACGTTAAGATATGCTGTCACATCGTAACCCTTGAAGAAATTAAAACAAAACTCATATAAGTCCTATAGATATTTAACTTATTTTGTTTTTTTGTACCACAGTACGCACTGGAACCATCTAATTTATGTTTTCAATCTAGCTACATCACCGTTCGTCATGATGATATTCGCACAACCAGCCTATATTTTTTTGACCATTTCCATTAATATTTTGATAGTTTCGACTTCGATAACTTTGTCGCCTACTGCCTTCAATATATTGTATAATTTATTAGGATCTTGTCCGCAGAATTAGAATTGTTTATCATCAAAGCGAATCTGCTTCAAAAGATCCTACATATGTTTTTCCAGAACAACGCGGGTCTTCATAGCTATCATTTTAAGTTCAGAAGGTTGATATATTTTATACTAGGGTGGTTTTTTGGAGCTGAATGCTTCTTTGATTTTACTTAAAAATGACATGTTTAGCTATAAAATATGATATAGTAAGCTATTCTATTATTTTATAACAGGGGTTGGGGTTGGGGTTGGGGTTGGGGTTGGGGTTGGGGTTGGGGGTGGGGTTGGGGGTGG
>Ga0169931_10012749_pt1 | contig 11600 bp, 4 predicted proteins | sample Kivu_15m_20L_FD_129675 | JGI IMG/M metagenome (GOLD analysis project Ga0169931, IMG submission 129675) | Freshwater microbial communities from Lake Kivu, Western Province, Rwanda to study Microbial Dark Matter (Phase II) - Kivu_15m_20L... | ecosystem: Environmental > Aquatic > Freshwater > Lake ... | reverse complement strand
TGTGGCACCGAGCCCGAACATTACCGGACCAATGTTTTATTGTGTGAATGAGGCCAATGGCGTTACTCTGAATGCTGACGCGGGCTATAGCTCGTACGTATGGAGCCCGGGTGGTTTCACCTCTCCCGATGTGTTCGTTCCGGGTGGCAACTACACCCTGCAAGTGACTGATGCCAGTGGGTGTATCGGAACAGCTACTTTCACTGTGACTCAAGTCTCTAATGCAGCCATTCCCATCATCACTCCGAATGGCCCTACCACCTTCTGCCAGACCGGTACTGTGATTCTTTCAGGTCCGGCCGATTTCAGCGAGTACATCTGGAGCACGGGATCTTTCACCCCCAATATCACGGTGTGGGAGTCGGGCACCTACATACTTTACGTGACCGATTCGCTCGGCTGCACCAGCCCGACCGATTCAATTGACATAACCGTTGAACCCTTTGCTATTGCTGCATTCTCGCCCGCAATCAACCAATACACGGTCGATTTCCTGAACCTTTCGCAGAATGCCACCGGCTATGAATGGCATTTCGGTGATGGCACCACCGATACTCAGACCAGCCCTAGCCATACCTATGCCACCGGAGGTGTTTACACGGTCATGCTCGTTGCATTCAACGATTGTCAGAACGACACGGTGTATTCGACCATCAGTATCATGAATATCGGAATGGAAGACATAGAGGTAGGCAATGGCCTGATGATGTGGCCCAATCCGACCGATGGGGAATTCTATGTCCGCCTTGACGGATCAATGGATCATGTGTTCGAGATGACCGATGCCACTGGCAGGATAGTGCTGGAAAAGAGGGTGGCCGGACAATCGGGCATGAAGGATATTCGACTATCGACCCACGGATTGAGTGCAGGCATCTACAATGTCAGGCTGATGAGCGAGGATTCACAAAAGACTGGACGACTCATCATAAAGGACTGATAATCTGATTTATGCAGACGATATTGAAAGGGGCTACGGCCCCTTTTTTATTTGAGCACATCGGCATTGATAACCAACCCGAGGCACATGATCCCGTTCGGGTTGAAAAACTATCTTTAGCCGGTCTTAAAATGCCCTGCCCAAAAGGGATTGACATAATAACAGATTCATGAAAGGAACGCTTCGACTCCTTGCCATCTGCGGAACCGTTGTGATCAGTGCACTCCTTGGCCCTCAGACCAAGGCGCAGTGTCCGGTGATCATCTCTGACATCACCACCACGAATGTGACTTGCAACGGTGCCAGTGACGGTACCATCTGCATAACCGTGAGTGGTGGTTTCCCCAACTACACTTACCAGATCTTCAACGGGCCGTTCTTCCAATCGGTCGTCACCGCCAGCACGAATTTCTGTTTCACCGGGCTCAATGCCGGTGTGACGAACTACCTGGTTCAGGTCATCGCTCAGGACGGTCTGGGCGGATCTTGCGGTAATCCGCCTTCGCAATTCGTCACCGTCACCGACCCTCCTGCCATCATTATCAGCGTAGCCGTGACTGACGAGACTTGCCCCGACAGTAATGACGGCACCGCAACAGCTACGGTAGTCGGTGGTGTTGCCCCGATCTCATTCTCATGGCTCCCACTGCCCGGGACGACAAACTCGGTCACAGGCCTCGATGGTGGTTCTTACAATGTGACAGTGACGGACTTCAACAATTGTTCTGCCACAGCACCATTCGTCATCGCTTCGCCTCCCGATTGGGATGGCACATTCACCCCGACCGATGTCACTTGCAATGGTGGCAGCGATGGCGAGATTGCGAGTTCGGGTGTCACGGGTGCTACTCCTCCGTACACGTTCCTTTGGAATCCATCAGGTCTGACGACCGAGAACATCAGCGGTATCCCGGCCGGTTCGTACACATTGACCGTTACCGACAACATCGGTTGCACGCAGGACTTCGGTCCTACGGTTGTCAACGAACCGCTACCGATCACCGTCACATCGGTCGTGACCAATGTGAGCTGCGCAGGTGCAGCAGACGGAGCGGTCAATATCACAGTTTCTGGTGGAACTGGTCCATACACTTTCTCTTGGGACAATGGGCCAACGACTGAGGATATCAGTGGGCTGACAGTCGGCCCTTACACAGTGACCGTTACCGATGCGAACGGATGTACACAAACCCACACAGCCACAGTTAATAACCCGGCTCCCATCCTGCCGAATGCTACTATTGTAGATGCCACCTGCAATGCGGTGTGCAACGGCTCCATCACCTTGGCCCCGTCAGGCGGTACAGGGCCATACAGTTTTGTTTGGTCTCCCAATGTGAGTTCGACCGCAACCGCCAGCAACCTGTGTGGTGGGTCGTACGACATCACGATCACCGATGCCTTAGGGTGCTCAACCACAACCACGCAGACGGTTGATGACAATGACATTAACGTCAGTTTTGCTTTTACTGAGCCACTGTGCAACGGTGACTGCAATGGCAGCATCACCGCCACAGTAGTAGGTGCCAACCCTCCGTTCACCCTGTCGTGGGCACCTGGTGGACTTTCAACAAACACAATCTCCAACCTGTGTGCTGACGCCTACACATTGAGTGTCACAGACAACATCGGTTGCCAGACATCGCAGCAGGCAGTGCTTACCGAGCCGGATCCTGTGAACCTAACATTCGCAGTGACAGATGTGAGCTGCAACGGAGAGAGCGATGGTGCCATTGACCTGACTGTTACTGGCGGGACTCCACCATTCTCATATTCTTGGACACCTAACGGAGCTACGACCGAGGATATCTCTAACCTGCCTGCTGGAACTTATACAGTTGATGTGACCGATGCCAACGGTTGTACAGCCCAAGGAAGTAGCGTGGGTGGCAACTTCGGAGGAGGTGCGCTTGCGTTGCCTGATGGATCTGGTGTGTCATATACAACGACTATCTCAATCACGGGCTTCTCTGCAGGAGCTACAGTGCTTGCCGGCACAGATGTCCAGAACATCTGTGTGAACATGGAGCACTCATTTCTTGGCGACCTCGACATTTCTCTGACATGCCCGGGAGGTCAGACGGTTGAACTTGTTCCATTCGGTGGGCTTGGAATACCGACCTTTTTGGGCGGTGCAAACGACACTGGTAACGGAGTGCCTGGAACCCCAGCTCAATACTGCTTTAATGAGAACGCAGCCTTTGGCACCCTGTTAGACGAGAACACCGCTGGAAACTGGGTTACAGCAGGGAATCCTGCCGGTAACTCCATGACACCTGGCACTTACACTCCCAGTTCAAGCTTCAGCGGATTTATCGGTTGCCCATTGAATGGAACCTGGACGCTTACTGTGACCGATAACCAAGCCATTGACGATGGATTCATTTTCGACTGGAGTGTGGCCCTTACCACTTCGGGTTCGTTCGTGAACTCGGCCACAGTCAATGAGCCCACTCCGATAGTGGCCAATCCGGCTGTGACAAGTGCTGCCTGTGGTCAGTGCAATGGAGGAATCACAATGGCTCCATCGGGGGGTACTGGGCCTTATACTTTCCTTTGGAGCACTGGCGAGACTACAGCTACGCTGTCGAACCTGTGTGCAGGGGTGTATCAGGTGGATGTGACCGATGCCAACGGGTGTACCGAGACCTTCCTTGTTCCTGTTAATAATACAACTGGACCTACTGGAGCTACTGTCAACGCTACTAATGCTTCTTGCTTTGGCCAATGCAACGGTTCAGCTACTGTGACCCCGGTTGGAGGCACAGCGCCATATACTTTTAACTGGGTTCCAGGCGGTTTCACCACTGCAACGGTGAGCAACCTGTGTGCAGGCACTTATCAAGTGCAGATCCAGGATGCAAACGGCTGCATCAACACAGCAAGCGTTGTAATCACTGAGCCTGCCCAGATCAACGTTGCTCAGGCAGTGACCGGGTCAAACTGTGGACTTTGCGATGGAACAGCCGTTCTGACTCCGAGTGGAGCAGCAGGGCCTTTCACTTTCAGTTGGGTTCCGAACGTATCGGCAACAGGTATAGCAAACAATCTATGTGCAGGCACCTACAACGTTACTGTCACTGCGGCCAATGGCTGCTCGGTTCCTGTATCGGTTGTCGTGAACGACATCGGTGCGGCAGTACTCGCTCTAAGTTCAACTCCTATAAGTTGCAATGGCGTATGCGATGCAACGGCAACAGCAACGCTTACCGGTGGTACAGCACCATTTACATTTCTATGGGATGACCCTTCTGCTCAGACTACCGCTACTGCTTCCGGGCTTTGCGCTGGTACATTCTCTGTGAATGTGATCGATGCCAACAGCTGCGTTTCGACCCAGACTGTCACTATCAGTGAACCGACAGCAGTCACCTTGAGCATCGCAATCGTGATCGATGAGCAGTGCTTGGGCAATTGCGATGGACTTGTTTCAGTTGTTCCATCCGGTGGCACATTGCCGTTCACATTCTCTTGGAATGATCCTGCATCTCAGACTACTGCTACGGCCGATAATCTCTGTCCCGGAACCTTGACGGCCACAGTAACAGATGCGAATGGATGTACCGCTGCAGCAACGGCAACGGTTGGAGCAGGGAACACCATCACGGCTACTGCAACATCCGCAGATGTCACCTGCAATGGGCAGTGCGATGGAACCGCAACCGTGACGCCCGCGAATGGCACGGCACCTTACAGTTTTGTTTGGGACGACCCCTTGGGCCAGACAACAGCTACCGCGACCAACCTGTGCCCAGGCACATACAACGTGGATGTAACAGATGCTAACGGGTGTACCACGTCAACCACGGTCACAATAACCGAACCGAACAACTTCACACTGAATAGGACGAGCACACCGGCCACCTGTGGCCAGTGCGATGGAACAGGTACTGTGACTGTTGGTGGTGGAGCAGGTCAAGGCCCATTCACATTCCTTTGGAGCACCGGTCAGACAACAGGTACAGTCAGCGGCCTGTGTGCGGGTATTTATACGGTCACTGTGACAAACGCAGCCGGCTGCAGCAACAGCGTCAATGTGATTGTGAGCAGCACAGATGGTCCGACATCGGCTCCTGTCAATATCACAGATGTGACTTGTTTCGGACTGTGCAATGGTGCTGCAACTGTGAACCCTCAGGGTGGAACAGCACCATACACATATATATGGGTGCCCGGTGGTCAGACCACGCAGACTGTCACCGGACTATGTGCGGGACAGTATCAGGTTCAGATAACTGATGCAAATGGATGCAGTTTCTCGCGTAATGTGAACGTTCAAGGTCCTACCGAGATTGAATCGAATCAGGTTGCTGTTCCTGCCACCTGTGGCCAGTGCGATGGCAGCATTACAACAGCTCCCACCGGAGGCACAGGACCATACACTTTCTCGTGGAGCAATGGTGCAACCACACAGAATCTTTCGAACCTGTGTGCCGGGCAATACACAGTTACCATAACCGATGCGAACGGATGTACGAGTGTGCAGACAATCGGTGTGGGAACTGAAGGGGGGCCGAATGTGACTGTTGCCTCTTCCAACTCGGCATGTTCAAGCCCATGTACCGGCTCCGCTACCCTTACCATAAGCGGAACAGGGCCATTCACCACCCTTTGGAGCAACGGGCAGAGTGGTACCACCGCCTCTGCATTGTGCGAAGGGACTTACACCGCCACGGTGACAGATGCGAACGGATGTGTGACCTCGGTTCAAGCTGTGATTACCCAACCTGATGCCATAGTCTTCTCAACCGCCACCACTTCCGATAACGAGTGTCCAGGTACCTGCACAGGCACGGCTTCGGTAGTCGCAGCAGGTGGCACTTTGCCGATTACATATACATGGAGCCCCAACGTTGGAGTTGGTCCTAACCTGACCAACCTATGCGCTGGAACATACACTGTGACAGCCACCGATGCCAATGGCTGTTCGAGCACGCAGACTGTGACCATCTCGGATCCACAGCCGATCACTGTTACCATTACACCGACCCAACCTACATGTAGCGGCACTTGCAATGGCGAGGCAACAGCCACTGTTTCTGGTGGAACTGCGCCATACACATTCCTATGGGATGACCCATCGGCTCAAACGACCGCCACTGCCACTGGTCTTTGTGCCGGGACATTCACTGTTACTGTGACTGATGCAAATGGATGTACTGAGACAGAGACCATTGTTTTGGGTCAACCACAGAGTGTTACCGGTACTGTGACAGTTGTGAATGTCGGCTGTAACGGAGACTGCAATGGGTCAGCGACCGTGGTGCCATCGGGCGGAACCCCAGGATATACCTTCTTGTGGAATGATCCTGCCAACCAATCGACCGCTACTGCCATCAATCTTTGTCCTGGAACGTATTCGGTTCAGGTCATCGATTCGAATGGTTGCATAGGCAGTGTGAATGCTACTATAGGTGAGCCTACCCCGATAGTGGTCACCACCTCGAGCACAGATTCAGATTGTGGTTTCTGTAACGGTACTGCCACCGCATCACCTTCGGGCGGTGTTGCGCCTTACAGTCTGGTATGGAGCACAGGCCAGACCACCTCGAGCATCTCCGGACTTTGTGCCGGTGTGATCTCAGTTGAGGTTACTGACGACAATGGCTGCGTGAGCCTGAACAATGTCGCTATCAACAGCATCGGTGGCCCGACTTCAGCCACAGTGAACACCACTCCGGAGAGCTGTTTCGGAGAATGCGATGGTACTGCTTCGGTGAGCAACCCGGTTGGTGGTACAGCACCATACACCTTCTTGTGGGTGCCCGGTGGTCAGACTACCGCTGCGGTTACCAACGTATGCGCTGGTAGCTATTTCGCCCAGATCATTGATGCAGAGGGCTGCATCTTCAACCAACCTGTTACCGTTGGCGGGCCAACAGAAATTGAGGCCAATGCGGTTTCCACCTCAACCACATGTGGAGTGTGCAATGGGGCCATTACTATCGCTCCGAGCGGAGGTGTCGGGCCTTACAGTGTCTCTTGGTCAAATGGTTCAACATCCCTCTCTCTTACCAATCTGTGTGCAGGAGCATACACTGTGACCATCACCGATGCCACAGGTTGCTCGATCACACAAGTGGTTCCTGTCAACAGTATCAATGGACCTACAGTTAACATCATAGGTGTTGATCCAACATGTAGCACAAACTGCAACGGGTCTGTGAGTGTCGCCATAAGCGGGGCGACCCCACCATACACCGTTGCTTGGCAGCCAGGTGGTCAGACAGGTACGATAATTAATAACGTCTGCGCTGGCACGTACACAGCAGTGGTGACCGATGCAGCTGGTTGCGTTACTGTGGCAACCACCACATTGACTGCCCCAGCGCCTCTCGCGCTCAGCACCTCATTCATTCAGGATGTGTTCTGCGGTGGTCAATGCACTGGTATTGCCACGGTGGTGGCATCGGGTGGTAACCTCCCATACACCTATTCATGGTCTGGCGGTGGTGGTAATCAGGCCACAGCCAACAATTTATGTGCAGGCACATACACTGCCACAGTTACGGATGCTTCGGGTTGTACCCAATCAGTTACTGTCACCATTGCAGAACCGACTGCATTGAATGTGTTGGTGAATGCTACTCCTGCCAGCTGCGGAGGCACCTGCGATGGATCAGCATCTGCGAGTGCAACAGGTGGAACAGGTCCTTACACTTTTGTGTGGACAACACCGGGCAATCCGACCGGGACATCGGTAAGCAACCTGTGTGCGGGTACATACTCGGTAACAGCTACCGATGCTAATGGATGCACAGGCACTGAGACATTCACCATCACAGAGCCTCTGCCGGTGACAGTAACGATGAATGCGACCAACGTACAGTGCAATGGGGCCTGTGACGGGACTATCACTGCCGTTGCGAGCGGTGGAGATGGTGGCCCATACAGCTTTGCATGGACCAACCCGTCTGGAGCTACAACTGCTACTGTGAGCAATCTGTGCCCGGACACTTATTCAGTAACTGTGACAGATGGAAATGGCTGCACCGGTACAGGCACGGTCACAATCACCGAACCTGCTGTTCTGACTGCATCGGCCACTGGAACTAACATCATCTGCGGTGGCCAATGTAACGGTACCGCAACTGTTATTCCAGTCGGAGGAACACCGCAGTACACATTCCTTTGGGATGATCCTTCGGGCCAGACCACACCGACTGCATCGAACCTTTGTGCAGGCACTTATACCTGCACTGTTACCGATGCTAACGGATGTACGACTACGGCTACCGTTACTATTACCGAACCCCCTGTTCTGGATGTGACTGTATCAGTGACTAACCCGAGCTGCGGTGGAGTGTGCGATGGAATTGCGACAGTGAACATCAATGGCGGAACCGGACCTTTCGGTATCCTTTGGTCGACATTGCAGATCACTCCTACCATCAACGATCTCTGCGCTGGCTTGTATTCGGTTGTGGTAACTGATGCCAACGGATGCATTGACAACGTTCAGTTCACTCTCACCGAACCTCCTGTCCTCACAGCACAGATCACTTCAACGGTCGGTGTGCTTTGCGAAGGTGCATGCACAGGTTCTTCGACCGTTACGGCTGGTGGTGGTACACCCCCTTATACCTACTCGTGGAATCCTGGCGGGCAGAGCACCCCAACGGCCAGCAACCTCTGTGTAGACAGCTATACCGTGACTGTGACGGACGGAATCGGTTGTACGGCCACAGCACAAGCTGTGATTGATGATAGTCAGGCTCTTTCGGCCACAGTGCCTGTAGTTACTCAGGTAACCTGCTTCGGTGCGTGCGATGGAACCGCTACGGCACTTGCTACTGGTGGTCAAGGGCCATACACGTATCAGTGGAATGACCCGTCCAATCAGACAGGTCAGACTGCCACAGGCCTGTGTCCAGGAACATATACCGTTACTGTGACGGACTCGCAGACCCCGGCCTGTTCCTTCCAAGCACAGGTGACCATTACGCAACCTAACCTGCTGACTGCCACGGCAACCGGGCAGGATGTGAGCTGCGGAGACCTGTGCGATGGTACCGCTACTGCATTCCCAGTAGGTGGAACGGCACCTTACAGCTTTGTATGGACAGCCAACAACCAAAGTAGCAACCCTGCTGTGGAGCTGTGTGTGGGCAACTACACAGTGACAGTGACGGATGCTAACGGATGTACAGCACAAGCAAGCGTGAGTATCAGTGGTCCTCCGCCCATTGTGAGCAATGCGACCACCCAGGCATCGACCTGTAGCAATGTGGCCAATGGTTCTCTGAACCTGACAGTGGCAGGTGGTGTGGGTGCTTATACCTTCAACTGGCAACCGGGCGGTTTCAATACTGAGGACCTGACCGATGTTCTCTCCGGTTCTTATACTGTTACGGTGACAGATGCCACAGGATGTACGCACACAGCTAACTATACCATTGCGGCATTGATTGAGATTAATGCAGATGCCGGGCAGGATGTCACAGTGTGTCAGTACACCCCGATTGTTCTTCAAGGCAACGGTGGCGGCACCTATCTGTGGTCACCAGCAACCGACTTGAGTGATGTCAACATCGCCAGCCCCGTTAGTACACCGAGCGACACCATCACGTACTACCTGACCGTGACAATAGGGAATTGCGTGGATGTGGATTCAGTGCTTGTAACCGCCTTGCCTGTGCCTCAGGTCGATGCTGGTGTTGATATCGTCATACCATCAGGTGGCAGCGTACCGTTGAACGCCAACGGCATAGTCAATCCGAACTGGGTGTACAATTGGACACCGTCAGATGGCCTGACCGACCCGAGCATCACCAATCCTGTAGCAACACCAGAGGTGACTACGACTTACATCGTCACAGTCACAGACGAGTTCGGTTGCGAGAGCATTGACTCGATCAGGATCGAGGTTATCCCAGGCATCGTCTTCCCTGATGGTATTACACCCAATGGTGACGGCATCAACGACACTTGGCTGATCGATAACGTCAACTTCTTCCCCGATGCCATTGTAGAGATATACAACCGCTGGGGCCAGATGCTGTTCCAGAGCCCAGAGGGTTACCCTGTGCCATGGGACGGTAAGTACAACGGCAACGACCTGCCAGTGGGCACATACTACTATGTGATTCACTCCAAACTGTTTGAAGAGCCTTACACCGGACCTCTGACCATCGTTCGTTGAGTAAAATGAGAAAGACCACCATCATAGCCGCTACTGTGCTCGGCCTGTGCTCGGGTGCTGCCTACGCGCAGCAGATACCGCAGTATAGTCAGTACATGATCAACGACTATCTGCTGAACCCGGCTGTTACGGGTATGCATGATTATTTCGAGGTCAAATCGACCAGTAGGTTCAACTGGGTAGGTATAAACGATGCGCCTCGCACGTTCGCCCTCTCCGTTCATGGACCGTTGCAGTCATTGAAGATGGGCCTTGGAGGTGCCATCTTCTCTGATGTTACCGGGCCTACCAGTAGGAATGGCATCTACGTCTCGTATGCCTATCACCTCAAGCTTAGTAAGAGCCTCAAGCTTGGAATGGGTCTGAGTCTCGGGCTGCTGCAGTACAACATTGATGGAACCAAGATTACGCTGTATCAGAACGGGGATCCGGTATTGCCACCTGCCATGCTGACCGTTTATACAGCAGATATGACGTTCGGTCTGAACCTCGTTCACAAGAACTTCAATGTAGGGTTCTCGTTTCCACAGTTGATAGGCAATGAACTCAAGTTCCTTGAGAATCAGGACCCCGTGCAAAGCGGACTTGCACGCCACTATATGTTGATGGGCGGATACACTTTCAGGGTTGGCAAGTTCGCCATAACTCCGAATGCCTTGCTTAAGTACGTATATCCTACTCCACTTCAGTTCGATATCGGGGCCAAGTTCATGTACAACGATATGGTTTGGTTAGGAGCCACATATCGCCATGGTGATGCAGTAAGCATGATGGTCGGAACCTTGTACAAAGGATGGCTGATGGCCGCTTACGCCTATGACTACAATACTACCAATCTGATCAATTACAGCGGTGGAAGCCACGAGATTATGATAGGTGTTCGCTTCAAGGCAATAAAGAAGAAGAATAAAGATGGGGCCGATGCTGTTGAATCAGCATCACCGGCTGAGGCTGCTCCGGAAGCGAAGTAAAATACCCTATTAGGAATTGAAAGGGCTGCAAGGGGACTTGCGGCCCTTTTTAATTGTTCCCAGTCAGCGTAAGGACCATAAAGCTTTTGTGAAATGAATTGACCAGGAGTCTATCGGCCCTTACACCCTCACCGCCATGACGCACACATCATCTGTCTGCTCATAACTACCGCGCCACCTATCGAATTCATGTGCTAGGAAGGTGCGTTGCTCGTCCATCGGTTTTACCGAGATGGTCACAATCAGATCGCGCAGCCGCTTTGTGAGGTATTTCTTGCCCTCGCTGCCTCCTTGTTGGTCTGGGAATCCATCGCTCATCAGATAGATCCGATCGTCAGTTTCCAGTTTGATTTCTTCTTGGATTAAGGGTGCGTTGCCCTCATGGTGGCCCACCGGTCTGCGGGAGGGTTTCAGAATTTGTGCCTCGCCTTTACGCACAATGATTGCTGCTTTATGAAAAAGGCGAACTCGGTTTCGTAGGTGCGCTCGCCAATCTCGTTCGCGAGCGCTTACATGGCGACAACACCTACTTCAATCGCAACTTCCA
>Ga0169931_10012747_pt1 | contig 11601 bp, 9 predicted proteins | sample Kivu_15m_20L_FD_129675 | JGI IMG/M metagenome (GOLD analysis project Ga0169931, IMG submission 129675) | Freshwater microbial communities from Lake Kivu, Western Province, Rwanda to study Microbial Dark Matter (Phase II) - Kivu_15m_20L... | ecosystem: Environmental > Aquatic > Freshwater > Lake ... | reverse complement strand
AAAGCCTTAGCTGACAAGCATTACAGGCGAGACGGAGCCATGAAACGCTCTCGATCGCCTCAAACCCTTGCCATAAGAGGATTTGAGCAGCATCCAGACAAACTTTTGTCAGTCAATCAGCGTATTCCCAATAAGCTCCTCAAGCTGCTCTTTTGTGAATTCAGAATATTTTCCGACAAATGATTCATCTTTCATTTCTTAAAAATAAAAAGGGGGTTTTCATGAAAATTCTATGTTGAAAAGATTTTAGGATGCATCAAGAGAGTGACTATCTAATGCCAAGGAGTCGACGGATTCTTGTTGGATTGAGAGAAACTAACTTGATGTTTTGGAGAGTTATTATTGCTGCTTCCATGGCCCCGATATTTTGCTTGAGGACTTGCAACATTGCTACAGCCTGAATAACCTCAATTTGCGCCTCGGCATTACTTCTTATAAGCTCTAAGGTTGGAATTTTCTTGTTTATACTTCCAAGCTCTTGCTTAAGCGAATCAACAGTGTTCAAATAATCTTCCCACTCCTTCTCCAAAAGATTTAAGGATCTTTCTCTTGCTTCAATGTCTTCTAAAGTTTTCTCACTTACTGCTATTTCAATATCCTCCGATTGAGCTTGCACCTTCAAAGACTTGTGTTTCTGTCGTATCTTTTGGACATTTTGCTTCGCTTCCTGATGGAGATTATGTATTTCTTCAATACCGTTCACTTGGAAATCTTCTATATAACCAATCAAAAAGTCTGTAAGTTCATAAATAAGCAATGCATTTCCGAGAATCAAATTAGTTTCATATTCCGGAGAAGGCTTGCTCTCAATTTTTTCAAGAATTTGCTGATTAAAGCTTGCAAACATTTCAACTGTTGTCTTTAGTGCTTGATATGAAATATGTATTTCTTTGTCTGCTTCAACCAATTCCCTTGCCTTTATGCGATCAGTGTAGGAGAGAGGAATTTTTTCAATAGCTTCTTCTGGAGATTTGTAATTTCTTTCTTCTATCTGTTTAGCGACTTGCTCAATAATGATCCTGATTTTCTGCTGGAGACGACCTACATCGGCTCTCAATCTTTCTGGAACGTCTTTAACGGATACTATATTCGAGCTTAAAAGCTCCAGATTATTGGATATGGGATATTCATTGCGAATATCAACAACTTGATTGATATGCTTATTAAAAATACTCTCAACAGCTTGAGCTCCCGCTGTTCGCTCAGCTTTTTCAATCAACTCTTCTGGAGTCAAAATTCCAGAGGAAGCATTGAATACAATGTCTGGATTGGCATTTTCAATAATACTTGACAAGTCTGCTAGAAGTTGCTCAGCAAGATCGACAACTTCCCTATCTTTGTCTAAACCCGAATCATGTAAATCTTCTTCTAATACTGCTTGACGAGCTCTCGATTTAGGGTTTTCTTCTAGCTGTTTAATACTCTTCTCAAGTTTGCCATCCTTCCTGACGATGGCTTTTTTAAGTTGCTGATATATATTTTTAACTGTTTCTGTAGCTGAAAACTCTACCCTCGCCAACATACCATGCACTAATGCTTGTACGATAAGAGCTGCTATGGGTTCCATTACGTCTCCTTTATTTTTAGAGAAATATAAAGAAATATTGAACTTTTCTGATTCCTGATTTGTCTAGCTTCTTACTTGGATTCTTTGCAAAGCAAGCTATGCGCCTCTTCCGGTTTAAGTATGATTGATTGCCCCAGAATAGCCTGAAATCATTGCCATACAAAGTTTCCAGGAAAAAGCAAGGCTTTGAAATTCTTAAATTCCTTGATTCAGGACTACCCCTGTTAATACGAGCGTTTGTACCCATGAATCGGCATCATGGCCACTGAGAAAATGAGGTTTACAAGCCTGAGTTCACTTTGCTCCTAGGAAAGAAAATCTGTGGAAGCGAGGTTGGAATTCCCGACTTTGAAGTGCAATCGCTGAAACGCCCATGTATCAAGAAATAGTTTATCTGCTTACCCTAACACGGGTAGTTTCAGGGCTAAAGCTCGTAAGCACTGGTATTACAGTGTTTTAGGCATATCGAACCTTTCCCAGCACGGTCATACGGGAAGAGCCTACTGCTCTAACTCTACTTCACTCTACGGTTGACGGCAATCGCTCGCACCACTATCGTCGTCCATTAAGCCGTTCAACAGAACGGTGGCCATGCAGAGCTCGAAAATCTTAGCCCTGTCTGAAGGTGCTGACACACCAACAGACAGCTAAACCCGCAAATCTAACCAGCAAACTGAGGGGGCTAGGCTCATCGTACCCTAGCCCCCTCAGTTTGCACGTCAAGCGTGGGTGGCTGGGGTTTTCGCGTGCTGTCTTCCTCCGCCTTTCCCCTCCGAGGAGGGGAAAGGCGGGGTGGGTCAGTCTCGGCACAGAGCCCCTATTGCTTACCGTGAGTAAATCACTGGTTGCCTAGTTTGACCCACCCCTAGCCCCTCCCCAGAGGGGAACACCCCTTCTTTATGGGTTGGGGGCTTGCGGTACAGGGCTTGTTCACCCCACAACAAGGAACACAGAACCGATGTTTGACTATCTAGAACCAGACCCCAACGACAACCCAGGGACAGACTCCCTGCCGCTGCCACCCAGATCAGGCGCACCCGGCCCCGGCCCCCGGCCCCTCACCCCCGAAAAAGTACGCCAGCGGACACCTGGGCCTTGAGTCAACCTCGGGCGATCTGAGAGAATGCCTGTGCTAGGGTGCAACCCTGGGGCCTGCAAGGCAGCCATCGGGGCTTAAAGTCATGGTGCCGTCCTGAAACCATTGGCCCAGGCCTGAAATGTAACCAGAGAGCCAGGGCGATCGCTCTCCCCGCTCGGTTGCCTAACCTTCGCCCTACCGCGTTGTATCGCCCTGCATCTTACCCCCCGTGACCGCTGCTGTGTCTCTCAACACTCAAACCTACCTGGGGCACAACCAGGAAGCCTACCAAGAACTACGGTTGGCCCTGCAACTCAATCTGCGGCGGCAGTTGTTACTGGCCGTGTGCGATGACATCGCCCTGCAAGAACAGCTGGCCCAGCGCCTAGAGGCCAACTTTAGCCCCCTGCCCGATACAGTGCCCCTGGCTTCGGAGGTTAGGGCTCGGCAGCTGACGCTGGTGACGTTGCGGTTAAGGGGCGATCGCCCCGATCTGGTCCGTGAGGTACTGCTCTGGCTCAAGGAGCAGCGGCAGCTCCAGGGCAGTTTGCCCACCTCCCCGGTCTTTCAAATTGTGGGTATTGACCAGCTGACCCGCCAGTCGCCCACGGTTCAAAATCGGTTTTTAGCCTCCCTGATCCGGGTCGATGCCCTGCTGACTCAGCTCGACTGTCGGCTGGTGGTGTGGGTGCCGTGCCCCTGGCTAGGCAAAATTCGCCAGTCGGTGCCGGGGTTTTGGCGATCGCGCAGCGGCCTGTTTGAGTTCATAGGCGAACCTAGCCCCCAATCGCCCACCCCGCCGCCCACTCCGCCGCCCTCCCCGGCCCCGCCACCCAAGGTTGGTAAAGAGCCTGCGGCCACCCCCGACCTCTGGCGCGTTCTGCAAGATGACCTCGCCACCTTTGAGCACCCCACCCCACCATCGGCGGTGGAGGACATGCCGCCCTCGGCTCCGGCAGCAGTGGCCAGTCCCCAGCCGCCATCCCTCCCCAGGCCGGGGACAGACTCCGCAGAGCCCCAAAATCGACCAGAGGGCCGCGATCGCCAGAATGACAGCGCTCTAGAATCGGGGGCGTTTTCCAGCGTGATCCTGCCGCCCGTGGGGGCTACAGCGGCGGCAGCCCTAGCGAGTTTGCAGGCGGAGTTGCAGACAGGTTTGCCAGCGGCTCAGCCTGTTCCAGCCCCGGTAGAGCCCACCCCCGCCCGGCCTGCCCCCCCGGCCCTGCAACTGCCCCCTGACCTGGCTCGGGATGCAGAGGTGACCCATCTATGGCGCTACATTCAAGACCTGGTTGACCAGCAGGCGGGGCCGTTGACCCTAGGGCGGGCCTATCTGGCCCTGGGGCAGATGGGGCGCGATCGCCTCGCCTTCGAGGCTCCCGCAGCCAGCGATTTGGAGTTTGCCATGGCGGTTTACGAACGGGCGATCGCGGGTCTGCCCGAAGGCAGCGCCGACTGGTGCGATGCCCTCAACGACCTGGCCAGCCTCTACTGGCTGCGGGGCCAACAGCCGGGCATTGCTGATCCCGTGCCCTGGCTACAGCGCAGTGTTAAAATCTACGAACAAGCCCTGCAGGGGAGTCCGGGAGCCATCTCCCCCGATACCCTGGGGCGCATCTACGGCAATTTGGGCACGGTCCATGGGCTATTGGCCAATTTCGACCCCTCTGACCAATCCCTAGAGCAGTCAATCGCCGCCTATAGGCAGGCCCTGGAGTACTGCCCGGCGGCCCAGTCACCCATGGACTACGCCAACCTGCAAAACAGCCTGGGGGCGATCTACTGGCGTCTGGCCCAGCAGGGGCAGCCCCAGCAGCACCTGCCCCTGGCCATTGCGGCCTACGGCGAAGCCCTCCGCTACCGCCCCGCCGAGGATGCTCCCCTAGAATTCGCCATGATTCAAAACAACCTGGGCATCGCCTACTGGAGTCTGGCCCAGCACCAGCAGGCCGAGCAGTTGCTCACCCAGGCGATCGCGGCCTACCAGGCGGCCCTTACCTATCGCACCCTAGAGGCCGCCCCGGCCAGCTGTGCCGCCACGGCCAACAACCTGGGCACCGCCTACTGGGATCTAGCCCAGCAGCCCGCCGTCAGCGGCGATCGCCGCCTGGATACCCTCCAGCAGGCCATTGCCGCCTACGAAACGGCCCTGGCCGCCGCCGAAACCGCTCTCCAGGCGTCGCCCTCTGCCCCCCTGGGGTTTGACCTGTGGGCCACCTGCCATAGTGCTGGGGTCGTGCATGACCAGCTGGCCCAGGCTCTGCCCGCCGCCCAGATCGAAACCCGCCAGCAGCACCTGCAAACCGCCCTGCACCACTACCTGCTCACCTACGAGGGCTGGCGCGACAGCCCCCAGCAGCTAGATGTGTTGATTACCGCCCTGGTGTACAACGCCCACCTGACCTTTGAGATCTTCGGTATTCCGGGTCAGCAGGCGGTGCTGGCGAAGCTGCCGGGAGAGCTGCTGCCCCAGGTGCTGAGGCGGTTGTAGGGAACAGTCTAGGTAGGATTGCCTCCGGGCATCGACTTCATACAGCTTTTTTTACCCCGACCCAGGGGCCAATTTCCGCCGTTTCTGGTAATCAGCGGTAGGCTGAGAAATGGTCTTACGGTAGCGACGGTCTATGTCTGGTCTAGCCACCACCATTGAAGCGATTTTATATCTCAAGGGGCAGCCCCTGGAGATAGGCAAACTGGCAGAACTGGCCCGCTGCGATCGCGATGACATTGAGGAAGGGCTGATTGAGCTGATGGATGAGTACGCCCACCGTGACGGCGCGCTCGAAATTGTCGAAACCGTAGACGGCTACTGCCTCCAGCTCAAGGAGCGCTACCGGTTCCTCGTGGATATGCTGATTCCCCTAGACCTGGGCGTGGGTGCCCTGCGGACGTTGGCGGCGATCGCCCTTAAAGGGCCGATCAGCCAAACTGATCTCGTCGATTTGCGGGGCTCTGGGGCCTATCAGCATGTGCAAGAGCTAGTCGGTCAAGGCTTTGTGCGCAAGCGTCGCCAGGCCGAAGGGCGGTCCTCCCTAGTGCAGATCACCGAAAAGTTTTACCAGCACTTTGAAATCGATCAACTGCCCCAGCTGCTGGCCAAGGGGGCTACCCCAGACTCGGTAGACGACGGCGACCACGAAGACGACGAAGACGCTGACGATGGCCCCGCCTTCGAGCCCGAGGAGCATGACGCCCCCTAGCGTATCCGGCCCATCATCGGCTTGTCCTTACTACCGTGGCGATCGCTACAGCTGGAATAGGCTCAGCCAACTTTCATGATTCGTTAAGCTATCATCGGGAATACTAATAGGTATGGGCAGGGTCGGGTTTGCCTTTTGTTACAGTAGATCTAGACAGCCCAGATTGTTTGTCGCCCACCATCCCCGATGTTGTGACCAGAGTTGTGACCAGAGGTCTCTGAGATTCCATGGTATTTAACCCTGAAGATGCTGAATTCATTGGTATGTCCACCAACAGTGACCAGGCCAATGAGTTGCTTAAATATCTCCAGCACCAGTCACCGGAGGTCTTAAGCCGGGTGGCCCAATCGGTGAGCGGCGAAATTAAGCAAATTATTGCCCACAACGTGCAGGGGCTGGTGGGGGTTTTGCCCGGCGATGGCTTTAATGTCCAGGTCAGCACCGATCGCGAAAACCTAGCTGGGCTGCTGGCCTCCGCCATGATGACCGGCTATTTTTTGCGCCAGATGGAGCAGCGCATGGAGCTCGAGCACACCATGTCGGGCTCATTCCTGGGCCTTGACGACAGCGATGCAACCCCTTAGGAATGAGTTCCCCCGGTAGGGGCGCAGAGCCATGCCCCCTTAGCAATCGAAACCCTAATCGGTGTTGATCATACCCTCCTCGGGGTTCACCACCCGCCAGAGTTTTTGCTTGATCTGGGTATCAAACACCTCCCACTTGAGGCGGTTGTACTCAGAGTTTTCGTAGAAGCCCGACAAAAAGCCCACCGGAATCTCAAACCCCCCGGCCATCGATCGCCCGCCGCCAAAAAAGCGACCTTCGCTGTCTTGGCCAAAGGCTTCTTTAATAAACTCGTCGGGGTCGAGGGTGATCTTGCTGGTGCGCAACGAACCAATCACCACCTCGCGTTCTTCGTCCTCATCGTGGACAATACCATAGACCACAGCGGTGTGCACGTTGTCTTCGGTCACCAGAAAGTCAGCCGCCTGGGGAATGGCGTCTCGATCGTCGTAGCGCAGGTAGCCGACCCCGGCGATCGAGACATTGTCACGCACCTTGCGGTTACGCAGCGATCGCTCAATCACATCCATCACTCGCTTGGAGCGGGAGGCTTGGAGCACCGCGCTCAGCAGTTGGCCATCGTAGAACTGGCTCAGGTAGGCCGCCGCCATAAAGTCGCTGGCCCCGGCATGCATAAGCTGGTTAGTGTCGGCCCGCAAACCGTGCATGAGGGCCGTAGCGCACTTGGTATGCTTGCTGTTGTTGCGATCGAGGGTGAGCAGCCCCTGCTGCAAATACTGGGTCAAAATAGTGGCCGTAGCCCTAATATGGGGCCGCAAATCGATAAATTCGGCATCGAGCTTAGATTGAGGGGCGTGGTGGTCAATGACCAGAACCAGGGGCAGCCCCGCCGCCCGCAGGTGTTTATAGAGTTGGCTAGTGGTGCCCTGGTTGTCGACCAGCACCAGACCCTGATAGTTGGGTAGGTTAGGGTTATCAACGGCGGCGATCCAGCGGCGGGCCGGCAACCCCGTCAGCCGCACCAGGGCAATATTTTCCTGGTGGCTCAGGGTGCCCGCGTAGACAATGTCGCACTCAATTTTGTAGTTCGCCGCAATTAATTTGTAGGCCCAGGCGGCCGACAGCGCATCCGGGTCAGGAAAATCCTGCATCAGCACCAGTTGCCGATCCCCTCGGTGGGTCTCTAGGAGCCGACGCACCGCCTGCACCGGGTCGTCGGCATCACCATCGGTGTCGGAGGGGGCCGTGGCTATGACCCCCTTGCCGTTGGCAAAGGGTTCCTCCAGGTCTTCAGAGGCTGAATTAAACGTCATTTGGGGATTCCCTTCTGCGATCGCGTGGATAATCAACTGAGCTAGAAGCCTGATCGCCATCGTCACGGTGGTTAGAACCAGCTGAAGACAACGCGCTTGGCGTAGCGATGGCGAGCCCGATAGCCTCCCAATATTGGCTCTGTCAGCGTCCCCTGTCCTCAGCTATCTGGCCAGCGCTATAATCCAGAGCCACTCAGGTGGCAACGACCTGGAAATCACCCGTGGGCTTGAGCGACCCCAGGCGTTGACATCGCCAGGGCCTGGGGCGGCTAGACCACCGACCGCAGGCGCGATGACCTGCTTCCATTATTGCAAATTGCTACGAAACCGCGAGGGAAATACCTCCGGCGAGTGATGGGACTAAGACACGCCAATCACATACTTTTTCCACTCTTTGTGAACACCGCTGTGAATTTGCCGAGTGACCTCAAAGTACAGGCTGCTGTGGGGCTTGCGCGGCTGACTAAAGAGGGGCATATTGGCTTCTCGCGGGGTGCGGTTGCCCTTCTTGACATTGCAACGCACGCAGGCGGCGACCATGTTCTCCCAGGTGTCGCCGCCGCCGCGCGATCGCGGCAGGACATGGTCAAGGGTCAGGCCATCACCGCTGTAGTTGCAGTACTGGCAGGTGTGGTTGTCGCGCTGGAGCAGATTGCGCCGGGTGAGCGGAATATCTTTGTAGGGCACACGCACGTAGTGGCGCAGGCGGATTACCGTAGGCAGGGGAAAGTCGGCATAGACAAACTTGCCGTTATGCTCAACTCGCTCAGCCTTACCCTTGATAATGAGAACAACTGCCCGGCGCCAGCTCGTTATGTTGAGCGGTTCATAGGAGGCGTTTAGCACCAGAACCTTACCCATTCTTATGCTTGGTTAATTGGCTAAAGAATATTAGCTTTATGGTAGCACAGAAGCTAAATTGAGCGTTTAGCCCCAGATCCAAGGCCACCCTGCCGGCCCCAGCCCGTCTCCCTGGCGGCACCTCGATCAGCCAGGGCCAGATCTGGCGTTATGCTGGCGCTATGATGGGTCGCTAGCCCCCCAGGGCTATCCCGGTGAAGGAGGAGAAACCGATGCTGAGTTGGGAGCAAACCCCAAGCCTAGAACCCATGCGCTGTTGCCGCGCCTGGGTTGAGATTGATCTGGCGGCCCTGCGGCACAACGTGCAACAGTTGCGGGGGGTGCTGCCCGCCTCTACCCAGCTGATGGCGGTGGTCAAGGCCGATGCCTACGGCCACGGAGCTGTCACGGTGGCCCAGACCGTGCTCCAGGCGGGGGCGGCCTGGCTAGGGGTAGCCACGGTACCCGAGGGCATTGAGCTGCGGGCGGCGGGCATCCAGGCCCCGATTTTGGTGATGGGGGCGGTCAATAGCACCGAAGAAATGCAGGCGATCGCCCACTGGCGGCTCCAGCCTACCCTGGTTAACCCCAAACAGGCCCTGGTGTTTTCGGAAACCCTGGCCAAGCTGTCCGCCGCCCGCCCCCTGGGGGTGCATCTCAAAATCGACACCGGTATGACCCGGCTGGGCTTCCCCTGGGCCGAGGCGGTAGACTTCGTGCGGTTTGTGCACCAGCTGCCCCACCTCAAAATCGACAGTCTTTACTCACACCTGGCTACCGCCGACGATCCCAACCCGGCCACGATGCAGCTGCAACAGCAGCGTTTTACCGCCGCCGTGGAGAGTTTGCAGCGCCAGCACCTGCTCCCTCCCCGCCTACACCTGGCCAATACCGCTGCTACCCTGGCTGATCCAACTCTGCACTATGACCTGGTGCGCGTGGGCCTGGGCCTCTACGGCGTCTACCCAGCTCCCCATTTGCAAACCCAGGTAGACCTTCACCCCGTCATCCAGATCAAAGCTCGCATTACCCACCTCAAGGCCGTGCCCGCTGGCACAGGCATTAGCTACGGCCACCAGTATGTGTGCGATCGCCCCATTCGGCTGGCCGTGGTCGGCATTGGCTATGCCGACGGGGTACCCCGGATTCTCTCTAACCGGCTCCAGGTGATCGTCAAGGGCCACCTGGCCCAGCAGATCGGGGCCATCACCATGGATCAGCTGATGCTGGACGTGACCGGCATCCCCAACCTGCAGGAGGGCGACGTGGTCACCCTCCTGGGACGTGATGGCAGCCATACCCTCAGCCCCGACGACTGGGCCGCCATGGCCAACACCATCAGCTGGGAAATTCTCTGCGGCTTTAAGCACCGTCTACCCCGCATCGCCGTAGAGCAAGTCCTACCCGCCCCAGCCCGGCCCAGGATAGGCCCAGGATAGGCCCTACAGCGCTTCTAGCACCGCTAATAGGTGTGCGGGGGTGGCCTGGGCATGGAGCAGCGAAAACAAGTGGCTGTAGCGCAACCGTCCCTGGGCGTCTAGCACAAACTGGGCCGGTAGCGGTTCTCCTAACGCCTGGCCTGTGTGGTAAGCGCGAAAGGTTGTGCCAGTCTCATCACTCAGCAGGGGCACGGTGAGACCGAGGTCGTCTATGACGGCCTGCCCCTGCCGTCGAATCGTGCGGGTTACCACCAGAACCTCGGCCCCAGCGTTGCGAAACTGAGCATACCCCTGGTTGAGGGCGACCAGATTAGGGTAGCGTTGGGAACCATAGGCCAGATCAGCCCGGATCCGCTCAAAGCTCAGCACAACCGGCTGCTTGCCCCGCCAGTTGGCCAGGCGTACCGTGTGCTGGTGGGTCACATCCCACAACGCAAAGTCGGGGGGGATCTGACCCAGGGGCAGCGCCAGGCTAGGGGGATGAGGCAGCCAGTCGCGCCAGAAAGGTGCTGTCGCAGAGCGGGATAGCCCCGTAGTCATAGTAGGGCCGGGGTAGAGAGATGGGGCATCACGACGGGGTAGGACCTAGACTGCGGCAAAAAACGCTTTAGACTTAACCGGGTCAGGAATCATCGTTTTATCACCGGGTTGCCAGTCTACGGGGCAGACCTCGTCCGGGTTAGTCTGCACATGCTGAATGGCCTGCAAAACCCGCAGGGTTTCATCGACCTTGCGGCCAAAGGCGAGATTGTTGATGGTGGCATGCTGCAGAACCCCATCTCGGTCGATGATAAACAGCCCGCGCAGGGCCACGCCACTCTCCGGATCGAGGACACTATAGGCCGCACCGATGTCTTTTTTAATGTCAGACACGAGGGGATAGTTGAGGTCGCCGACGCCACCCAGCTTGCGATCGGTTTGAATCCAGGCCAGGTGGGCAAACTCGCTGTCGACAGAAATACCTAAAATCTCGGTATTGAGAGCTTTGAACTCACCGTGGCGATCGCTGAACGCCGCGATCTCTGTGGGGCATACAAAGGTAAAGTCTAAGGGATAGAAGAACAGGACAACGTACCGACCCCGATAGTCCGACAGCTTAATGATCTTGAAGTCCTGATCAACTACGGCGGTAGCGGTAAAGTCGGGTGCTAGCTGACCGACCCGCAAACAGCCTTCCCTCGTATCAGTCATAGCCTTACTCCCTAAAGGTCTTGCCCCACGGTGGGTAGTCCCATCATAGTATCTAGGCCGTAGGAATGATCAACCAAACAGGTTCAACAACCCTAGCTTGTCCTCGGAATAAAGCCTAGCCAAGCCATGGAGAAAATTAAGGGGTTGAACAAAATGGCTCAGGCGTGATTTGAACACGCGACCAAGGGCTTATGAGTCCCCTGCTCTACCACTGAGCTACTGAGCCACAGGTAGCATTTAGACGACTCAACCAGCAGCTGATTGAGTAGCCAACGATTTACAAATTTATCACACAACCGTCAGGACACCAAAGCAGAACCTGTAAATCCCAGCAATTGTAAATTCAAAAATTCTAGGGGCTGAAACCCTTGATACCTCGTTCAGATCAAGTTCCATTGATGGGCATTGATCGGCTAAAACGCCGTAAACTCGTTCCGAATTTATTTTT
>Ga0169931_10012746_pt1 | contig 11601 bp, 9 predicted proteins | sample Kivu_15m_20L_FD_129675 | JGI IMG/M metagenome (GOLD analysis project Ga0169931, IMG submission 129675) | Freshwater microbial communities from Lake Kivu, Western Province, Rwanda to study Microbial Dark Matter (Phase II) - Kivu_15m_20L... | ecosystem: Environmental > Aquatic > Freshwater > Lake ... | reverse complement strand
GCGGCCGGGCGGATCGTCGAGCTCCGGGTCGCCATCGGCGACCGGGTCTCGAAGGGCACGGTGCTGGCCATCGTCGAGACGGCCGTTGAGACGGCCGCCGCAACACCCGGATCCTCCGGCGCCAGCGGCTCGGGGAGGGCCATGGCCGACTCGGCAGGCGCTCGCGAGGCGGCGGCGGCCCCGCAAGGCGTTAGGGCCGCATCGGGGGCGGCCCCACTGGGCATCACGCCGGCAGGGCCGGCGCTCCGGAGCACCGGCGGGGACACCGCCGTCCGGGCCGACCTCGACTGCCGGCTGCTGGTGCTGGGGGCGGGTCCTGGCGGCTATTCGGCCGCGTTCCGCGCCGCCGACCTCGGGCTCGACACGGTACTGGTCGAGCGGTACCCCACCCTGGGCGGCGTCTGCCTGAATGTCGGCTGCATCCCTTCGAAGGCGCTGCTGCACGTGGCGGCGGTGGCCGATGAGGCGCGCGCGCTGTCGGCCCACGGGATCGACTTCGGCGAGCCGCGCATCGACCTCGATGCCCTGCGCACGTGGAAGGACAAGGTCGTGGACCGGCTCACCGGCGGCCTGGCGGGCATGGCCCGCGCCCGCAAGGTGCGCGTCGTCCGGGGCAGCGGGCGCTTCCTCGACCCCCATCACCTCGAGGTCGAGCTGACCGGAGGGACGGGTCGCGAGGCCACTGGCACCCGCCAGGTGATCCGCTTCGAGCAGGCCATCATCGCTGCCGGCAGCCAGGCGGTGCAGCTGCCCTTCCTGCCCGACGACCCCCGGGTGCTCGACTCCACCGGCGCACTGCTGCTGCGCGACCGGCCCCGGCGGATGCTGGTGATCGGCGGCGGCATCATCGGCCTCGAGATGGGCACGGTCTACTCCACCCTCGGCGCCCGGCTCGACGTGGTCGAGATGCTCGACGGCCTGATGCCGGGAGCCGACCGGGATCTGGTCAAGGTCTGGCATAAGCACAACGCCTACCGCTTCGACCGGGTGATGCTGAAAACGAAGACGGTCCGGGCCGAAGCCGTGCCCGAGGGCATCCGAGTCTGGTTCGAAGGAGAGCAGGCTCCCGCCGAGCCGCAGCTCTACGACGCAGTCCTCAGCGCAGTGGGCCGCAGCCCGAACGGAGGCCGCATCTCGGCCGAGCGGGCGGGGGTCGAGGTCACCGACCGGGGCTTCATCCCGGTCGACTCCCAGATGCGCACCAACGTGCCGCACGTGTTCGCGATCGGTGATCTGGTCGGCCAGCCGATGCTGGCCCACAAGGCCGTGCACGAAGGCCACGTGGCCGCCGAGGCGGCCGCGGGCGAGAAGTCGCACTTCGACGCCCGGGTCATCCCGTCGGTGGCCTACACCGATCCTGAGATCGCGTGGGTGGGACTGAGCGAGGAGGAGGCCGCCCGCCGCGGCATCGAGCTGGGCCGGGCGAGCTTCCCCTGGGCGGCCTCGGGCCGCGCGATCGCCAACGGTCGCGACGAGGGTTTCACCAAGCTCCTGTTCGACCCGTCGACGCACCGGATCGTGGGCGGTGCCATCGTGGGGACCCACGCGGGCGACATCATCGGCGAGTTGGCGCTCGCGATCGAGATGGGTGCCGACGCCACCGATATCGGCCGCACCATCCACCCGCATCCCACGCTCGGCGAGTCGATCGGGATGGCTGCCGAGCTGTTCGAGGGCGTCTGCACCGACCTGCCTCCTGTGCGAAGACGCTGAACGCCGATCGCCGGCCGCACGAGCGGCCCCGGGGAACAGGATCAGTCGGGCGCCTTGGCCAGACGCTCGCGCGCCCGTGCGACTGCCGCCCGCACCTGCGCGGGCGCCGTGCCGCCCAGATGGTCGCGGGAGGCCACTGAGCCTTCGAGCGTGAGCACGCCATGCACGTCTTCAGTCACCAGCGCACTGAAGCCGCGCAGTTCCTCGATCGAGAGCTCGGCAAGCTCGCGCCCCGACTCGGCAGCGATGCGGACCGCCCGGGCCACCGCCTCGTGCGCGTCCCGGAAGGGCAGCCCCTTGCGGACGAGGTAATCGGCCAGGTCGGTCGCAGTAGAGAAGCCCTCGGCCGCAGCCGCACGCATCCGGGCCGCATTCACCCGGATGCCCCCCACCAGGTCCGCGAAGATCCGCAGCGTGGCTGTCAGGGTGTCGGCGGCGTCGAACAGCGGCTCCTTGTCTTCCTGGTTGTCCTTGTTGTACGCGAGTGGCTGCCCCTTCATCAGCGTCAGCAGCGCCACCAGGTGCCCGTTGACCCGCCCGGTCTTGCCGCGAGCCAGTTCCGGCACGTCGGGGTTCTTCTTCTGCGGCATGATCGAGCTGCCGGTGCAGAACCGGTCGGCCAGGTCGACGAAGCCGACGCGTGGACTCATCCAGATCACCAGTTCCTCGGACAGCCGCGACACGTGGGTCATCGCCAGCGCGGCCGCGGCGCAGAACTCGATCGCGAAGTCCCGGTCGGACACCGCGTCAAGCGAGTTCGCGCACACCGCATCGAACCCCAGTGTGCGCGCCACCCGTTCCCGGTCGATCGGGAAGCTGGTGCCAGCCAGCGCCGCCGCCCCCAGCGGCAGCCGATTGACCCGCCGGCGGCAGTCGGCCATCCGCTCGTCGTCGCGGGCAAACATTTCCACGTAGGCCATCAGGTGGTGGCCGAAGGTCACCGGCTGAGCCACCTGCAGGTGGGTGAAGCCCGGCATCAGGGTATCGGCGTGCGCCTCGGCCAGCGTCACCAGCGCCTTCTGCAGTTCGGCCAGCAGCGAGCGGGTTTCGTCGATCGTCGCCCGCAGCCAGAGCCGGATGTCGGTGGCGACCTGGTCGTTGCGCGAGCGGGCGGTATGCAGCCGCTTGCCGGCGTCACCCACCAGGTCGGTCAGGCGCTTCTCGATGTTCAGGTGAACGTCTTCCAGATCGAGCGACCATACGAAGGCGCCCGACTCGATCTCGGCGGCGATGGTGGCCATGCCGCTGCGGATCGCGGCGAGGTCGGCCGCCGTCAGCAGCCCCACCGTCTCGAGCATGTCGGCGTGGGCCAGCGAACCCTCGATGTCGAACCGGGCGAGGCGGCGGTCGAAACCCACCGAAGCGGTGTAGCGCTTGACCAGCTCCGCCACCGGCTCCGAGAACCGTGCCGACCACGCCTGCGCTTTCTTGTCGAACTGATCTGTCATACTTCGGCATCCATGGCGCCCAGCGACGGAAAAGCCGCCGATTATAAGTCCGATACCCTGTCGGTCGAGCAGGCCTTGAAGGCTCGCCGGCAGACCGAGGGTGGGCAGGCGCCGGTGATTCCCGATACCTGCAACCTCGGCATCGTTCTGCGCATCCTGGTTCCGCTCAACGTCATCGCGCTGCTGGCGGCGATCGTCCTCAGCGCGGGCCCCATGCAGGCGATGAGCCGCTTTCTGGATATCGCGGTCATCCTCGAGCCCTCGGCGCTCGCATCGCTGGTGATCCTGTGCGTTGCGCGCAAGGGGGTCAACGGAGCCGCGCTGCCGCTGCAGTGGGCGATGGGTCTCGGTGTGCCGGCACTGCTCGCCGGCCTGGCCGCGCTGATCGTGCAGCGCTTCGTCGAACCCGAGATCGGGGCCCTCGATGCGTTCTGGGGGGTGGCTGGCCGGGCCGCCGGCGCTGCCGCAGCGGCGTGGCTGCTGATCGAGTACTTCCGCCTGCGTGCACGCGCCTACTCGCCGTCGTTCTCGGAGGCCCGCCTGCAGGCCCTGCAGGCGCGGATCCGGCCGCACTTCCTGTTCAACAGCCTCAACACCGTCCTGGGCCTGATGCGCAGCGACCCGCGGCGCGCCGAGACGACCCTCGAGAACCTCGCCGACCTGTTCCGGGTGTTCATGCGCGACGCCCGCGAGTTGGTGCCGCTTGACGACGAGGTGGTGACCTGCAAGGAGTACCTGGCGATCGAGCAGCTGCGCCTCGGCGAGCGGCTCCAGGTCCGCTGGCGGCTCGACCTGATGCCCGGCGACGCGCTGCTGCCCTCGCTGCTGCTGCAGCCGCTGATCGAGAACGCAGTGCACCACGGCATCGAGCCGAGCGCCGACACCGGAACCGTCGAGATCTCCATCGAGCGCGCTGGCGAGCGGGTCCGGGTCGAAATCGCCAATCCGGTCACCACCACCCCGCCGGTGCGGCCCGGTAACCAGATGGCACTCTCGAATGTGCGTGAACGACTGATGCTGCTGTACGATATTGAAGCTGAGCTCAAGACCGGCATCGCGAACGATCGGTTTCGGCTCCAGTTGGAATTCCCATACAGAAGAGAAAGAAGACGCCGCGATGTCCGACGCTACTTCGATCCTGATCGTTGACGACGAAGCGCCCGCCCGGGCGCGGCTGCGCGAGGTCATGGCCGACCTGGCGCCCGAGTTCCCCCACCGCATCGTCGGCGAGTCTGCCAACGCGCCTGAGGCGCTTGCGCAGATCGAGTCGCAACGTCCGCAGATCGTGCTGATGGACGTTCAGATGCCTGGCATGACCGGCATCGAGCTGGCGCGCCATATTTCGGCGCGTGCAGCCGAGGCCGATCACGACGCGCCCAAGCCGATGCCGCTGGTCATCTTCGTGACCGCCTTCGACGAATTCGCTGTCGAGGCCTTCGAGGTCAACGCCCTCGATTACCTGCTCAAGCCGGTCCGCGCGCAACGGCTGCTGGGTGCCCTGAAGCGGGCCCAGACGCTGCTTCCGGCCGAACACCTCGAGGCGATCGACCAGCTGGCCCGGGCCACCAATACCCGCCGCCGACATCTGTCGGTACACGAGCGCGGCCGGGTCATCCTGGTGCCGCTCGACCAGGTGCTCTACCTGAAGGCCGAGCTGAAGTACATCACCGTGCGCACTCGTGAACGCGAGTACCTGATCGAGGAGTCCCTCACCTCGCTCGAGGACGAATTCAAGGATCGGTTCGTGCGCATCCACCGCAACGCGCTGGTAGCGCGTCCGTCCATCGCCGGCTTCGAGCGGGTCACGCCCACGGGCGACGGCGAAGCCGGCGACCCGTACTGGCAAGTCGTGCTTCGCGAGGTGACCGAGAAACTGCCGGTCAGCCGTCGACAGTGGTCGATCGTCAAGGGTCTGGTCAGCTGAGCGCCGTTGCCGCGCCGCCGCGGCGGCTGACCATCGCGACCCGGGAGAGCCGGCTGGCGCTCTGGCAGGCGTGCCACGTGCGCGAGCGTCTGCTCGAGCTCTACCCCGACTGCCGGGTCGAACTGCTGGGCATGACCACCTCCGGCGACCAGATCCTCGACCGTTCCCTCAACGAGATTGGCGGCAAGGGCCTGTTCACCAAGGAACTCGAGCACGCACTTGCCGACGGCCAAGCCGACCTCGCCGTGCACTCGCTCAAGGACGTCCCGATGCACCTGCCCGGCGGCTTCGAGCTTGCCGCGGTCATGAGACGCGAGGACCCGCGCGACGCGTTCGTCTCACCTTTGCATCCGGGGCTCGACGCGCTTCCCGCGGGTGCCCGGGTGGGCACCTCGAGCCTGCGGCGAGCGGCCCAGCTGAGCGAGCACCGGCCCGATCTCCGGATCGAGCCCATTCGGGGCAACCTCGACACCCGGCTCGCCAAGCTCGATCGTGGCGAGTTCGACGCGATTGTCCTGGCCGCTGCGGGCCTCAAGCGGCTCGGTCTGGCCAACCGGATCCGCGAGATCATGCCGCCTGCCACCAGCCTGCCGTCGCCCGGCCAAGGCGCCCTGGGCATCGAGGTGGTGTCCCGGCGGTCCGAGCTCCGGGCCTGGCTGGCGCCCCTGGCCGATCGTCGGACCTGGCTCGAGGTGAGCGCCGAGCGTGCGGTCTCCCGCGAGCTGGGCGGCAGTTGCAGGGTGCCGCTGGCCGCCTACGCGGTGGTGCGCCCCGACGGCCACCTCGCCCTCGATGCGCTGCTGGCGCACGAGGGCCGGGTGCGGCGCGTTTCGGTGGTGGGCCCGGCGCCGGTTACCGCCCATGGTCCGGCGCCGCTGCCCGACGATCCCGACCTCGCCGCGGCGGAGCGCCTGGGCCGGCAGGCGGCCGACGCGTTGCGCTAATCCGGCCGCCGGGCCGCAGCATGGCCCCCGGCACCCTCGTGCTGACCCAGCCGGCGCTGCGTACCAGCGCCATGGCCGCACGCCTGCGAGCGCGCGGGATCGCTGTCGTGCACTGGCCGCTGAGCGAACTGTCCGAGGCGCCAGGGATCAACTGGCGCCACCTCGTGGTCGAACTGGCGGCCTGCGACTGGGTGCTGTTTCCGAGCCCGGGCGCCATCACCGTCGTTCTGTCCGGCCTGGAGCGCTCCGCGCTCGATTGGCCGCCCGGCCCGGGCATCGGGCTGGTTGGGGCCGGCAGCGCCGAGGCACTCGACGCCTGGTCGGGACGGCTCCCCGGTCTCGCACAGGCCGTCGTGGCAACCGCGGACGGTCCGGTGCAGGACGCCGACGCACTGCTGAGCCGGGCCGAGTTCGCCACGCTGCACCACCGGCGGGTGGCGGTGATGCGTCGCGCCGACGCCGGTGAACGCTGGATCAGCACGCTGCGTGCTCGCGGCGCCGAGGTGCATGCGCCGCTGGTCTATCGTTCGAGTCCGCTGCAGCCGCCGGCGGATGCAGCCGCATGGGTCGCGGCCCGCGCGGCCGCCGATGCGGGTTTCGCCGTCGCGGTTGCCGATACCGGCAGCGGCGATCGCTTGAGCCGTTTCGTCGCCGCGCAGCCGGCCGGCGAGTGGGTCCTTGCGCAGCCGATGCTCACTCAGCATCCGCGCGTCGCCGAATCGCTGACGGCCGGCGGCTGGCGTCGAGTGGTGCTGCATGCACCCGGGACGGCCGCACTCGTCGCCGCGTTAGAATCACTGCGGGTTTCCCAATCATGAACGATTCCCCAGAGGCTGGGGCCGCCGGACAGGCGGCTCGCGCCGAAGCCGAGACCGCCCGCGACGCCAGCTCGCCGGCTGCGGCGGCGTCGCGTCCGTCCTCCGCGGGTCCGGTGTCAACGGCCTCGGGCCAGCAGCGGACCGTCCTGATCGGCATCGCTGCCGTGCTGCTGATCGCGATCACGGCAGTCTGGTTCGGGAACCAGCGACTGGCGAGAGCGGAGCGCGACTTCGCCCGGCGGCTGCAGTCGGTCGAGCTGGCCGCGGCACAGCGTCAGGAGCAGGCGCGGCTGCTGGCAGACACGCTGCGCGAGGCCCAGGGCAGGCTCGCGCTGATGGAGGCCCGGCTGGCTGAATCGCTCGGGCAGCAGCTTCAGCTGCGCCAGCTCTACGATGAGATGGCGCGCAACCGCGGCGATCTGCTGCTGGCCGACGTGGAGAACTCGATCCTGATCGCCGAGCAGCAGTTGCAGCTCGGCGGCAACGTCCAGGGCGCCCTGCTGGCGCTGCAGCACGCCGACCAGGTCCTGGGCCGCGCGAGCCTGCCCTCGGCGATCGCGCTGCGCCGAACGGTCGCCCAGGACATCGAGCGCCTGAAAGCAGTGCCTCAGGCAGACTTCACCGCCGCCGTCGCACGCCTGGACGCGGTGATCGGTTCAATCGAGCAGATGCCGGCGCTGGCCGACCTCGAGCCGGCCCGTCCACCGGCCTCGGAGACGCCGCGGCAGCCCTCCGCGCGGCCGCAGTCACCGATGCCTTCAGCGGAGGATGCGCCGCCGGGGCCGCCCGATGCCCCGGGCGACTGGCAGGAGCTGGCCCAGCGCGTGTGGCGCACTGTGCGGCAGGGCTGGGAGGTCTTCCTCGCCGAGCTGCGCGGGCTCCTGCGGGTTCAGCGCGTAGACCGGCCCGACGCGCTCCTCTTGAGCCCCGATCAGCGCTTCTTTGCGCGCGAGAACCTGCGGCTGCAACTGCTGCACGCCCGCATGAACCTGCTGTCGCGCAACGAGGCCCTGTTCCGGGCCGACGTCAGCCGCTCGCTGCAGTCGATCGAACGCTGGTTCGATCCCCGGCACCGTGCAGTCGCCGGGAACATCGCGACGCTCAGGCAGCTGCAGGCCACCGAGCTGGCCTCCGACCTGCCGTCACTGGCCGACAGCCTGTCGGCCATCCGCGCGGCGCGTGCCGCCAGCGAGGCGAGGTAGCCCGATGCGCTGGATCGTCTGGGTACTGCTGGCGTTCGCAACCGCAGTCGGACTGGCGCTGCTGATCCGTTTCAATCACGGCAACGTCGCCATCCTCTGGCCGCCCTATCGGGTCGAAGTGTCGGCCAACCTGGCGCTGGCACTGTTGACGGTCGCCTTTGTGGTGCTGCACGTGCTCGTGAATGGCACCTCCCGCGCGCTGGCGCTGCCCGGACGCATCCGCGATTACCAGGCCCGCCGCCGCGAGCGGAAGTCCACCGCAGCGCTGCGCGACAGCGTGCTGGCCTTCTTCGAGGGGCGGCTTGGTCGGGTCGAGCGCCTCGCCCGTGCCGCGCAGGCCTCGCCGGCCACCGCCGGGGCCGCGGCGCTTTTGGCGGCCCGTTCGGCCCAGCGCCTGCAGGAGCCCGAGCGGCGGGATCGCTGGCTGACCGAGGCCGCACAGGCACCCGAAGTGGAGCATGCGCTGCAGATGACACAGGCTGAGCTGGCGGTCGAGGAGCAGCGCAACGAAGAGGCGATCGACCTGATCCGCAAGCTCAACCCCGGCGGCGCGCCACGTCAGCTCGACGCGCTGCGCACCGCGCTGCGCGCCTACGAGCAGGCCGAGCGCTGGGACGACGTGCTCCAGACACTGCGGCTGGCCGAGAAGCGCGAGGCGCTGGAGCCGGCCGCGATCCGGCGGCTGCGGACCAGCGCCTTCGACGCACTGCTCGCGCGCAAGGCGGGCGACCTGCCGGCGATCCGCGAGCTTTGGCGAGCACTACGTCCCGAGGATCGGACACTGCCCGAGCTGGCGGCCGGCGCTGCGCGGGCGCTGATCGACGGCGGCTCCCCCGAGGAAGCGCGCCGGATCCTCGAGCACGCGCTCGACGCCGGCTACGGCGACCGGCTGGTGGTGGTTTACAGTCGTCTCGGCACGGTGGCGCTGCGTGACCGGCTCGCGCGGCTGGAAGGCTGGCGCGAGCGGTATGGCAACGAGCCGGGGCTGTTGCTGACGCTTGGGGGGATCTGCGCGGCCGAGAAGCTCTGGGGCAAGGCCGAGGACTACCTGACCCTGGCGCTGCGCCTGCAGCCGTCGGTGGCTGCCCACGTGGCGCTCGGCGAGCTGTACGAAGCCATCGAGCGCCCGGCCGATGCCGCAGCTCAGTTCCGGATGGGGGCGCGGCTCGCGATCGACTGACCCGGGAACCGGCGACCTCGGCTCCATTGCGGCGGGGGCCGGCGGATCTGCCGCCGGCCGTTTTCCGGTCAGCCGTGCCGCAGGGCCACGGTCTTCAGCGTGGTGAAGCCGTACAGCGCCTCGAAACCCTTTTCCCGGCCATGGCCGCTGGCCTTGACGCCGCCGAACGGGAGTTCCACGCCGCCGCCGGCGCCGTAGTTGTTGATGAACACCTGGCCGGCCTGCAGCCGCCGGGCCAGCCGCATCTGCCGCGCGCCGTCACGGGTCCAGACACCGGCCACCAGGCCGTAGCGGGTCCCGTTGGCCAGCGCCAGCGCCTCGTCCTCGTCGTCGAACGCCTGGGCGGCGAGCACCGGGCCGAACACCTCTTCCTGCCACAGGCGGCTGTCGGCAGGCACATCGCGCAGCAGCACCGGTGCCTGGTAGAAGCCGTCGGACGGCGCGTCATCCACGATTGCGCCCTGCGCCATCGGCGCAAGGCCGGCGCCTGCGGCCTCCGACAGGAACTCACGGACCCGCAGCAGCTGCTTGCGGTTGACCAGCGGCCCGAGGTCGAGGTCGCGTTCGGCGGGCCCTGCGCGCAGTGCACGGAAGCGGCCTGCCAGCGCCGCCAGCAGGGACTCGTAGAGCGGCCGCTCCACCAGCAGCCGGCTGCCGGCCGAGCAGGTCTGGCCGGCGTTCTGAATGATCGCGTTGACCAGGGAGGGCAGGGCGGTGTCGATGTCGGCGTCGGCGAACACCAGCTGCGGCGACTTACCCCCGAGCTCGAGCGTGACCGGGCAGTGGTGCGCCGCGCCGGCTTGCGCCACCCGCCGGCCGGTTTCGCAGGAGCCGGTGAAGGAGAGGTGGTCGACCCCAGGGTGCTCGGCCAGCGCCTGCCCGGCCTCGGGCCCGAGCCCGGTCACGATGTTGAGGGCGCCCGGCGGGAAGCCCGCCGCCGCGGCCAGCTCGGCGACCCGCAGCAGCGACAGGCAGGCGTCCTCGGCGGGCTTGACCACACAGGCATTGCCGGCGGCCAGCGCGGCGCCCACCGAGCGACCGAAGATCTGCATCGGGTAGTTCCAGGGCACGATGTGTCCGGTCACGCCGTGCGGCTCGCGCAGGGTGAACGCGGTGTACCCGTCCTGATAGGGGATGGTCTGGCCGTGCAGCTTGTCGGCGGCGCCGGCGTAGAACTCGAAGTAGCGGGAGAGTGCCACCGCATCGGCCCGCGCCTGCCCGAGTGGCTTGCCGGTGTCCTGCGACTCGAGCCGGGCGAGCTCCCCGGCATGCGACCCGACCGCATCGGCCCAGCGCCTCAGCAGCCGCCCGCGCTCCACCGCGGTCGTGCGGCCCCACGACCCCTCGAAGGCGACCCGGGCGCTCGCCACCGCACGGTCGACGTCGGCCGACTCGCCCCGGGCGATCCACGCGAAGGTGGCGCCCGTGGAGGGATCGATCACCGGCAGCGTCTCGCCGCGGGCCGCGGGTACCGATGCATTGCCGATGAAGTGGGAGAAGGGGGGATGCGGGTCGGACATCGGACGGTCTCCGGTACAGGGGCGCGGGACGCCCAGCACCCGGATTATCCGTGATCCCGCCGCGACAGTCGGCGTGCTGCATTGCAGCATCGCCTGATACACTCCGAGTGCGAACAGTCCGCGAAACCGTCACGCCGGAGTCCCGCCATGAACCTCGATCGAGTCGACTCGGGACGCGACGTCCCCAACGAGTTCAACGTGATCATCGAGATCCCGATGAACGCCGACCCGATCAAGTACGAGGTCGACAAGAGCACCGGCGCCCTGTTCGTCGACCGGTTCATGATGACGTCGATGCACTATCCGTGCAATTACGGATATGTTCCTCATACGATCGCCGACGATGGCGATCCGGTGGACGTGCTGGTGGTCACGCCCTACCCGATCGCCGTGGGTGCAGTGATCCGCTGCCGTCCGCTGGGCGTGCTCAAGATGGAGGACGAGGCCGGCGGTGACTCCAAGCTGCTCGCGGTCCCGATCGACAAGGTGCTGCCCCTGTACAAGCATTGGCGCAAGGCCGCCGACCTGCAGCCCGAGCGGCTGCTGCAGATCCAGCACTTCTTCGAGCACTACAAGGATCTAGAGCCCGGCAAGTGGGTCAAGGTGCTGGGCTGGGGCGGCCCGGAGGACGCCGCCATCGAGATCGTCGACGGCATCGAGCGCTACCAGGCGGCGGTGGTCAAGCCCCAGTTCTGACGGCCGCGGGGCCGTTGGCCGCCGCCGCCGCGCTCAGGCCCCGCCGCGCAGCGGCGAACGGTCGGTGAGTTCGTCCAGGTACTGCTCCACTCCGCCCGACTCCCGCTCGAGGAACCGGGCGACCGCGTCCGAGAAGGCCGGGTGCGCCAGCCAGTG
>Ga0169931_10012745_pt1 | contig 11602 bp, 8 predicted proteins | sample Kivu_15m_20L_FD_129675 | JGI IMG/M metagenome (GOLD analysis project Ga0169931, IMG submission 129675) | Freshwater microbial communities from Lake Kivu, Western Province, Rwanda to study Microbial Dark Matter (Phase II) - Kivu_15m_20L... | ecosystem: Environmental > Aquatic > Freshwater > Lake ... | reverse complement strand
TGCGCAGCGCACCGAGGTTGGCGGCCACGATCCGGTCGCCGGCCGCCAGCCCCCGGAGCACCTCGATGCGCCCGCCGGCGCCGCGCTGCTCGTCGCGCAACCCGAGCACCACGTCGCGCTCGACCAGCACGCCGTCGACCACCCCGTAGACGAAGTGGCGCCCGGCGGCTTCGCGCAGGGCGGTGGCCGGCACCGCGATCACCGCGTCGCGGGCCTGTACGGCGAGGGTGCCCTGGGCGAACAGCCCGGCGCGCACCTGCGGGTCGCGGTGATCGAGCGCGATGTACACCGGCACCGACCGCGTGCCGGCCTGGGTGGCCGGGGCGATCCGGACGATCTGCCCGGTGTGCGGCTGCGCGACGCCCTCGATGGCCAGCGCCACCGGCTGGCCGACCCGGACCGCACCGAGCTCGGCCGCGGGCACCAGCGCCTCGATCTCCATCCGCGTCAGGTCGACGATGGACATCACCCGCGCGTCGACCGACAGCCGCTCGCCGGCCTGCGCGAAGCGCTCGGCGACGGTGCCGTCGATGGGCGCGAGCAGCCGCGTGTCGGCCAGCGCCCGCCGGGCCAGCGCCAGCTGGGCGGCGGCCGCATCCCGGTTGCCAGCGGCCACTTCCCAGGCCGAGCGGGCGGCATCGAGCGCGCTGCGCGAGACGAACTCGCGCTCGTGCAGCTGGCGGGTGTTCTGATAGTGCCGAAGGGCCTGTGCCACCTGCGCATCGGCCGCGGTCAGCTGCGCCGCACGCTCGCTGACCCGCACCTCGAACTCGGTGGGGTCCACCCGCGCCACCGGCTGGCCGCGGCGCACGGCGCTGCCCTCCTGGACGGTGACCTCGCGCAGCTCGCCGGCGACCTTGGTCCGCAGCATCGCCTGGCTGACTGGCCGCAGCGTGCCGGTCAGGGGGATGGACCGCGCCAGCGTGCCGGGCACGACCGTGAGCAGGTCGGCCTCGGCGAACTGCAGCACCGCCGGTGCGGGAGCGGCGGCCGGCGCCGCCGGTGCAGCGGCGCCACGGGCGCGCAACCAGGCCGCGCCGCCGGCCGCCAGCACGGCCGCCAGGAGGATCACGAGCAGCCGGGAGCGGGTCACGGGGCGGGGCGCAGCGAGGCGAGGATCAGGTCGATGTGCGTGTCGATCATCCGCTCGGGTGCCACCGTGACGCCGCCGGGTTGGCCCAGCTCGAAGGAGTGGGTCCAGATCGCCTTCATGACCAGCGGCGCAATCCACAGCTGTACCGCGGCTTCGACGTCGACCGGCCGGAACTCGCCGCTCGCCACGCCACGGACCACGACCGAGGCGAGCAGCGCGTCGTTGGGCCGGATGACCTCGTCGTGGAAGAAGCGGGCCACCTCGGGGAAGTTGCCGGCCTCCGAGACGATCAGCTTGCAGATGCCCGACAGGCGGGTGGCGCCGAAGTCGGTCCACCAGCACTGCACGAAGGAGCGGATCAGCGCCGAGGCGGGCTCGCCGGACCCCTCGATGCGCTCGCGGAAGGCATCGAGCATGGTCACGATGTTCTCGCGTACCAGCGCCTTGAACAACTCCTCCTTGTTGGCGAAATACAGGTAGAGCGTGCCCTTGGACACCCCGGCGCGCGCGGCGATGTCGTCGAGCCGGGTCGCGGCGTAGCCGCGCTCCACGAACAGCTCGAGCGCCGCCGCCAGCAGCTCGGACGGGCGGCTTTCCTTGCGGCGCTCCCAGCGGGGCGCCGCGACCGCCGCGGCAGCGGGGGGCGTCGGCGAAGCAGGCATCAGTTACTGACCATTCAGTCAGTAATGATAGGACGAGGCCCCGCCCGGGGTCAACCGAAGCCGGCTGGGGCTGCGCCCGAGTCGGGCCCCGGTGTGCGACCATCGGCGGGTCGAACCCACCCGCCCCCCGAATGAGCGACACCGGCGACACCCTGACCCTCGGTCCGGTCACCGTGCATTTCGGTGACCGCCACGGCAAGTATCCCGACGGCAACCAGGTGATCGTGCGCGGCCGAGACGCGCTGGTCGCCTTCGACACGCCGTGCGTGTCCAACCGGATCGCCGGGGTGCTCGACGCCGTCGACCTGGTGATCCTGGGGCACGTCCACGAGGACCATGTGGCCGGCCTGCACCGCCTGCCGCGCGCGGCGGTGCACGTTCACGAGGCCGACGTGGAGGCCGCCCGCAGCTGGGACGGCCTGGCCCGCCACTACGGCTATCCGGAGCCGGTGCTGGCGCAGATGCGCGGCATGCTCGAACGCGATTTCCACTGGGCGCCGCGCCCCGACGCGATCGCCTATGCCGACGACGCCACCTGGGACCTGGGCGGTGTGCGGGTGCGTGCGGTGCACCTGCCGGGCCACACTGCCGGCCACTGCGTACTGCTGGTCGAGCCGCACGGCGTGGCCTTCATCGGCGACATCGAGCTGTCCTCCTTCGGGCCCTACTACGGCGACGCCACCTCCAGCCTCGCCCGGTTCCGCGACACGCTCGAGCGGGTGGCCGACCTGCCGGCCAGCGCCTGGATCACCTCGCACCACAAGGGCGTGATCACTGATCGCGACGCCTTCCTCCGGGCGCTGCGGGCATTCGCCGCCCGGATCGACGAGCGCTCGGAGCGGCTGCTGGCCATGCTGGCCGACGGGCCCCGCTCGATCGACTCGCTGGTGGCGCAGCGGCTCCTGTACCCGCCGGGCTTCGCGGCGACGTGGGTGGGCTGCGCCGAGCGCCGCACGATCGGCCAGCACCTCGACGAGCTGCTGGCCGCTGGCAGGGTCGCCCGCACCGACGACGGCCGCTGGCGAGCGATCGCCCGGATCTGAGCGGGCGCCTGTGCCTGGAGCCGCCGGCCGTGCCGCCGCCGATACGCCGATCGGTTGTCGGCCGGGCTGCGGCGCCTGCTGCATCGCGCCGTCCATCTCCACGCCGATGCCAGGGCTGCCACGGGGCAAGCCCGCCGGCGTGGCGTGCCGGCACCTGCTGCCCGATCGCCGCTGTGCGCTGTTCGGCAGTCCGCAGCGACCGGCGTGCTGCGCCGGCCTGCAGCCCACGCCGCGGATGTGTGGCGATTCGCCGGCGCAGGCGCTGCGGTGGCTGGACCGGCTCGAGCGCGCGACCCGGCCCTGAGGGCCTCCACCCCGACGACCGGCGTCCGCCCGATCCCCGCGACTGAAGACGCCGGCCTGACCTGCGGCGCCGGTCGGCGGGGCCATCCGGCCCCTCGGGAAACCCGCAGCTCGCAGTCCCTGTTCGACGGACCCGTATACTGACCGGGCCATGAAGGTCCGCACGCTGCTCGCTTGGGTCGGTGGGGTCGCCCTGCTGGCCGCCGTCGGGTGGTGGTGGCAGCAGCGGCAGGCCGAGGCCGATGCGCCCCAGTTCCGGTCCGCTCGCATCGAGCGGGGCCCGATCGTGGCCACCGTGTCGGCCACCGGTACGCTGGCGGCTACCGTGCAGGTGCAGGTCAGCTCCCAGGTATCGGGGCAGATCCGCGAGGTGCTGGCCGACTTCAACGCCGAGGTCCGCAAGGGCCAGGTGATCGCCCGCCTCGACCCTGAGATCCACGAATACCGGGTGCGGCAGGCCGAGGCCGACCTCGAGGCGGCCCGTGCCCAGGTGGGCGTGCAGCAGGCCACGCTCGCCGCCCGCCGCTCCGACCTGTCCCGCGCCACCATCAACCTCGAGGAGGCGCGGCGCGACCTCGAGCGCAAAGTCGAGCTGGTCGCGCGCAACTTCATCGCGCCGGCCGAGCGCGACCGGGCCGCTGCGGTGGCGCGCGCGCTCGAGCAGGAGGTGGCCAGCGCCCGCGCCCAGGTCGAGCTCGTGCAGGCACAGATCCAGAACGTCCGCGCGATCGTCCAGCAGCGCGAGGCGCAGCTGGCCTCGGCCCGGGTCGACCTCGGCCGCACCGTCATCCGGGCGCCGGTCGACGGCGTGGTGATCAAGCGCTCGATCGAACCAGGCCAGACGGTGGCCGCCAGCTTCGCCGCGCCCGAGCTGTTCCTGATCGCGCAGGATCTGCGCGACATGCAGGTCGAGGTCTCGATCGACGAAGCCGAGGTCAGCCGGCTGCGGGCCGGCCAGAAGGTCAGCTTCACCGTCGATGCGTTCCCAGGGCGCCGCTTCGAGGGCACGGTCCGGCAGGTCCGCAAGGCCGCGCAGAACGTCCAGAACGTGATCACCTACACCGCGGTGGTGTCGGCCGCGAACGAGTCGTTGGTACTGGTGCCGGGCATGACGGCGAACGTCCGGATCGTCACCGACACTCGCGACGACGTGCTCAAGGTGCCGAATGCCGCGCTGCGGTTCCGCCCGCCGGGCTTCACCGACGCGCCGAAGGCGGCGTGGCTCCAGGCGCCGGCCGGACCGGCCGCCGTGCCGTGGGTCGTGCCGGTCTTGGCGCTGCTGCCGTCGGCCCAGGCCCAGGCGCCGGCGGCGGGGGCTGGGGCGGGGGGCGCGGGCGGGCTGCAGGTGTTCCGCGAGCGTCTCGTGCGCGAGCTTTCGCTCGACGAGGCGCAGCGCACCCAGCTCGACGGCATCTTCGCCGCGATGCGCGACCGGTTCGCGGCGGTCCGCGACGCGCCCGAGGCCGGGCGGACGCGGCTTGCCGAGCGCAACCGCGCCGAGCTGCGTGTCCGCATCAACGACATCCTGAACGACGGCCAGCGCCGCCAATATGCCGAGATCCTGGCCGAGACCTCGGGCCGGGCGGTGACCCGCGGCCGGGTCTTCGTGAGCGGCCCCGACGGGCGGCCGGTGCCCGTCGGGCTGCGGCTCGGCCTGTCCGACGGGGCGTTCACCGAGGTGGTCGCGGTGCTCGACGGCGCTCGGCTCCAGGAGGGCGACCGGGTCCTGGTGGGCACGGCTGCGGCGCGCGGTGCACCGGGGCCGGCGACCCCGGCCGGCCGCCCGCCCGGCCTGCGGCTGTAGGCACGGGGGGCCGTTGTTCATGCCGGCACCGCTGATCCGCTGCGAGGGACTGGCCAAGCGCTACGAGGTCGGCGGCGGTGGGGTGCACGCGCTGCGCGACCTCACGGTCTCGGTGATGCCCGGCGAATTCGTGGCGGTGATGGGACCGAGCGGTTCCGGGAAGTCCACGTTCATGAACCTGGTGGGTTGCCTCGACTCGCCGAGCGCTGGCCGCTACTGGCTGGCGGGCGAGGCGGTCGACGCGATGAGCCGCGACCAGCTGGCCGCGGTCCGCAACCGCCGGATCGGCTTCGTGTTCCAGCAGTTCAACCTGCTGCCGCGGACCAGCGCGCTCGACAACGTCGAGCTGCCGCTGCTCTATGCGGGCGTGCCGCGCCAGCAGCGGCGCGAGCGGGCGCTGCGCCGGCTGGGGCAGGTGGGGCTGGCCGAACGGGTGGACCACCACCCGCCGCAGCTCTCCGGCGGCCAGCAGCAGCGGGTTGCGATCGCACGGGCGCTGGTCAACGACCCGGCGCTCATCCTGGCCGACGAGCCCACCGGCGCGCTCGACTCGCGCACCAGCATCGAGGTGATGGCGCTGCTGCAGGCGCTCAACCGCGAGGGCATCACGATCCTGGTGGTCACGCACGAGCCCGAGGTGGCCGCCTTCGCCTCGCGGATCATCCTGTTCCGCGATGGGCGCCTGGTACGCGACACCGCCCACCGCGCGCAGGACGCGACGACGGCGCTCGCCGCCCTCGACCGCCAGACCGACACGGCACCCGTGACCGGCTCGGGCACGCTCGCCGGTGGCGCCCGATCCACTCGCGGGATCTGAGCATGGACCTGCTCGCCACGCTGCGCATCGCGCTCAAGGCGCTGCGCACCAACGCCCTGCGCTCGGCGCTCACGATGCTGGGCATCGTGATCGGTGTGGCCGCGGTGATCGCGATGATCGGGGTGGGCAAGGGGGCCCAGACCCGGGTCGAGGAGCAGGTGCGCAGCCTGGGTGCCAACGTGATGGTGCTGTGGCCGTCCTCGGTCAACGCCGGCGGGGTGCGCAGCGGCAGCGGCGGCGTGCAGACGCTCACCGAAGACGACGCCTGGGCGATCGCGCTCGAGGTGCCCGAGGTGGCGTTCGCCGCGCCCACCCAGCGGGGCTCCGGCCAGGTGGTCTTCGGCAACCAGAACTGGTTCGCCGCGGTGTTCGGCGTCGGCAACGACTTTTTCGAAGTCCGCGAGTGGGGGCTGGCTGCCGGGCGCCACTTCGAGCCTGCCGAGGTCCAGGGCTCGGGCAAGGTGATCATCCTCGGCCAGACGGTGGCGCGCCAGCTGTTCGGCGCCGATACGCCCTACGAGGACATGATCGACCGGGTGGTGCGGCTGCGGCGCGTGCCGCTCACCGTGATCGGCGTGGCCGAGCGCAAGGGCCAGAGCGCGGTCGGCCAGGACCAGGACGACTCGGTGTTCGTGCCGGTCTCCACTGCGCGCACCCGGCTGTTCGGGGTGGTCCAGGGCAAGCAGCGGCGTATCAACTCGATCTGGATCAAGGTGCACGCGGGCGAGGACATGAAGGCTGCCGAGGAGGGCATCCGCACGCTGCTGCGCCAGCGTCACCGGCTGGCCGACGGCCAGGACGACGACTTCACCATCCGCAACCTCACCGAGGTGATGCAGGCCCAGGAGGCGGCCAGCCGATCGATGACCGCGCTGCTGGCGGCGATCGCCTCGGTGAGCCTGCTGGTCGGGGGCATCGGCATCATGAACATCATGCTGGTGTCGGTCACCGAGCGGACCCGCGAGATCGGCCTGCGGATGGCGGTGGGCGCGCGCGGCCGCGACATCCTCTCGCAGTTCCTCATCGAGGCGGTCACGCTGTCCTCGATCGGCGGCGCGATCGGGATCGGGCTGGGCGTCCTGGCCGCCGAGCTGGTCGGCCAGTCGGCCGGATGGCGCATCGAGATCCAGACCGAGGCGGTGCTGCTGGCCTTCGGGTTCGCCGGCCTGATCGGCGTGTTCTTCGGCTACTACCCGGCCCGCAAGGCCTCCCGCCTCACGCCCATCGACGCCCTTCGCTACGAATGACATGAGCGCCTCACCGATCCCCAACGCCCTGTCCATCGCCGGCATCGACCCCTCCGGCGGCGCCGGCCTGCTCGCCGACCTGAAGGCGTTCTCGGCCCTGGGCGCCTACGGCTGCGGCGTGGTCGCCGCGCTCACCGCCCAGAACACCCGTGCGGTCACCGCGATCCACGGCGTGCCGCCGGCGTTCGTGCGCCAGCAGCTCGACACCCTGTTCGCCGACGTGCGGATCGACGCCGCCAAGATCGGCATGCTGGGCACCGCCCCGATCGCGCAGGCGGTCGCCGAAGGGCTGGCCGGCCCCTTGGCCACCGGCCGGCCGGCCCACGTGGTCGTCGACCCGGTGATGGTGGCCAAGAGCGGCGACGAGCTGCTCACGCGCGAGGCGACCGCGATGCTGATCGAGGCCATCCTGCCGCTGGCCACGGTGATCACGCCCAACCTGCCCGAGGCGGGCGTGCTGCTGCGCGAGCGGGCGCCCGAGACGCTGCGCGAGATGACCCGGGCCGCCGAGCGGCTGCGCCGGCTGCTGCCCGACGACGGGCATCGCTGGGTCCTGGTCAAGGGTGGGCACCTGCCCGGCGACCCGGTCGACCTGCTGCACGACGGCGACCGACTCATCGAGCTGCCCGCGCCGCGGATCGAGACCCGCCACACCCACGGCACCGGCTGCACGCTGTCGGCCGCGATCGCGGCCCTGCTGCCGCAGGTGGAGGGCGACGTGCCCGAGGCGGTGCGCCAGGCCAAGCGCTGGCTCACCGAGGCGATCCGGCGGGCCGGCGAGCTGTCGGTGGGCGGCGGGCACGGCCCGGTGCACCACTTCCACCAGGCCTGGCGACGCTGAGCGCGCGGGCCGGCCGGGCTGACGTTCAGACGGCGGCGAACGCGAGCTGCGAGCGGTCGGCGATCGCCACCCGGTCCTTGCCGGCCCGCTTGGCCACGTACATCGCCGCGTCGGCGGCGGCCACCAACCGCTCGAACACCGTGTGGGCCGGCAGCACCGGCAGCGGCGGGTCGTCGGGGGCCAGGGTCGCGATGCCGATGCTCGCGGTGCAGCCCGCCTGCCCGCCGTCGGGCGTGGGCACCCGCGCTGCGGCCAGCGCCTTGCGGACCCGCTCCATCGCGATCCGGGCGCCGCCCTCGTCGGTGTCCGGCATCAGGATCACGATCTCCTCGCCGCCCCATCGGACCACCGCGTCGGAGGTGCGCACCGCTCGCGTGCAGGAATCGGCGGCGGCGCGCAGCAGCGCATCGCCCACCGCGTGTCCGTGCCGGTCGTTGGCCGACTTGAAGTCGTCGAGATCGAGCAGGGCCACCGACAGGGGGCGCCGGGCGCGGCGGGCGAGGTCGATGTCGCGCTGCGCCACCACCAGCAGGGTGCGCCGGTTGAGCAGCCCGGTCAGCGGGTCCGTGCGGGCGAGCAGCAGCGCCTTCTCGTGCTCGCGCTCGAGCGCCCGCAGCAGCCCGATCACGATCCTCGCCACCGGGGCCGAGACGATCAGCGGCATCACGCTGCCCATGATCAGCGCGCGCCGCAGCCCGTCGCCGTAGCCTGGGCCGAGCCAGTGGACCATCAGCACCGCGCCCACCGTCAGGGCCACCGAGGCGCCCGAGACCAGCATCACCCCGCCCCAGGTGGGCAGGCGCAGCAGGCGGGCCGACAGCCACCGGCTGAGCGGGTCCATGGGTTCGGGTTCGGCGGGCGGCGTCATGGCGGATCCTGGCCCCGATTCTCCGGGGTTCGCGGCCCTGCGAACGTGCATTCAGTCGCGGTCGATCATTCCATTTCGGGACCGTGCCGACCGTCGGCGGCACGGCGGCGATCGACGGCGGCCCGGCAGCCGCGTGCGGCCCGCCCGGGATCCGGGCCGCTGCGGTAGCAGGCACCGGGCGCCTAGGCCGTCCGGTGCGGCGTCGCCCGAGGGCCTTCGCGTACCATGGCGGCGTGGACTCCGTTGCCGATCCCCAGGCCCAGGCCGAAAGCCCATCCTGCGCGCCGCTGGCGCACGCCGCCCGCGAGGTGCTGCTGCGGGTCTTCGGGTTCCCCTCGTTCCGCGGCCTGCAGCAGCCGGTCGTGGAGCACCTGATCGCGGGCGGCGACGCGCTGGTGCTGATGCCCACCGGGGCCGGCAAGTCGCTGTGCTACCAGGTGCCGGCACTGGTGCGCGAGGGCACCGCGGTGGTGGTCTCGCCGCTGATCGCGCTGATGCAGGACCAGGTCGACGCGCTGCGCGAGAACGGGGTGCGCGCCGAGTACCTGAACTCCACGCTGAGCCTCGAGGCGGTCCGCCGGGTCGAGCGCGCGATGCGCGACGGCAGCCTCGACCTGCTCTACGTCGCCCCCGAGCGGCTGCTGACCGACCGCTGCCTCGAGCTGCTGGCCGACAGCCGCATTGCGCTGTTCGCCATCGACGAAGCCCACTGCGTGTCGCAGTGGGGGCACGACTTCCGCCCCGAGTACCTGGGCCTGTCGGCCCTCCACGAGCGCTTCCCGGACATCCCCCGGATCGCGCTCACCGCCACCGCCGATGCCCAGACCCGGCGCGAGATCCGCGAGCGGCTGGCGCTGCAGGACGCCCGCGAGTTCGTCTCCAGCTTCGACCGCCCGAACATCCGCTACACCATCGTCGAGAAGGACGAGCCCCGCCGGCAACTGCTCGCCCTGCTCGACACCGAGCACCGCGGGCAGGCCGGCATCGTCTACTGCGGCACCCGCAAGCGTGTCGACGACACCGCCGCCTGGCTGCGCGAACAGGGCTTCGACGCGCTCGCCTACCACGCCGGCCTGCCGGCCGACGAGCGCGCGGCCCACCAGTCGCGCTTCCTGCGCGAGGACGGCGTGGTCATGGTCGCCACCATCGCCTTCGGCATGGGCATCGACAAGCCCGACGTCCGCTTCGTCGCCCACCTCGACATGCCCAAGAGCGTCGAGGGCTACTACCAGGAGACCGGCCGCGCCGGTCGCGACGGGCTGCCGTCGCACGCCTGGATGGCCTACGGCCTGCAGGACGTGGTCAACAACCGTCGCCTGATCGACGAATCCGAGGCCGGCGACGAGCACAAGCGCGTCTCGCGCGCCAAGCTCGACGCGATGGTCGGCCTGGCCGAGGCCGACACCTGCCGCCGCGTGCTGCTGCTGCGCTATTTCGGCGAGTCGAGCGGGCCCTGCGGCAACTGCGACAACTGCCTGGCGCCGCCCGAACGCTGGGACGCCACCGACGCCGCGCGCAAGCTGCTGTCGTGCATTTACCGGATCCGGCAGGCGGGCGGCACCGGTTTCGGGGCCCACCACGTGATCGACGTGCTGCGCGGCGAGCGCACCGACAAGGTCCTGGAGCGGGGCCACGACCGGCTGTCCACCTTCGGCATCGGCGCCGACCAGGACGCCCGTGCCTGGCACGCAGTGCTGCGCCAGCTGGTGGCGCGCGGGCTGGTGGCGGTGGCGCACGAGCGCTACGGTGTGCTCGAGCTCACCGCCGAGGCGCGGCCGGTGCTGCGCGGCGAACAGCCGGTGATGCTGGCCAAGGCGGGCCTCGCCCGGCTCGCGCCGAAGGCGCGTGGCCGCGGGCGGGGTCGCACCGGCGCCTCCGCCGGCGCCGACACCACCGCCGCCACGATCGGCCTCGATGCCGCAGCGGCCGCCCGCTTCGCCCGGCTGCGCGTCTGGCGGCTCGACACGGCCCGCAGCCACGGCGTGCCGCCGTACGTGATCTTCCACGACTCGCACCTCGCCGAGATCGCGCGCCTCGCTCCGGCCAGCCTCGACGAACTGCGCGAGGTGCCCGGAGTGGGGGTCTCCAAGCTCGAGCGCTACGGCGCGGCGCTGCTGGGGGCTCTGCGGGAAGCCTGATCCGGCCGCGGGCGAGTCCGCGCACCGTCTTCTCCCACACCACGCGAGCCCGCTTCGTCGCGGCGCAGTCGCAGCGGCTACCGGCTGATCGACGGCCGCTGCGCCAGTTCGGCGCGCCAGCGCACGAGGTTCGGGTGGGCGTCGCCCGGGCGCAGCTTGACGACCCGCGCGAAGTCCACCGCCACCACCGCGGTGACGTCGGCCAGACTGAACCGATCGGTGGCGAGGAACGCCCGTCCCTGCAGCCGCGCCTCGAGGACCGCCAGGAAGCGCTCCACCCGGGCCCGCCCGCGCTGCGCGAGCTCGGGGATCTGGGCGTAGTCCACCGGTCCGGGCAGCGCCCGGTTCACCATTGCCGGCGAGCCGTTGCGCAGCCCCTCGGCGATCGCCATCAGCCCCTCGAACTCGGCGCGCCAGTGCCAGCTCGCGATCTCGGCGCGTTCGGCCGGGGTGCGGCCCATCAGCGCCGGCTCGGGGTAGCGGGCCTCGAGCCAGGCCGCGATCGCGGCATTGTCGGTCAGCACCAGCCCGTCGTCGGTGCGCAGCACCGGCACCGTGCACTGCGGGTTGATGGCGCGGAACGCCTCGCCGAGCTGCTCGCCGCCGGCGAGGTCGACCGGTACGGTGACGTGGGGCACGCCCTTCTCGGCGAGCAGGATCCGGGCGCGGCGCGGGCTGGGCGCGGTGGCGCAGTCGTAAAAGGTGATCAAGGCGGTCTCCCGGTTCAGACGATGCGGCTCTCGCGGCCCGCCCAGTAGCGCTCGCGCAGCAGCCGCTTGTAGAGCT
>Ga0169931_10012743_pt1 | contig 11603 bp, 10 predicted proteins | sample Kivu_15m_20L_FD_129675 | JGI IMG/M metagenome (GOLD analysis project Ga0169931, IMG submission 129675) | Freshwater microbial communities from Lake Kivu, Western Province, Rwanda to study Microbial Dark Matter (Phase II) - Kivu_15m_20L... | ecosystem: Environmental > Aquatic > Freshwater > Lake... | reverse complement strand
GCTGGTAGCAGGCGGCGGCGAAGCCCGCCATGTCGCCGACCACGCCGCCGCCCAAGGCGACGATCAGGTCGTCGCGCGCGAAGCGGTTGGCGACGAGCGCATCGATGATGCGCGAGACGGTCTCGAGCGTCTTGTGCCGCTCACCGTCGGGCAGCACGATCTCGAGCAGCGGGGCGGCCGAGGCGCCCGCCCGGGCGCCGCGCGCGGCCGCCCAAGCCGCCTGCAGGCGCGGCGCATGCAGCGGCCCGACGATGTCGTTGGTCACCAGCGCGATCTTGCGAGCGCCGCGGGGGTCGGCGAGCAGCCCACCGAGCAGCGCGGCGTCGCCCAAAAGGCCGTCGCCGATGAAGATCGGATAGGAGCGGTCGCCGAGTCCGACCGTGAGCGCAGGCGTCGCGGAGTTCACGGCGGAAGTATACGGTCCGCGGCCGTGGGCACGGGGTGGCCGCAGGCCCGCAGCCCCTCCACGATGCGCCGCACCACCTCTTTGACCTGGCTGCCGTCGGTCTGGACGGTGACGGCGGCGACCTCCGCATAGAGCGGCGCCCGGTGCACCATCAACTCCGCCAACCGCGCCGCCGGATCCGCCGCGCCCGCGATCAGCGGTCGCTGGTCGCTGCGCCGCACGCGCTTGGCCTGCTGCGCGACCGAGGTCTCGAGATACACGGTGGTGCCGCGCTCGCGCAGCAGGGCGCGGTTCTCGGGCGCCAGCACCGCCCCGCCGCCGGTCGACAGCACGATGCCCTCGCGCGCCGTCAGCTCGGCGATGACGGCGCGTTCACGGACACGGAACCCGGCCTCGCCTTCCTTGTCGAAGATGAGCGGGATGTCGACCCCGGTGCGCCGCTCGATCTCGACATCGGAATCGACGAACGGCAGACCGAGCAGGCGCGCGAGCTGTTGGCCCACGGCCGACTTCCCCGACCCCATGGGACCCACCAGAAACACATTACGGGCCGCGGACTTGCCGTCGCTCATGCCCACAAGCATAGCCCACCACCGGGTCCGGGCCGTGGACGCCCCTGTCCGGGCATTCCGTTAGACTATCCATCGCCGTGAACCTGTCCCCCCCGAAATTGGCCGTCTGGGCCGGCGCGGCGCTCGCCGCCGCCGCCCTCGGCATCACCACGCTGATCTCCGGCGCCTACCTCTTCCTGCAGCCGTCGCTGCCGACGGTGGAGGCCATGCGCAACATCGAGCTGCAGGTGCCGCTGCGGGTGTATTCACGCGACGGCCGGCTGATGGCGCAGATCGGCGAGCAGCGCCGCATCCCGGTGACCTACGACGAGGTGCCTGAGATGGTGCGGCAGGCGTTCATCGCCGCCGAGGACGACCAGTTCTTCCGGCACTCCGGCTTCGACTATGCGGGCATCCTGCGTTCGCTGATCGTCAACCTGGTGCCGGGCAAGCGACTGCAGGGCGCGAGCACCATCACCCAGCAGACCGCGCGCAACCTGTTCCTCACCCAGGACCGCACCTGGCGCCGCAAGGTGCAGGAGATGTTCCTCACCCACCGCATCGAGCGCGAGTTCTCCAAGCAGGAGATCCTCGGGCTTTACCTGAACGTCATCAGCTTCGGCAAGCGCACCTACGGCGTGGCGGCCGCGGCCGACCTCTACTACGGCAAGAAGCTCGACGAACTGACGCTGGCCGAGGCCGCGACGCTCGCGCGCGTACCGCAGGCGCCGTCGCGCTACAACCCGATCTCCAACCCGGAGGCCGCGGCGCAGCGCCGCGCCTATGTGCTGCGCCGCATGCGCGAGATCGGCTACATCGACGAGGCGACCGAACAGGCCGCCGCCGCCGAGAAGGTGCGGGCGCGCGAACACGCCCAGTCCTTCGACATCGAGGCGCCCTATGTCGCGGAGATGGCGCGGCTCGAACTGATCCGCCGCTTCGGCGCCGCCGCGCAGAACGAGGGCTGGAAGATCTTCACCAGCATCGACTCGAAGATGCAGCAGGCGGCCAATGTCGCGCTGCGCGAGGGTCTGCTCGACTACGACCGTCGGCACGGTTGGCGGGGGCCGCTGGCGCGCGTCAGCTTGCCGGAAGGCGATGCCGTGGATGCGCTCGACGAGGTGCTCGAGGGCCAGCCCTCGCCCGGCAAGCTGGTGCCCGCGGTCGTGGTCAAGGTGGGACCGAAGGACGCGCGGCTCTACACCCGCGACGCCGGCTTCGTCGACCTCGCCTGGGAGGCGATCTCTTGGGCGCGGCCGAAGGTCGGGCTCGGCACCGGACCCTCGCCCAAGCGCGCCGCGGATGTGCTCGCGCGCGGCGACATCGTGCTGGTCTCGTTGACCAAGCCGACCCCGCCCGCCACGGCGGCGAAGGCGGAGCTCGCACAGATACCCGAGGCCGCGGCGGCGTTCGTGGCGCTCGCGCCCAACGACGGCGCGGTGCGCGCGCTCGTCGGCGGCTTCGACTACTTCGACCAGAAGGTCGGCAAGTTCAACCGCGCGACGCAGGCCAAGCGCCAGCCCGGCTCCGGCTTCAAGCCCTTCCTGTACTCGGCCGCGCTCGACAAGGGCTTCACCACCGCGTCCCTGATCCTCGACGCACCCTTCGTCATCGACGACCCGAGCATGGAGGAGGCCTGGCGCCCCGAGAACTCGAGCGGCGATTTCGCGGGCCCGATGCGCCTGCGCGAGGCGCTGGTGAAATCGCGCAACCTCGTGTCGATCCGTCTGCTGCAGGCGATCGGCATGTCGCCAGCGATGCAGTACGCCGAGCGCTTCGGCTTCGAGCGTTCGACGCTGCCGCGCAACCTGACGCTCGCGCTCGGCACCAACAGCGCGACGCCGCTGCAGGTCGCGGCGGGCTACGCGGTGTTCGCCAACGGCGGTCTGCGCATCCAGCCGTGGTTCATCGAGCGCATCGAGGACCCGAAGGGCCAGGTGGTGTTCCAGGCCGCGCCGCGCCGCGCCTCCTGCGCCACGGGCGACGCCGCGGAAGGCGCGGACGAAGCGGCGGGCTGCCGGCTGCCCGACGAACAGCGTGCGCCGCGCGCGATCAGCGCGGCCAACGCCTGGCTGATGACCGACATGATGCGCGAGGTGATCACACGCGGCACCGGCCGGCGTGCGTTGGCGCTCGGGCGCAACGACCTCGCCGGTAAGACCGGCACCACCAACGAGGCGCGCGACACCTGGTTCAACGGTTACAACCGAAGCCTCGTCGCGAGCGTCTGGATCGGCTTCGACCAGTCGCAGCCGCTCGGCGAGGGCGAGGAAGGCTCCCGCACCGCGGTGCCGGTCTGGGTGGATTTCATGCGCGGCGCGCTCGCGGGGACGCCGCAGCGCGGCTGGCCGATGCCCGAGGGTCTGGTGCAGGCGCGCGTCTCACCCGCGACCGGCGAACTCGCGAGCGTCGACGACCCGTCCGGCATCTTCGAGACCTTCCTCGCCGACCGCATGCCGACCGGCGGCATCCTCGGCGGCAACGAGATGTCGGGCACGCCCGCGGGCACCGGTGTCGGCACCGTCGATCAGGCCACCGCCGAGCCGATATTTTGAAGAAGGCCTCGCCCCGCGCCGACCATCTGCGGCGCGCGCTGGCGCAGGAAGCGGCGCGGGTCATGGCCGAACACGGCGTGCGCGATTTCCTGTTCGCCAAGCGCAAGGCGGCCGAGCGCTTCGGCGTGGTCGACGGCTCCGTGCTGCCGCGCAACACCGAGATCGAGGAGGCGCTGCAGGAATACCAACGGCTGTTCGGCGGTGACTCGCATGTGGAGTCGCTGCACGCGCAGCGCGCGGTCGCGCTCGATGTGATGCAGCGGCTGCGGGAGTTCCAGCCGCGGCTCGTCGGACCGGTGCTCGGCGGTACCGCGACCCAGCATGACGATGTGCTGCTGCACGCCTTCGCCGACCGTGCCGAGACGGTCAGCATGCGCCTCATGGACCAAGGCGTGCCGTTCGAGGTGGGCGAGCGCCGCGTGCGGCTGACGCCCGAGCGCGTGGTGCAGCAGCCCGCGCTGCGGCTCGAGGTGGACGGTCAGCCGGTGGAGATCGTCGTGTTCCCGGTGGACGGCATCCGGCAGTCGCCGGTGTCGCCGGTCGACGGCAAGCCGATGCGCCGCGCCGACGCGGCGGAGGTCGCGGCGCTGCTCGAGGCACGGTGAGCGCGGCCGCGCCGCGCGCCGATCAGCGCTTGCCGATCGGCGTGTAGTCGCGCTTGACCGGACCCGTGTAGAGCTGACGCGGCCGGCCGATCTTCATCGACGGGTCGCCGATCATCTCCTGCCAGTGCGCCACCCAACCCGCGGTGCGCGCGATCGCGAACATCACCGTGAACATCGAGCGCGGGATGCCGAGCGCGCTGTAGATGATGCCGGAGTAGAAGTCGACGTTCGGGTAGAGCTTGCGCGACACGAAGTACTCGTCCTTGAGCGCGATCTCTTCGAGGCGCTGCGCGAGCTCGAGCAGCGGGTTGTCGGCGCGGCCCATCTTGGCGAGCACCTTGTGGCACATCTCGCGGATGATCTTCGCGCGCGGGTCGAAGTTCTTGTAGACGCGGTGGCCGAAGCCCATCAGGCGCACGTTGCTCGCCTTGTCCTTCACCTGCGCCAGGAACTTCGGGATGTTGTCGACGGTGCCGATCTCCTCGAGCATCTCGAGCACGGCCTCGTTGGCGCCGCCGTGCGCCGGGCCCCAGAGCGCGGACACGCCCGCCGAGATGGCGGCGTACGGGTTGGCGCCGGTCGAGCCGGCGAGGCGCACCGTCGAGGTGCTCGCGTTCTGCTCGTGGTCGGCGTGCAGGATCAGCAGCAGGTCGAGGGCCTGCGCGGCGAGCGGATCCACATGGTACGGCTCGCAGGGCACGGCGTAGAACATGTGCAGCAGGTTGCTGCAGTAGTCGAGGTCGTTGCGCGGGTAGATGAACGGCTGCCCGAGCGCCCGCTTGTACGCCGCGGCCGAGATCGTCGGCAGCTTGGCGATGATGCGGTGCATGAAGATCTCGCGATGGCGCGGGTTATGGATGTCCATCGAGTCGTGGTAGAACGCCGACATCGAGGCCACGATCGCGCTCACCATCGCCATCGGGTGCGCGTTGTAGTGGAAGCCGTTGAACATCCGCAGCAACGACTCGTTCACCATCGTGTGGCGCGTGATGCTGGCCGTGAAATCCGCGAGCTGCTTCGGGTCGGGCAGCTCGCCGTTGTTCAGCAGATAGGCGACCTCGATGAACGAGCTCTGCGCCGCGAGCTGCTCGATGGGATAGCCGCGGTAGAGCAGCACGCCGGCATCGCCGTCGATGTAGGTGATCCTGCTCTCGGTGCTCGCCGTCGCCATGAAGCCCGGGTCGAAGGTGAAGACACCGTGGTCCTTGGTGAGCGCCGCGATGTCGACGACATCGGGCCCGACGGTGCCGGAACGGGCCGGCAGGGTGGACTTCTTGCCGGTGGTGGTGTCGAGGAGTTCGAAGGTCTTGTTGGCCATGGTGAGCGTCGCCGTGTGGACGCCGTCGCGGGAGCACAACGGCGTGTCGTAAAGTTGACACGGGCGCGTGACGGAATCAAGGCAGTCCGTCGCAGTCCAGCGGCCTTATCTGCTCACTCGACCGCCTTGTAGAGCGTGCCCGGCTTGGGGTTGCCGTTGGGGTACAACCCGTTGATGAGCTGCAACTGCTCCTTGGCGAACTTGTCCTCGGGCATGGCGGACACATGGTCCTCGAGCCGGGTGGTCGCCGTGGCGGTCTTGATGCGCAGCCGGAACGGCTCCGCGAGCGGCGCCTCCGAGGGTTTCAGACCGCGCAAGGTCTGCACCACCGACTGGAAGACCCCGTCGGCCTCCGGCACGCCGTTGCGCGAGGCGCGGCTCGCGCCGGCGAAGATGTAGGCGCTGTTGCCCCGGTAGAGCACCGCGAACCGCACCGGCCCGACGCCCCCGTCGAGCGGTGAGCCGTTCGGGACGAGGGTGGCGAAGCCCTCCATGCCGTTCGAGCTGAAGGCCTCGCTGCCGTAGGTGCGGGCGCCCTTCAGCCGGGTCATCAGGAACTCGCGCGGACCCTGGGTGGGCGGCACGGCCTCGATGGTGACCTGCATCACCGCGTCCTTCTGCGGGGTGTAGAAGAGCAACTTGTCGCGCTGGTTCTCGATGGTCCAGCCGGTGGGCACCGCGAGCGTGATGCCGAGATCGGCATGGTAGAAGCGGTTGCCGCGCACGATGCCCTGCGCCCTGCTCGAGCCGTAGGTCATGCCGTCGATGCGGCGCAGGTAGGAGTCGCGGTTCTCGATCCAGCCGCCGGGCGGCGTGCCGCTGATGCCGGCTGAGGCCTTCGCGGCCTGCACGGCGCGCGCGTCGGGTGCCGGGTGCGACGAGAAGAGGCCGTGGTAGATGCGCGGCGGGCGGCCCTCGGCGCGGGCGCGATCGAGTTCGAAGCGCTCGCCGCGCCGGAACATCTCGAACACCTCGCCCATCGCTTCGGGGCGATAGCCGGCGGCGGTGGAGAACACGAGGCCGACGCGGTCCGCCTCGAGCTCGTTGCCGCGGCCATAGCCCTGCATCCAGGCCTGCGCGCCGATGTTGGCGAGGTCCGCCACGGCGCCCGAGCCGGTGAGCACCGCCGCGCCGAGCACACCCAAGGTCGCGAGGATGCCGCCCGTCTGCCGCTTCTGCGGATGCTTCTGGGTGACATGCGCGATCTCGTGGCCGATCACCGAGGCGAGCTCGGCCTCGGAGTTGAGGTTGGCGAGCAGGCCGCGGTGCAGGTAGACGAAGCAGCAGCCGGTGGTGAAGGCGTTGATGGAATCGTCGTCGAGCAGCACGAAGGTCCACTCGGCGTTGGGCAGCGAGCTGTGCCGCGCGATGCGCTGGCCGAGCTCGTTCACATAGTCCTGCAGCTCCTGGTTCGCATAGAGACCATAGGCCTTGAGGATCTTCTCGTGCGCGTCGCGGGACGCCCGGCTCTCCTTCATCGTGCCGCCGCCCTTCGGCGGCTTGGCCGGCTGTTGCGTCGGCGCTGGTTTCGCCTGCGGCGTAGCGACGGGCGCAACGAAGCACACCGCCAGCGCGGCGGCGCAGCTCACAGCCAAGCGGCGCAGGGAGATCGGGGGCATCGGAGACACACGGTCCATCGTTGGGTCAGATGACCCACACGCTAGCAAAGTTCCCGTACGGATGACGACCCCGGGAAGGGGCCGTCGGAAGACGCTCAGCGCGCGGCGGCGGCGGCGTACTTCTTGCGGAACTTGTCGACCCGGCCCGCGGTGTCGAGCATCTTCTGCTTGCCCGTATAGAACGGGTGGCAGCTCGAGCAGACTTCGACCTGGAGGTCTTGGCCGAGCGTCGAGCGGGTCTTGAAGGTGTTCCCGCAGGAGCAGGACACCGAGATTTCCGTGTATTCGGGATGTACCGACGCTTTCATGGCCAGATTTCCGGGGCGAGGTCGAAAAAGGGCGGCAAGTCTAGCGGCAGGCCGGGGTGTAGACAAGCGACTTCGGCATCGGACCCGGAAGGATCGGTGCAGATTGTGGATAACTCTGTGGAACAGCAGGCCGAAATCGTTGTTTTTCGCCGGTCATTTCGGATTTTCGGGGAATCCACCCAAGAATTGAATACGATTTAATTCTATTAAAATCAATGTGTTATTGATTTCACTTTGATTGATGACTGAAAGATTGCGCCTTTTTGCCCCGCCCAGCTAGGTTTTCCGCCGGCTGTGTATGGATTGCACCGTTTTGCGGCAAGGAACGCGCTAAGTGCCCGTCCCGCTTGGCAGGAAATCGACCAACAGCTCGTTCAGGAACCTCAACCCGAGGGGGGTCGGCCGGAAGCGGCTGGGACCGCCGCCCCACTCCAAGGTCCCCGCCGCGACCGCCTTGTCGATGACAGGCGCCACGGCCGCCCAGTCGAGCCCCGTCCGGGCCTCGAACAGCGCGCGGTCGGCGCCCTCGGTGAGCCGCAGCGCGTTCAGCATGAACTCGAACGGGCGCTGCGCCGGCGCCACCGGCGTCACACGCAGCGTCGCAGCGGGGTCGCGCTGGTAACGGCGCGGCTCGCGGGCCTGTTCGCTGCGATGGATCGCGCGCACACGGCCCGCGTCGTCGAGTGCGCTCAGCTTGCCGTGCGCGCCGGCGCCGAGCCCGAGGTAATCGCCGAAGCGCCAGTAGGTGAGGTTGTGTGCGCACTCATGACCCGGCCGCGCCCAGGCCGACACCTCGTAGCGCGCGTGGCCCGCGGCCGTGAAGCGCGCGGCGCAGGCCTCGAGCATGCGCTCGGTCGTCTCGTCATCGGGCAGCGCCGGTGGCGGGCGTGCCGCGAACGGCGTGCCGGGCTCGAGCGTGAGGTTGTAGTGCGAGACCTGCGCGGGCGCGAGCGCGAGCGCGGCCTCGACATCGGCGAGCGCGCCCGCCTCGTCCTGACCGGGCAGCGCGTACATGAGATCGAGGTTGAAGTCCGCGAGACCCGCCGCGTGCAGCTCCGCTGCAGCGGCGCGCGTCTCGTCGGCCGCGTGGATGCGTCCGAGCCGGCGCAGCATCGCGTCATCGAAACTTTGGGCGCCGAGCGAGACACGGTTGACGCCCGCCGCCGCGTACTCCGCGAAGCGGCCGCGCTCGATGGTGCCGGGGTTGGCTTCCAGGGTGATCTCGGCGTCCGGCGCGAACGGCAGCGCCGCGCGCAGCATCGCGAGCACCTCGCCGATCGCCTGCGGCGAGAACAGGCTCGGCGTGCCGCCGCCGAGGAACACCGAGCGCACGGGGCGCGCCGAGGCGGTGCCGGGCGGCGCGGTGAGCTGCGCGTCCTGCGCGACGCGGGAGGCGAGCTGATGCTCGAGGTCGCGCCGCAGCGCATCGAGGTACTGCCGCTCGGGCACAGCGTCGCGCCCGCCGCCGGGCGCACCCGGCTTGAGCGCATGCGAATTGAAATCGCAGTACGGGCATTTGCTCACGCACCACGGGAAATGCACATAGACCCCGAGCGGGGGTGCGGTCATCGTGCCTGCCATGCGGTGAGCAGCGCTCGCAACGCGGCGGCGCGGTGGCTGTGCAGGTTCTTCGAGGCGGCATCGAGCTCGGCGACGCTGCGGCCACCGAACGCGGGGTCGATGGGCGCGAACACCGGGTCGTAACCGAAACCGCCGTCGCCGCGCGGCGCATCGAGGATGCGGCCCGCCCACGCGCCCTCGCCCACCACCGGCGACGGGTCGTCGGCGTCGCGCACCAGCACGATGCAGCAGCGGAACCGCGCGCGGCGCGCGGCCTCGGGGACACCGGCGAGCGCGCCGAGGAGCTTGCGCCAGTTGGCCTCATCGCGGGGCATCGTGGCGGGCGCGTCCTCCGCGTATCGCGCCGACCACACGCCCGGCGCGCCGCCGAGCGCATCAACCTCCAGCCCGGAGTCGTCCGCCATCGCGGGCAGGCCGCTCATGCGTGCGGCATAGCGCGCCTTGAGCAGCGCGTTGGCGAGGAAGCTGTCGCCGGTCTCCTCGGGCGGCTCGATGCCGAACGCCGACTGCGGCTCGAAGACGAAGCCCGCGGGCGCGAGCAGCGCGGCGAACTCGCGCAGCTTGCCGGCGTTGACGGTGGCGAGCACGACGCGCTGCGCGATCATCTTTTCTTTGGTGTAGCGCGAGCGCCGCCTGCGCCGCCCGGCAACGCGAGCGGCACGGCGAGCGCCCCGGCCTGCGCCTCGTGCAGGCGCGCGATGCCGGCACCGGCCAGCCCGAGCAGCGCGTCGAGCTCGTCGCGGCGGAACGCGTGGCCCTCGGCCGTGCCCTGGATCTCGACGAAGGCGGCGCCGTCCTTCATCACCACGTTCATGTCGGTCTCGGCCTGCGAGTCCTCGGCGTAGTCGAGGTCGAGCAGCGGCGTGCCGCCGCAGATGCCGACCGACACCGCCGCCACCTGGCCGTGCAGAGGCGAAGATGCCAGCGCGCCGCGCGCGATGAGCGCCGCGCAGGCGTCGGCCAGCGCGACATAGCTGCCGGTGATCGCCGCGGTGCGCGTACCGCCGTCGGCCTGCAGCACATCGCAATCGAGCGTGACCGTGCGCTCGCCGAGCGCGCTCATGTCCATCACCGCGCGCAGGCTGCGGCCGATCAGCCGCTGGATCTCCTGCGTGCGCCCGGACTGTTTGCCCTTGGCGGCCTCGCGCGGCGATCGGCTGTGCGTGGCGCGCGGCAGCATGCCGTACTCGGCGGTGACCCAGCCCTGCCCGCGGCCGCGCAGGAAGCCCGGTACGCCGTCCTCGATGCTCGCCGTGCACAGCACCCGTGTATCGCCGAACGACACGAGCACGGAGCCTTCGGCGTGGCGGGTATAGCCGCGTTCGAAGCGGACGGTGCGGAGCGCATCTGCGGCACGGCCGCTCGGACGGGTGAACATGCTGAGGAGGCCTCGGGGGCTGGGGCGTGGGACGCGGGGGCTTGGGCTACACTGCGCGCTTTATACACTCCGCCCCGCATCCGCGCGAGACACACCGCGAGACACTCCGAATGATCCACAGCATGACCGGATTCGCGCGCCGCGAGGCGAGCGGCCCATGGGGCCAGTTGACCTGCGAGCTGCGCAGCGTCAACCACCGCTATCTCGAACCGGGCTTCCGGTTGCCCGAGGAGCTGCGCGGCCTTGAGGGCGAGCTGCGTCAGGCGTTGGCGAAACTCCTGCGCCGCGGCAAGGTCGACTGCACCGTGCACCTGCGCAGCGCGCGCGAAGCCGAACGCGAGCTGCGCATCGACGAAGCGGCGCTGACGCGGGTGCTGACGCGCGTGGGCGACATCGCCGGCCGCGTACCCGGCGCGGCGGTCGGCACCACCAGCGTGCAGGTCGACCCCATCGATGTGCTGCGCTGGCCGGGCGTGCTGCAGGACAGCGCACCCGACACCGATGCCTTGGCCGCAGCCCTGCGTTCGCTCTTCGCCGACACCGCACGCGAGCTCGCCGCCGCGCGCGAGCGCGAAGGCGTGCGACTGCGCGAGTTCGTGCTGCAACGGATCGACGGCCTCGCGGCGCTGCTCGCCGCCGGCCGCGCCCGTGCGCCCGAGATGCGCGAACGCCTGCGTGCACGGCTGCAGACGCGGCTCACCGAGCTCGGCGCCACCGTCGATGCCACGCGCTTCGAGCAGGAAGTGGCGCTGCTCCTGCAGCGCGCCGATGTCGACGAGGAGCTCGACCGGCTCGACGCCCACCTCGGCGAGATCCGCCGCGTGGTCGACGGCGACGAGGCCGCGGGACGGCGGCTGGATTTCTTGATGCAGGAGCTCAACCGCGAGGCCAACACCTTCGCCTCGAAGTCGCAGGAGATCGACTCGACGCGGCTCGCGGTCGACATGAAGGTGCTGATCGAGCAGCTGCGCGAGCAGGTGCAGAACATCGAATGAGGACGGGACGACGATGAGCGGCGGCCGCCTGTTCGTGATCGCCGCGCCCTCGGGCGCGGGCAAGACCAGCCTCGTGCGCGAACTGCTCGCGCGCGAGCCGAACCTGCGCGTCTGCGTCTCGCACACCACGCGCAGGCAGCGGCCGAACGAGGTCGACGGCCGCGACTACCACTTCGTCACGGTACCGGCGTTCGAATCTTTGGTCGCCGCCGACGGCTTCCTCGAATGGGCCAAGGTGTTCGACAACTACTACGGCACGAGCCGCGGCGCCCTCGCGACCGCCTTCG
>Ga0169931_10012741_pt1 | contig 11604 bp, 10 predicted proteins | sample Kivu_15m_20L_FD_129675 | JGI IMG/M metagenome (GOLD analysis project Ga0169931, IMG submission 129675) | Freshwater microbial communities from Lake Kivu, Western Province, Rwanda to study Microbial Dark Matter (Phase II) - Kivu_15m_20L... | ecosystem: Environmental > Aquatic > Freshwater > Lake... | reverse complement strand
TTTGTGTCTTTTCCTTATTATTATGCCTTGAGATCTTATTAGCTTATGTTATTCAGCTGGTTGATCTATTCCTTGACGACGTTTTATACTAATACGAAGAGACTAGGCAAAATTCTGTCGAGTTAAGAGGCCAGTTCTCTACCGTAGATGAGGCAAAGTCTTTGCCAACCTGCCAAAATGTATGATTTCTGAGGATCAGTCTGCTCCATCTGGGAACTTTGAAGCTTGACCAACAGATTTATCAAGTTTGCAGCTGCTGGTCTGAAAAGTTAAGGTCCGACTGAGCTAGCAATAATAGTAAGAGTTTCTATGGATTGACCTTTGAGTTGCTTGTACTGATTTGAAGTAAAAGCCTCAGCAGTAAAGTATCCAAAAAGAATCTAATAGGTCTGACTTAGATAAGGCTCATATTTTTCTTTGGCGATTTCAGCAGTTGAAGACAAAGCACTGAGTGCGCTTTCCTTGACTAAAGAGATTCCACTGACTGAATGATGCAACAATAATTTAATCAAAAGATCCATCTGTCCTTCGATTTGACTGATTTTCATTCCTTACAAGAAATTAGTCAAGGCAGCGGCAGTATGCGACACTACTCTCGGAACAGGATCATTTTGAAGAAGTAAAAGCAGTTCAGGGAAGATCTAGTTGCCGTATTTTTATTGGAATTTAGGTTGCATATCGTCAGAAATCTGACCAATAGCATGGCAAGCAGCATATCGCATCATAGGATTAGGATTTTTGAGGAAACTTACGATCATCATCAAAATAGATGAGATCTTCTCGACATCCTAGATGTACTCACCGATCTGAGATAATGCCATAACTGCAGTGTACTTGTATCTCCAATCATTATTCATCAAAAGTTTTTATATAGTAGATGACAGAACTGGTAACATTTCTTATTATCCAATCGAATAGATGAGTCTATCAACCGCACCCATGCCGAATCGAGTGGTCTCGAAATCATCGTCGTCTTACATATCTTCGTTGTATCCCTAAGCTGGTCGCATCCATTCTTAGTCGACTTCTTCGCTGATCTCCACCATATGATAGAAAACCATCTCGATCACTGACTAGAGTGACTCCTTGTGCTTGCGGAAAAGAGCAGGAACTTTCTCAGCGTAGTCCACGAAAGTCTCAGTCACCATTCTTCTGACTCCACCATCAATAGTTGGTATTCTGAATGTCTTACCGAGAAGCTGGCATAATTCCTTGAATGATTTTTTGAAAAATCTAGGCTAGATCTCCAACATTTCTGACAAAGATTCAAGACCTTCTTCGTTATTGTCTTTTTCGATAATATAGTAAACAGCTTCATAAATATTGATGATTAAATTTTGGAAATCTTTGTGTTTTTTGGGGTCAAGAACTTAGAGATATGATTGGAAACACTTCAAAGCTGATACTTTGAGTTTGTTATTCTCGTGTTTGAGTCCCAACTGGAAAAGCGCGTGCAGATCGTTGCCATTATCTTTGAAATGATCAGGGGCGAATGTGAGGAAGCTCTCGAGTATGTAGAACCCTGCAAAAACTGACTAAATCTTGGAATCTTTGAACAGTTTCCACACATTTCCCTTGAACTCAGGCCATGCATCATCGCTTTTTGACAAAATAGAACCAGCTATCTAGCCGATAGTGTCTGCGATGTGTTTTTTCATGCTAAGATCGCTCTACTGATAGATGATTTCGAAAAGATGAACTTTCAGATTGTTTTGCATTTCAGCTGAGAGTTGTTCCCAGATATTTGTGTATGATGAGGGCGAGAAAATGGACATGCATAGTCGGAGCTGAGTGGCTGCAAAATTTCTGTATTATTTGGGACTTCCACCTGAATTAATGAGATTGTACTGCTGAGAATCGAGAGGTAAGCAGCGGCTAGTTCGTTGGGTTTGGTGTTTCGGAGGTCGACAAGCAGTTGTTCTGAGTTCTTACGGAGGGCTGCGTCTTGGGGCTGGAGGACATCTGCTATGATTTTGAGGAGTTGTGAGGAGTCGCTCATGTTGAAGCAAAGTTGTTTAGATATAAACGATATACTAGTGATAGCAGAGTCTTATATACTAACAACATATCTATAAGCAAACTCACACTGTTAAATTCATATAAGAAAACTATAATTTCAGAGAAAATCTTTGTTAAAAATGATCTATTTTTTCAAAATTTTAAAAAAACACGCTTCTGAATATTATTATAATACATAAAGACGTCATTTACAAATCTGAGGTACATTCTGTATCTTTGATTTCTTCATTATGCTAAAATACGCTAAGAAACTATATCGATTCTGCCAGGGTTAGACTCTCTCACTTAAGGGTCCTGAACAGCTGTAGGATTCAAAATTATTTAGGGTTCTTCAATCACTTAGGGCGGTTGATTTGCTTAAGGTGCTTGACCCACTTAAGCTTCATGTTGTTTTTTGATGCATTTATACCAAATGAAAATATACAGAAAAACAGCAATAGCAAATACAGTCACAGTCACGATAATCCATACAGTTAATCCACTTTTTGATTAGAATCTTGTTATAATGTTCTGACATTACTGCAAACCCGTTGAGTTTTTTCCAAATATTTGTCCTGCTGTTGATACATGACCCGTTCTCGTATTTGACGCATCCTTATTTGTAGCAGTATTGAAAATTGGGGTTGTTGCAATCGCTGTTGTTATACTTGAATGTGAATATGCACTATGAGCTTTCAAGAGGGAATCTCGTTTGACAAGTGCTATACGTGAGGACCACGAGAGCCAGTAATATGGGTATTTTTATGATTAAAGACCCAGTCATAAACTATTATATATTATCTTGTATTGCTACTTAACTTACACTGAAATACGATTATTCTTTAAAAATGGTGAAAAATATTTATATTTTTGGCCATTCTTTATCGATTCGATATCTGTCAAGAAGTTAGATCTTTTGCGAATAAATTCAATGTATAAATAATCATTTTTACGGCATATAAGCACCTACAGGCTGGTCGTAATACCTTGATATTTCCACAATAAAGCCATTATAAATGACATATAAGCTTCATAATACTCTAAAAATAAGTATGATTTTACATTATATGCAGTTAATACTAATCAATTTTGTTGAGAACAACTGGAGCAATACTGCGGCTATCGTTCCAAAATATTCATTTGTGTTTAAAGATCAAACTACCGATAAAACTAACAACATTTCTAACAATACATTTTTACAATTGAAATATCTTATCTGCGACAAATCGCACACTTGTAAAACGCTCTTAACATTTTAATACCTTCTATGCGATTATACATATGTCCACAAGAAAGCTCCATTCGAGGATTGTCATCTAAAGTTACAGGACATGGTGTTCTAAGCTTGTTTTGAAGCTTATCTGTCATCTCCACAGGTTTCCATTGTGAATTCATTAGAATACTTGAATCTATATGACTTTCTTAATATTTTTGTGACTTTTGGTTATTTGGCACTACTACTTATGGCTCAGGATCTGGTCTTCTTAGGCACTGGCAACATGGACATATTTTTTAACGAAAGAAATCTTGGCAGCGATCACAACAACCCTCACAGCATCTGCAACTCAAACAGTTTCTGATACAATCCTTACATTATTAACAGCAATTACCGTCTCTATTTTTGCACCGATAACAGAGAGCGACAACAGCTACAAAAAAAACAATGCCTCCGAATATACTTAGTCCTATGATTAGATTTCTACGTTGTACCATATTAAGATAGTCCTGACATTGATTTAGACCTGAAGTGGTCAGAGGGTAGTTTACATCCTAATCGCAGCAAACCCTAGTGCACTCGCCCCAAGTATAACGTATATATGATTTATATCTAAAGCAGTTACCCTAGGAATCAGTGCCTACGCATAGGCTGTAGCTGCATGATCTTAATGTAAATACCTCACATGATGTGTCATTGTAGTCGATATTAAACACGCAGCTGTCAGAGTGTTCGAGGACTCTTTATGTTGGACAAGACCAAGTGATAAGTGTTAAGCTGGTTATTAAAAGTAGTGATTGCAGGAGCAGGGATGCCTTCATAATCAAAAATAAGTTTAAATAAGTTTATAAGTTAGGATTTATTATTACAAGTAGCTTATCCTCATATCGAAATTATAGTCTCAAAAACATGGATTAATATGATATTAATATCTCAAAAAAAATTAAGAGTTTAAAGTCCTTTAATGAATAGTTTAAAAAAAGTCTATTTTTTGGTATATATATATTAGATGCATGCATATTCATGAATAGGGCATACATATCAAATCAGTAAGACTAAAAATAGTTCTGTCATAGGCATATTAAAAATTCATTAAAAAAGGGCTTAGAAAAAGTATTTTTGAGCAGATGATCATTTTTATCATGTTTTTAACGACGACGCTCCATCTTATTCTCTACAACAAAACATGAAAACCAACACAAGAACGATGAAGATGCCAAACACAGCACCAAAACCTATAAGCGTCCATTTCAATGCATTAGAAGAAGAATGTTTTTTGCATAGTTAGACACCTTAGAGCGTCATAGGATAGTCCGTTCCCTTTTGACAACACTTCTAAGTACAAGATTTCCATTTATCTGCATTCTGAAAATGACGAAGAAGAATACCCTCATCATCTTCTCTTTAACGTTATTCACAACTTATCACCTTGAAGGTCGAGCAAGTGTCATCAGTGTATTATAGTTCGAACTCGCAATAGGATGAGTCGAATTCTAACAATTTTTAGCAAGAAGAAGCGAGGATAGACAGGCCTATCACCAATAATATTTTGAAGGTTAGTGATGATTTCATTTAAACTACTCTATTTATAAATAATTATGATTGATTGTTGAAATCAGAAATAAAGGCATAGTTTTTAGATATTTAATCAAAATTGTTTTTATGATTATTGTTAAAATGGTTTAACTGTTATTAAATATGAAATCACAGATCATCAGCAAATTAGCACAACAACCACAACCACTCACACACTCGCTACTACTCAACAAACCAACTCACAACCATAACAACTCCAACCATGAATACTACCACTATCATGCTTCACCTACCCAGCATAATAAAAAATAATGCAAAGTGAAGGACTTTTTTTAGAAGTTTGAAAGCAACTGTATCATCTCTTATAGCAAAGTTAACCTCAATAAACCTTTAGATAATAAAAGATTGCAAGAAACGTTAGTGTAGTTGAGGGACAAGGCGTAGATTAGTAATGTTGTAAGGAGCGATCATCTCTTTTCATTCAAAAAACAAGAAAATGCAGAGAAACTGACCCTTAATAAAGCAATAGCGTAAAACAACAAAGAAAACAAATAGAATAAACAAAATACATATAATAGATAGAACAAATAGAATAGAGAAAGTAGCAACAAAAGAACTCATTACTTCATCGCCTCCAAACCAAAAATAAAACTCCGAAAATTCCATAGCCTAGCCTCCCTAAAAACCCAGTAATCGTCCAAAGACGATAAAAGCAACTGCAAAATGGGCTACAGTCAAGTACAGTACACCACCAGCAGAGCATCAATATGCACGGCTAGTCGACATCTAAGAGATTCTAGCAGAGATGGAAGCTTTGTGCAGAGACAGTTGTGTGATGATTATGGCAATTAGTGTGAAAAGATGGGTGTGGGGGTAGAGGAAAAAGGGAGATTGGCAAGGATAAGAAAGGAGTTGAATTAGATTTATCAGATGAAGAAGGAACCGGTTCAGTTGAAATTGAGATTGGTATGATAGTGTTTGCATACAAGTGTTAAAACCGTGTATTAGTGCTTTCTAAAGTGTTTATGATGAAAATCAGTAGAGCTAATCATATGAAATCACTAATTTTTCATTCAATATTACTCGACTACTCCACATCCATCTACTCTATCATAACCTTAGCTTTCTTTTCTTATTTCTTTACCTAAGTTTTAGCTTCATAAGGATAGGTCAAAATATTCTTTATTATGGCACAATTACCAGCTAAAACTAAGTCGGATTTTCAGCATTAACAATCTGCGGAGTGCTCTCTTCTTTCTGCATAGACGACTACTCCGCCATCACTTCTTCGTCCGACTCCTCTGACTCAGACGAGTCCTAAACTTGTTACAATTTAGCATCAAACTTCATCCCCTCCGGCACCTACTGCTTCAATAATTGTTAGTTAGATTGCTTCAACAAAGGCATGAACTGGTCCAACTGACTCAACACTACATATATATAGTTTTACAGCTAGAACGTGGAAGAAATCCTATTTATGGTTTGGACGGTTTGTTCAGCATTTTACTCACTATGCTTTCTGTCTTGCCCTACTGATCTCGTCGCAATTTGTAGACTTAGCGCTCGAAGACTAGCAAATCTTTTTTAGGGGTTTTGGTTGATTATGGCTTCATTGTTGTTGGATGCAATAAAGTATAATAAATGTTAATGTATAGATGGGCATTTTGATATGCAATTTGAGTGAGTTTGATATGTAGTGAATCATTTTGTATGATGGAAAGGCAAATAATTATAAAATCATACTTGCAGGGGAGTTTCTCCCTCCACAAGTCCATTTAAAAATTCATCCTCCTACCTCTCCATCTAATTCAAGCCAAGAGAACTCTCCATGTGGTTCAAACTGAATCTATGACAAAACTTGACAAACCATCCTTTGCTTGCTTTAAACGAAGCCAGAGTACTAAGACTCATGGCATGTTTGCGAATAGAATTCTCGTCAGTTAGTTATCCGTTTTTAATTTTGGCATACAGCATTCTCTCCATCTGGTTATCAGTTGGTCTTCCGCCGCCTTACTTGCGCTAACAACCGTTTTTCTTCCATCGAAGCAAGTTTCTACGAGGGATTCCGTACTACTTCGAGATCATCTTGACGTCCTCGCCGTTAACAATCTACATAACACAAGGAGTACTCTCTATACAGCCTGCATCTTTTCCTGACAAGTGTACTTACGATACGGTCCTCGTATCTTGCGATCGTTGGGGTCGTTGGATGAGTCTTATTCTTCGGTGCAGGTGGAAGATGAGACCAGGTCGATCAGTCTAAAGGGAGCGTTGAGAGGGGCTAAGCCGAGTTTGTACTTGTCGAAGAGAGAAGTCTGGGGTGCCAGCATGGTCTAGGGGGTGTTCTATGTGTCCATGGGAGTGCTTTTCTAAATGAATTTAATTTTTGGTATATGATAACTGGTTTCCAACTGACACGATCACTTTAAATTGCCCGTACAAAAAGAAAACAAATAACAAATACCAAAAAAATAAAGCAAAATGCCCATTTTGATGTGATGGATCGATATGACTGGTCAACTTGTGCTTTTTGAAATTAATTGTATATAAGCTTTGGAAAAATACACCTCCAATAATCAAACATAAGATAATTTGTTCTTTTTTTAAGCATTTTCTTATATTTTCTGCCATATTCTATACATTTTGATACCCTAATGTATGTGAATAAGCCCCGCTTGCTATAATTTATAATCGTAAATATTATGAGAAACCACTCACGAGACTGCATCCGCACCAACCACGCCATCACTATCGGTCGAACCCTCTCCGGGCAACGCCAGTCCGGCTCAGTCAACAAAGACAACGAAGTCATAGTAGGAAAATACAAATACGATCCCAAAGACGAACTCGGCAAAGGATTTAGCGGCCACGTCTTCAAAGGAGTAGAAACAGACAACCCACATAAGCGATACGCGATAAAAGTAGTTTGTCTGAAGAAATTCAGAGGCAGTAACCTCGAAATGTTGTAAGGATAAATATAAACCCACATGAGCCTCCAGCATTAACACATCGTCAAATTGCTATAAGTCATCAAAACTTCCTACAATTACTATCTAGTCATGTAGTACTGCCCCCATGGCAATCTACGCGAGTATATTGCCCAGAAAAAACAACTATCATAATCAAATGCACTCTAGATCATCAATCAAGTTGTCAGCGGATATCGCTACCTACTCAGCTAAGGTATCATGCATAGAGATATTAAACCTGCAAATATCTTGAGGATGGGTAATAAGTGGAAAATATCTGATTTTGGGTTTGCAGTCAGAAGTCGGTTCGGGTTCAAAGATCGCATGAATGTAGGAACTCCACTTTATATGGCTCCTTAGAGTCTTAAAAAGAGCTACTATTCGCTCAAATCCGATATATATTCAATCGGTATCATTTTGTATGAGATGTTGGTAGGTCAGACTCCTAACTAAGCTTAGAGCTAGAAACAACTTATGTACAATATAAGTCGGGATGTTGCTTTGCCGAAACCTGCAAGAAATCCAAGGATTACTCAGTTTATTAACAAGGCTTGTATGATCAGCTAACCTAGAAGAATGGGGAAAGAGGAATTTATGGTCTATGATTTCGAATTTTGTGGGTCAGTCACTCATTCAATCAACAGTTCAACCGTCTCAATAAAAGACCGTAATTTTTCAGGAACTACTGACGACTCAACTTCCAAACAAAAATGTTCATCAACTAACAAATTCGTGCCTACTGACTCAAAAAATCTCTGCCGAACCTCATCAAATCGTTCCTAACTATCCCTAAAACAATAACCCCGACGACCATTCAACCCCATAATCTACAACAAATAACTATAATAAAAATAATTCACCTACATAAAAAACTTCTACCATTCAATCCAAAACAGCGATTGTTTCGATCTCTAATAAAACAATAGAAACATCCTCATGTTGACTTTGTTTAAATTGTTGCTTAAATTATTGAGACTTCTTTGTGATAAGACCCAGAATAGTTTGCATTTGGATAAATGGTAGGAGTATAGTCAATGCAAATTGCATCAAGATTTGATGGTTGTGTGTAATTAACATTCGGAATAGTACTAGAAGGAGTATTTGGATTTTATCAAGTATAATGATATCAAGGTCATCAGGACTGTCAATAGGAAATTTCCATAGTTGTGCCATAATGCGCCACTTACAACACGTTTCTATCAAAATTTAAAAGATTTTATGGGGTAAATTATCAAATAAAAACATCAAAGACTCAGTCAAATCGAAGATACATAGGGTGAAGGAGTCAAAGAAAAATACTAGGCTTTGAGTAGTGCTGTTAGTATATACAAATTGGCATAGACGAGATGTGATGTACCTTTTGCTTTTCCCAACAATAGCAAACCTTCAGTTTTGGAGGATTATGGGCATTCTAAGATGACGAAGAGTGAGATGAATAGCTTATGCTTCGTGGCCAAAGATATTTGATGATTGATAATTTTGTTATAACTATCACTTTCTTTCATTTTATTTCATAAAAATTGATTATTTTTTGAAGAATATATCTGATAATATTTGTTGTGGATATTATTCTGGAACGTTTCTTTAATGTGATTTGATTTAGTTTAATAACATTCCAGAAGACTCCATGAGCTAGTAAGAAAACAATCCTCCAGAAATACAATAAGTACCATAAGTAAAACCTGATCTCAAAAAAATGAACTCGTATACTTACTGGGTAGATGCCAACAACAAAAGAAGAGAGCTGCCAGAGTAGCAGAAACCTAAAAAAATAGATCCACCCCCGCCTTCACCTATAAGCGCGTAAATGCGATCTAAGATAGAGCTGTAGGTCCGTCGACGTGGAACTCTTCGGGTACTTGGTAGTAAAGGACGATATCGAATAAATAACTCAACACTAAAATAACAAATATTGTCAGTGCATGGCTGGGGGAGAACAAAAACACACTCGTATTGACATCAGTATAGCTATAAGGTGAGGTATGTCTAATAATACTAAGTTGAAACAAATCTTCGCAAATGGTAAGAGAAAAGTGATGTATGAGATAAGCGGGGTGCTCAAATTTTAAGGAGATGGACTTGAGATAAAACTCGAAGAAGTTACTTGTAGTGGTGATAAGGAGTATAAAGTGAAGGGCAAGAAGGCATAAGAAAAAACTTAGTTATCAAAAATAGCAAGCAGAATCATTGATATGATGGTGGAGTAGTTCAATCGATACAAGGAGTGATCTATTAACCTATGATGTATATGCCAATCTCCCCAATAAGTAACATCTCAAATAACATTCATCTACTATATTGATCTAACTCTATGTAAGAATAAAAATTGACCCTTGATACCCTTCAGAATACTATAGCAGTGTTATTATTATCAGTAAAAATCTCAAATAGACCCACTATCTTCCTTTCCCCTATACAACTCCGGATGTTTTAGCTTGATATGTTGCTGCAACGACCCATCACTCCCATAACATCTATCACAAAACGCAGCCTGACAATAAAATTTCCTCTCTATTTCATCCGCCAACCTCCTAGTCCGCTTATTTGCCCTCATCCTATTCTAAGTCTACGGCTATTATTGTTCCTACTCGATCACTTCTTGTCGTTTTGTTTTATGGAGGGCTATTAATTGGTTCTAAGTAACGGAAACGATACCTCGATTGTGCTTATCTTGGCTATGAGTGAGTCACGGGTCGAAAGTTGTTTTTGGATCTAGGATTATAGTTTGAATGATGTCAGGTATATCTTCTTGAACTACTGGTAGTATTTCATGTCAATGTTCGGCTACTACTATGGCAATGCCTAACGCTACTCGAGCTAGTGCAGGTTGTTGTGGGGCACAATTACTTTGAGAGAATGACTGGAGAGGGAGGCGGACTCCTCGTCGAAGTGGACGCGCTTTGGGTGGGCTTCCATAAAGAAGTTAGGAAATATATAATCGACCAATTCAAAGGAAAAAGCACTAACAGACACAACATGCACACTCAATATAAGCGGCCATGATATGAATTGCTTGCTATGCTCATGTGCAAGGCTTTATCCTAATGAAACTAAGTCCAAGATGACAACTTTCACACCTATTCTTAAACTAGATGATAGATGTGCCAAATTTAAATTAAAAGCTATACAATACACGTATATACATAAATTTAGTGACACATCATTGATCAAGTTCATTCCTAGCTCAACTCCATCAGCCCATTCACCATAATAAACGTCCCCAGTCCTAACATCATCACCATCAACAACATATTTACCACCTTACTACAAGTGCCATATGATTTTTAATCACAATTGCATTCAAAACGATTATTATCGCTAAGTGTGCATGATCTTTATTATTATGGTTATTATTTTTAAACATTGCTAGGTTGATTGCTTTGTTTCATCTATTAATCAATCTGCGTCTATTTCATTTATTAGTAAACTTGTGGAGCGTTGATTACTTATGATGATGATTTTTTATGGCTACGCACGCTATCAGGTTTCTAATCAAAATTTATGTCCTTGTCGCCCTATTACATCATCTACTAGTACTTGCATGCATCATTTATTGGCTTGTTTTGTACTGGCACTTTTCCTTTACTAAAATACAAACATTTTATATGCAAAAAAACAGGAATGAAGTAGATAAAGAAAAAACCAGCCACAGCGCCGTTGAAGTCTATTATGTCTCTTATCGATACGTTACCTAGATTAATTGCTAAGCAGATGCCTAAGACTATGCAAATGTATATTATTTAGTGAACATTTATCCGTTTAGAGTGGCTCTGGGGCAATCTGAAGATGTCAAATATTCTTTTTCTGTATAAAAATCAAATATACTTGCTTATTAGCATGAACTAGGGAAAAACAGAGTAAAGGTGTATGAGATATATGATCTAG
>Ga0169931_10012740_pt1 | contig 11605 bp, 7 predicted proteins | sample Kivu_15m_20L_FD_129675 | JGI IMG/M metagenome (GOLD analysis project Ga0169931, IMG submission 129675) | Freshwater microbial communities from Lake Kivu, Western Province, Rwanda to study Microbial Dark Matter (Phase II) - Kivu_15m_20L... | ecosystem: Environmental > Aquatic > Freshwater > Lake ... | reverse complement strand
TTCCTCACCAACATGGAGACGCTGCTGCGCGAGGGGCTTTTCACGAGCACCTACAAGTTTGCGCTGTTGCTCTCGCTCGCGAACATCGCTGTCGAACAGGGGTCGGACTCGGGCGAGGCGCTCAACGTTGAACTGATATCACCTGTAGTTTCTGAGACGCCTTAGCGGCGTCATTCATCCGATCGTAGTGCTCGCTCTCGCGGGGCCCTCGCAACATCTCGCCCTACTGTGGCCTGTAGTGCGCACCGTCGTGCGCACAAGCGGCTTGCGTGCACCAACTCCGAAATAGGTGTACCGCGGATAGCAAACAACCCAAGTGCTCTCAGATCACTTCAGAACTGGTCGGGGGGCTCCCAATAGTCATTGAAATACTCATAGAGATCAGCTTGTCCGACTAGCCCTTCAATATTATCACGAACGTCAACGAGTGTGCAGGCACTCGTCCCGCCGAGCTTTGGTCCGCGCAAGCCACGACCTATCATTTGACCGTAAAGAACTACCGAAGTGGTGGGTCGAGCAATGAAGACGACATCCGTCTTGGGCGCGTCGAACCCGGTCGTTAGTATACCGAAGTTACAGACTACACGCAAACTCCCCGACCGGAATCCTCGGATGATTGACGCACGCCTGTTTGACTCAGTGTCTCCATCGACATGAGCGGCAGCCACTCCAAAGTAGGTGAGGAGAGCACAGATGAACTTAGAGTGATCGACATTGCAGGCAAAAAATATGATCTGCCTGTTATGTTTACACTCTTCGAGAAGGCGTTTAACAATCTCTACGTTGCGGAGATCGTCTTGAGCAATGGTCGTTAGCAGTTCAGGTGGCAGATCAAAGTGAGAAGCTAAGTATCGCCGTTGCGCGTTGGTGGTTTGATAACGAAATGTGGTTATCAATGGCTGCAAAGAAAGAGTGGAGAGGACTCCGCGTCTCCGAAGCATCTGGATTATTGAGCCTCCCTGCGGGTCCTCGAGCCGCAGAATGTCCGTATGAAAGTACTCCGCTAGGCATCTGTTTGCCTCCGAGTCACTGGCCGATCTGCCTGGAGTTGCTGTCAAGCCAATCAGGTTGCCGCCACCAGCGAGCAAAGCATTAGTCGTCTCCTCATAAGTCGGGGCCATTACCTTGTGCGCTTCATCAACTACTACTAGGCGAACTGATTGACTAAAAGCTCGAAAAACACTCGTGTTGCGGTGCAGTTCTGAATTCAGTTTCTGAAAACCGGCAACCGTGAACGTGGGGTTAGCCTCCTCGAGTGGAAGGCGTCCACCTGTGCCCCACAGGCGATGGCAGGTGATGTTTCGATTCCCAACATGCCCCCAAAGTTCAAGAAAGCAGCTCATTGCTTGCGAACACAACTCCTCGCTATGGGCAATCCACACAATCGATCGCAAGCCGTTTGGCAAATCACCGTTGAGTACGCTGCAGATGATCTCCATAGCGGTGCGCGTTTTGCCACTACCAGTTGGCATTTGAATGAGAAAGCGGGCACGTGGACTTTCGAGACGGCTTACTGCTTCAAAGTAGATCCGCGCTTGATAGTCTTGCAGAGGTTTGTAGGGCGTTTGAGCTGCAAAGAGTTCTTGCTTTGCCGGAAAGTGCTCGGCGGAATCCAATGAGCCTGTGTCTGGCAGATTTGCCCATGCGCAAAACGCCGATGTTACTCGCGGGTCGCTCCAGCGGAGGCTGGACACGTCGGAAACGAGCCTTGCGAATGGCTTTCCGACAGTGGCGATATCAAAGTGGCGAGCAAGTTCCGCAAGCCGCTGTGGCGAAAGCCGACTAAGGAACAACTCTCGAAATACGCGATCGCGTAGTTTAGAGGCTCCAACGAAAGCATGAAACACTCGTGATATTGTCGTTGTAGAATAAACATCTACACCACCACGTTCAGCAAACGTTGGCAGCAAATTTGAAAGGCGGTCGAGCACCGACTGGCCGACTGCCTCCTGCAAGCACTCCTGCCCAAGAACATTCCAAATCATATGGCGTTGATTGTGCTAAGTTGAGGTCGAAAGTTTTTACTGCTCGTTCTGCTTGCGCCAAGTCTCCACGTATGCCTTGAGGAACTGACCCCAGTTTAGCCGAAGGGTCTCAAGGATTTGTTCAGGAGGTGCCACCTCATTAGGATCGATCAGGGACTCCGCTTTAGCATAAGCGATCATTAGAATATCAATACAGGCGCGCAGCCACTTAGCATCGTTTATCCCATTGGTAGTTCCAGACTCGATCACATCCATCCGCGTTGAGAGATCGGAGTTAAACGGATGGCGCTGGTTATAGGTGAGCAATGCGCGACCGCCCAAGTGGGAGACTTCTACAAAATGTGGGCCATTCCACTGACCGTCTTGGATTGTGAACGGCTGACTCTTAAAGATCTCCCGCAGTTTCGCCTTGTCCTGATCGGCCTTATCACTAAAGAACGTATCGATAGCCTTCTTTGTTTCATCCTCAAGATTCTTCCCTGAGTCAAGTTTACCTTTTACAAGTGGAGTGTCTCGCGCAACGCCCTCCCCTACGGTGTGATCGGTGGGGATCGAACCGGCCTCCGCATTAGTTGTCGCACGGGCAACATCCCAGACCTCGCGGACTCTCTGTCGACAGTCCTTGATTGTGCCCTGGATTTTCTTCGCAATAGTTTCCTTAAGAATTACGTTCGGTACAGCGCCGCGCTTGATGTTCTTCACAGTGAAGGCGCGATCAAGTGCTGGGGAGAAATGAATTTCACAGCCCCACCACCGATCAATCTCTTCAAACTTGACTTTGAAGTGTGGGATATGGTCGTAAAAGACTTCGCGCTCGTTTCGGAGAATTGAGATCCCCTCGTTCTCTGGGATGCGACGCTGCTTTGCGGTTTCTGAACCTCCGTCGCCTTGCCTCTCACGCCAGGCTTGTGGCAGCAGGCTCATCTTGATGGTGATCTTGGAGTTGCCTACGCCAGCAGCGCCTCTATCCTCGCCCTCCACATCCCAGTCGATCACAATGTCTTGCAACTGTACTGCCGTTGGATCTCTCGGGAATCTCGTCTTATCAGTACGTAAGTACAGCGGATCGTGAGCGAGAACAAGTTGACCATCTAGTTCGAGCTCGAGGCCATTCCAAATGAAGTACCTAAAAGTGCGCCCAAGCCAGTCGGAGATCTCACCCGCCATGTTGTCATAGGATTTTGGCTGACGGTCGTACTTTTTCCAAATCACTAGCGTGCCGCTACTGTCATCGACAAGTCGGCGGTACTCAGGTGGGGGATTCTTGGCGATAGGAGCGGCAATCCCAATGGGGTTGCTACCGATGAAGTCATCGATATCAAGGTGTACGAAGTGCCACGTACCGCCCTCCCGCTTCGAGAAGACCTCAATCCGCTTAGCTTCGTGAACTGCGCCAAGGGTCATTCCGACTCCGAAACGGCCGATCCCTTGGCGATCGTTGAATCTGGACGACCATCCGAGGGATAAGCATCGGTGAAGAGTTTCAACGTCCATCCCGCAGCCATCGTCGCCAAATGCCATCTCTACAATCCTCACATAGGGTCGACCTGGTCCCGTTGACGATGTCGTCTTTGTCTGGATTCGGCAGTGCTTTGCTCCTGCTTGGATTGAGTTGTCCACAACCTCTCCGTAGGCACTGAAGGAGTCGAAGTCGGAGTCTCGAAGAGAAGCTAGGAGCTGTGATTCAACCGCAAGTGGGACAAAGTTGTCGGGCATTTGGTTCCCCTATTGCAAAGAGCTGGAGTCCGAATCTCGAGTGGTGTCTTTCAGCAGAAAGCGTGTTGAGAAGCTGGGCTGGTCAGTCGTGATGTCAGGAGATCCAACCATGGTAATCCAGTGCTGCAAGTTTGCGAGTAGTTCCTTCACATGATGCCTACGGGGCGAGGGATCGTCGGACAGCGCGCTGTGTAAAGCTGCTGAGAGTTCCCCGAAGTAGGCGGTACCGCCGCGACGCACCAATTCCAATCGAAGCCATCGCACAGCAAGGCATCGATTCAGACAATGTTGAGCCTCACTACACGTGATAGCACCACCATTGCAAGTCACGCCGAGCAGAATCGCATCGTGAATCTCGCAGTTGGTGCTCGGTGGTCGACACTCAATGACCCACCTTGCATCAGATTGGAAACAAGTATCGACCGATATCTCTGGATCGCCGCCTGCAAGTAAGCGCCTAACAGCAAGGGGCCAATCGCTCACATGGCTCATCTCCTCTTTGCCCGTATCTAGAGCACTCTCAAGATGTTGTCGTAACTCGGGCGTCACTAATGTGGCTCCCCCAAACATCCTGTTTACAAATGTAGTGGCTAGTCCATCAATTGGCAGGACAGTAGAGACTTCGTAGTTTGGCTCAGGAGCAATCGCGAGACCCCGATTCGTGAGGTTTGCGCTGCCAACAAGCACGCCGTCCGGCGGAACAAAGAACACCTTGCCGTGAAAGTCCGTTCGCATGTAAAGTCGCAAACCATTACCCTCGGCCACATCGAGTACTTGAAAGTCAGATGCCCCCATCAGAAGATCTTGCGGTAGCCAGCGCACGAGGCATCGGCCCTGCAACGAGCGTGTTTGGTTTGCAAGCAATGACCGCAGGGCTTCGCTGCGGATGAAAGCAGAGCAGAGGCTTATCGGTGCAGAGGCATTCGCTATTAGCGACGCTAGCCGTTCGGCGGCCTGTTGGGTGTCTAAGAGTGGCGCCCTATTGGAGTTATCCAAAAGTGATGTCCAGAGGTGTGCTGGTTCGTGAACAGGCGGCTGTCAAAGATGACAGATTGCACAGCCGTCCGTGTCGTCGATCTGCGGAAGAGGGTATCGCTTTGGGTCTTGTTCAAGTTCTCCTAGTGTCCTTCCATCCACCCATGTGAATTGCTGCGAACCCGACGTCCGCTCATACCCCTTTGCTGCTTGGTACAGATTTGGATGCTCCTCGCGTAGCCGCTGCCACTCCCCGCGCTGTTGATAGAAGCAGAAGTAGCAGCCTGATCGGGATCGCCACTTGTAATAGTCGGGGAAACCTAGCCCGGATTCGTCCAAAATTCTCTTCACCTCCGCCATTCTAATGCCAGCATCGCGGAATGGATAGACCGGCACGATGTTTGGGCGCACTGAGATCGCAGGGGGCTTGCGGTTCGCGACATAGCCATCGCGGGCTTCGTCGGCTCGGATACCGATGTAACTGAAGCACTGTGTCTCCCCAACGAAGTGCTCGAAAGGCTGAATCTTCAGCACCCGGGTGCACCACCGCATCCTCGGCGAGGGCAGAAAGCCGCTGTAGCGCTCTTTGAGGAACCAATCAAAGGCAGTCCGTCCCGGGAGTTGTCGCATGCCGATCATTTCAAGCGCGTTGACATGCTTGATAGAGATCGCAAGCACTGCCTCCATCTTCTCGAGGTACTCGTAGGTCTCCGGTAGTTCGGTTCCAGTATCACAGAACACATACTCGGCAGGGATTTCTGGGTGGGCTTGTTTTAGATACACGGCAAGAGCCGCAGAATCCTTACCGCCGGATACAGAAACAATGTGGCGAATCGTTGGCGCGGTCTTGATTGCTGCAATTGCTTCCGAAAGCGTTGCAAATCTCACGTTACTCATGGAAGAGGGTTTCCTCGGCTTGGGTTGGTTGTTGGAGCGATCGGCGAAGTCGGCTTTGAGCCACCTTCTTCCCAACGATTGCGGCAAGCATGTTCGCGTGTTGACCTATGCGGCGTTCAATGAGCGCTGCAAGTCGGTCGCGAGACACACCATCAATCTGGCCGCCGTCAGCGGCGATGTGGAACGCTGCTTCCTCGACAAGCTCAACGATGCGCCGAAACTCTTGCTGAAACTTGGCTGCATCGGTGTCATCCCACCGTGTGACGGCCTTTGTGATTCGTGCTGTAATCATCGTGACAAACTTTGTGGCATTGTTAGCCGACTGGGCGAGTTGGGACACGACGCCCTTTGCACGAGGTTCAAGAACTCGGTCGAGCGCTGCCTCAGGTATTGCTTCGGCCCACGTCTGAAGCACCGACAGGCTTTGAGAGGGGGAATCCTTCCTGTGCACCTCGCCAATCGCAGTGGTCATCCCATGGAGTGCCTCAGCCATATAGTGCTGAACGACCTCATCGAGTTCTTGCTTGACAACCTTGAGGCGCCGAAGTGTCTCGGGCAAGTGCCGTGCATCGGTCTCTAGTGCGAGCGGTAGTTGAGTTAGGAGCACCGCAATAGGATCCTCGGTAGACCAAAGAGCCTTCCGTGCGGCTTGGGCACGTTTCGAAACTGCACTCGAAACGCGGACCGCTTCGGGTGCTTCCTGCTTCCAGATTTGGATCCATTCGAAGGCGCGTCGTACGAGGTCGGGGTCATCAATCGCAGCAGCGCGCTTTCCGCGGAACAGCGCGCAAATGCCCTCGAGGTACACACGTTGCTCATCTTCAACTGCGACAACATGCAGCGCGAATCGGTGCGGCTCGCGGCAGAGCTCCTCGACAGTTGATGGCCGAATGTCCATCACATACTGACCGTCCATCGTGAGGGCGCCAACGGTCGGAAACGCGCGGACAGCGCAGCCGATTAGGATTGGGAGCACGCCCGCCCGAACGCCATATGGGCTGTCCTGGAGGCATCGGAGTAGATCTCGAATCGGTTTGGGTGTCTCGCAGGGCTCGGTAAAGAACTGTCGGAGTTCGCACCAAACAGCAGCGAGTCCCTCATCCTCAACAGCACTTGGTGGCGAAAACCCCCAGCGACCCTTTCCGAGATCTCGATACAGCCCTGTGTTTCGGATTGTCGCGCGAAACTGCGCCACAACTGTGGCCCCAAGCTCTTGTTGGAACTGTGGATCGCTGAAGCCGAGTTCGGGCTTTCCGCTGGCCTCAAGAACTGCAGCCAAGAGCTTCTTGCGCGCGTTCACAATCACAGCAGAAGGGCGGCGACGATTGACCTGCTCATTTGGGAGTCGTGGGGTCTTCGGATAGGCCCGATTGCAGCCTTGGCTGACGAGACGCCGAAGGTCTCCCACTGAGTCCACCTTAACGAGCTGGCCGTTGAACACGAACGCGAGAGACTGATTGGGTTGAGTGACGCGCTCGATAAGGCGAAGCATGTGCGTGCGCGAGTCATCTTCCATCTGCCGGAGTTCCTCAGCGACGAGCGGATCTTGATCAAGGAGCTCACGATCCTTTTGAAGTTGCATGATTGCGGCAAGCTCAAGGGCCGCCTGCTCAAGCGGTATTGGCTCATTGGGGATAGAGACAATCACTCGGTCTCTGCCAGCCTTCGACACAGCCTGCGCTAGCGCGATCAACTCATCACGGGCAGTCTGCTCGTTTGTTGGAAGCGCGTGCAGAATGACTCCGTCCGCATCGATGAGCGCGTTGCCGAGACCGGCGGCGAAACCATCAGTCGCAAGCTCCCCCGCGGTTCGATATTGGCGTGTGAAGTATCGTCGAATGAGGAATTGGTCGTTGTGTTCGGTTGCGCGTACTGCCGCGAGAGGCCACTCACGGGCTAGGAATCCTGCAAGAGAAAAGCCTTCGGTAATCGATGCGCGCGCCTCAGCGATGCGTTCTCGAAGATTGGCGTCTGTCCCGTGCCAGACAGACACTTCGTCACTGTGTCGGCGGTAGAGGAGCAACTTTCGTTCGATGAGCCCATCAATCACACGTTCGGGGCTCGTGGCTTGCCAATCGCCACCGCTTACGGCAGTAAGAAGAAGTGACCGTGAAATCTTGGTTCTATGAGCAGACAGGCCAACCGACAGCACACATGCTGTCTGAATGACCCGAACCTCGTGGTTGTCTCTGCACTTGCTTGTCGCGCTCGTTGTTTCAAGCAACGCGCGATACGTGCCTCCTGTTCCAACATCTTGGCGCATGGCGGGTTCGAAGAAGCGATAGAGAGCGTCTACGCCAATGCAACTCGTCCAATCAGCCGCCTGCAGGAAGTTGAAAAGCGTGCGCTCGTTCTGAGCAACTCGCGCCGACAGTCGGGGTAGCAGGTAAAGCGCGGCTCCTTCGAGCGGATAAACGCGACCCAAAATCCCAGTCAGATCGGTCGTGTTGAAGTCCTTAAAGAGCCCAGTCGAAAGAAGTGCCTTCGCCTGCGCCGCAAGATGCTTCTGTGGTGGTGTGGGTATCGCCCTCACCCTAAGCGATTCTGCGAGCTCAACGAGTAGTCGAATCAACTCTGTGCTGTCGTCCACATACTCGAGGCGCTCGAAGCGTTCCTCCACCTTTCGCCACTCGCGACGAACAACATCTGGGGCAGTTGCGGCATAGGCGCCGAAGCCCTGGTGCAGCAGTACGCAGAGCTTCAAAGGAACTTTCTTCGACCGAACCGTGAGTTCGGCGAGTTGCTGAACATCATGGAGTTCGCTCGGGCGACCACTTGAAATGAGTGATTCAAGGTGGCGACCGAATTCATCCCACAGGATTAGCACTTGATCGAGTCCACGTTCGCGCGCCGACTCAACAATGAACTGTGCTGTGGCGGACACCTCGCCGGGCTGTTTCAGATGAGCTTCAAGTTTTCGGGCAAGCCCCTTCGCTTGATCCAGGCGCGCCGCTCCCGCAAGGTAGGCATCGCAAAGTGCTTGCCTCAGATTGTTCGCATAGCCCTGAAGGGCGAGCGTGACTCCATGCTGTCGGCTTCGCACACGGGCCGTTGCTGCTGATCCCAGCCGAGGATTCACCTCTGCAAGGCGGGGAGCGATCGCCTCAAGTGCTGGACGAGCGTTCGCAGTGTTCTCAACGAGGTGCAGTACATAGGTTGCTGTCAACGACTTTCCAGATCCGTATGGAGCGGTGACGAGAATGGCAGGTGCCGTCGCCAAGCAGAGTTTTTCGAGCAGTGCAACAGCCTTCGCAGTCGGTCTAAAGTGGGCGATGCGATCAGGTGCCTCGGCATCGAGTTGAACGTTGATGGATCGAAGAAATGCACCGATCACGGGCGGAGCCACTGTCCTATCGGCTCTCTTAGGCATGAGTCTTGGCTCCCTGCTCGGCGTAGTGCAACTTCATCCAGTCAAGTGGGTCCTTCTTCAGCGCGATCCGAACGGCGCGTTCTCCCGCTTGGGCGCGCAGCGCAAAGAGCGACTTGTCCTGTTCCTCGTACGCGAGCAGGAGATCAAACAGATCATCGCCTCGGAGAACAAACGCGCGCCCTGGGGCACAATTGGCACGCTCAAGTTCAGTGAGCGTGAACTCGGTTCTACTGTCGGCAGTTCGAAGATGAGATACTGCAAAGCCAAAGACTCCCCGTGGAATCGGCTTGGGATCGAAGTTGTGCTGGTAGTACCCACTAGCGCCAAAATGGAATAGGAGGTTTAGCTCTTGGAAGGGAGAGTCGGCAGAGTCCTCAGGATCGTCAGCAACGGTGGGGATTGATCGCGCATACGACTGAAGAAGCGTGGCTACATCACGCTCAAGAGTTCTTGAGGCTGGTACGCGAGTTAGATTCGCGGCAGCAAATCGGCGTAACCCCTCAATGCAGGGGCTGCGATCAAACCTTTGCAGAGCCCACTGGTTGAAAAACCAGTGCCAGGTAAATGCCGACTCAGGGTTGTTGATCAGATTGATGTGGAGCGCCCACCAGGAGCCCTGATTCATCAAGTGAGGATCCCTTTTGTGGATCAATCGCCCGAGCGGGGTGGCGGTTGGCTGGCTGCCCTCACCGGCAGCGCTTTGGGCGAGGCCGGTTGCATGAAGCCAGTACCGAATGGCCTTTGCCATGTTGCGACCGACGCCGAGGTAGTCCTCAGCGAACTCGTCTACGAGCAATGTGGGTTGTTCGCAGAGAAGTTCTAGGCCACGGGAAAGCCAGCCTTCTCGAACCGCGAAGGATTCGTGGCCCCCAAAGCGCATCAGGCAACCTCCTTGATTGGGCACTGAGTTCTATCGAGTCGGCGAACACCAAGTAGTTGTGCAACTTCGATCATCGCTCGCGCTGCTCGATTGCAAGCTTCGAAGGTTGTGTCTTCGGAGACGGCGAAGCGGAAGCTTGAGTACGCCTGCTCCTCAGAGAGCCCCATCGCCCGAAGTACGTATGAACTCTCAGGGCGCATGTTGGTGCAGGCAGATGACTGTGAGATCTGGACACCACGGGCATCGAGTTGGGCAACAAATGCTTGTCCGTCGAGCCCTGGCAACAGGAGATTGCTTGTCGTAGATACGCGGTCGATACATCCATTCACACGAGCTCCTTCGAGCTCGCTTACAAGGGTCTGCTCTAGCAGATCCCGGAGCGCACGAGTTCGCTTTGAAAAGTTTCTGAGAGTTGCAGCTCGATGCTCCGCAGCAACACCAAAGCCCACAATGCCCGGATAATTTTCAGTACCCACGCGTAAGCCGCGCTCTTGGGAGCCGCCGCGGAATAGCGGCGCAACACGCAGCCCCCTCCGAATGACGGTTGCACCAATGCCCTGCGGCCCATGAATCTTATGGGCGGTGAAAGTGATGGCATCGAGACTCGAAGTTGAGAACTCAATTGGCAACTTACCCACGGCTTGCGCGGCATCAGAGTGAAACCACCCACCGCGGCGCTTTGTTTCGTGCGCAAGGTCTGACACTGGATTGAGGACACCGGTCTCATTGTTCGCCCACTGAACCGACACTAGTGTCGCATCATCGATGTCAAACTTTGCAAGATCGGCCGTGGCTACGCGTCCATCGCGAGCAACAGAAAGGTAGGAGACTCGAACTCCTTGTGACTCGGCCCAACTCAGTGCACCAAGAACGGACGAGTGCTCCGTAGGGCTTGAGATGATGTGGCGCACTCCTCCCTCAACCGCGCCCCGTATAAGCCAGTTATTAGCTTCCGTGCCGCCACTTGTGAAGTGCAGATTCTCTGCTTCAGCCCCGACTAGAGCAGCCACTGCTTCCCGTGCGCTCTCAAGAGCCTGACGGGATTTTCGCCCCGCTCGATGAGCGCTCGAGGGATTGCCAAACTCCGCCCCCATCGCGCGGATCATCGCGTGCCTTACCACCTCTAGCGGGCGCGTTGAGGCCGCGTTGTCGAGATAGACTTGAGTGCCTAGGTCGTGGATGGTCGCTGCTGCACGGGAGGCGTAGTCGCGGACCACATCGAGCTCAGCAGCAGTGAAGACGACCCGCCTACCACGCGTGGCACGCCCTGACGGGATCGCTCCCTCCGTGCGCCAGCGCCAAATCGTCTGCCGTGAGAGTCCGCACGCAGCGGCGACCTCAGAGCAGGAAAACAGGGCGGAGTCGACCACGGGGCTCGGCATAGCGCTAGTGTAGCGATATGTAACGCAACATATTGGTACCTGCATGGTTTGTAGCCCTATATATAGTGGTATGCTGCATTAGTTATAGGACTCGATCAAGTCTGTGTCGCAACGCGCTTTTAGCCTTTTGCGACGGGGGTGTCGGCATAACGGACAGAATTTCCGTGCGGATTCGACTTTTTCAATCGATACCGGCAACTGCGATGTCGCGCGAGATGTTTGCCCGTGCCTCACCTTCGCCGCACCGGCTGACACGCCTCACGCGTTGTCGATGAGGCGCACCGCGCCGAGGCGCGCGGCGATCAGCGTACGAAGCGCGGGCGGCTGCCGCGGCGGGGCGTTCAACTGCGCTGGTTCGAGTGAAGTGGCATCGCGCACGACCGCATATTCGATCTGCAGC
>Ga0169931_10012739_pt1 | contig 11605 bp, 13 predicted proteins | sample Kivu_15m_20L_FD_129675 | JGI IMG/M metagenome (GOLD analysis project Ga0169931, IMG submission 129675) | Freshwater microbial communities from Lake Kivu, Western Province, Rwanda to study Microbial Dark Matter (Phase II) - Kivu_15m_20L... | ecosystem: Environmental > Aquatic > Freshwater > Lake... | reverse complement strand
TTTGAGAATGAGCGCTACACAAAAAACATGGGAGGAAGCACGTGCGAGAGGTGCGCGCGTGCGCCCTGTACAGATCTACTGCCAACCTACATAGTGCTGTACTGTGGCGTTTCCGCAACTTCCCGTTAATAATAATATAATACGTACTTTTCTGATGACTCGATCGTGCGTCTATAGGGTTTTGTTCATATCTTATTATTCTACTATTCTACTCATCGACGGTGTCAACAGTCATCAGCCATCAAAAACCTGACGAGAATGAAAAGTCATGATGATTGGTCAAGTTGTACGTTTTATCGAAACTAAATAGGCTTACCCTAATAGTCTTTTGTATGTAGACAAGTTAGAAACCATACATATATTTATATTGAATGGCACGTACAGTACTCATTGGTTGCGAAAATAACCTCGACCCATTTAAGTATTGCAACGACAACATCAGCTGCCTTCGATCGAGGCATGCGAAACACCTTGTACTTTTTCGTCTATGGAGTAATTCTGGTGCTGAAGGTGGTTGTGTGAATTAATTTAGTACATTTTTCTTGCGAATTGTATTTTGGATCGAAACCATCTTTAAATACTCGCCACTCTACATCTTCTAATCACAATGAAACATTTACTAATTGAATGTATATTGAATAGGATTATTTAATGATACTCTGTCTAGCAAGAGCCAATTTATGCAGCATTAGCAATAGTTTTGAATTTGTAATATTAGAAAGGTAATTATGTTTTACTAGCAGCAGAAGCTTCATTTCTGACAGAGAAAAGAAAATCCATGAGAGTTGCGGCATCTTCTGCAGCTGATTCTTCTATACAAGGAGGAGTTCCATCCTGCTGGGCACTTGAAGTTCGCAATCGCTTTTCATCTTGGGGAGGAGGGCTTGGTATCGCTGTTTTAGTTCGGGTTTCTTTCGATGGATAAGATCTGAAATCAGCACCCGATACTAAGACATGATCTATTGCTATTGGTCTAATGATAGGGGACGATGCAGGGGGTGTTTTGTATAAAACTTTACGTTGTATGTCATGGGAGTCATTGGATGTAACTAACTGGGTAGTAGGATTGCTTCGACTTGATTCTGCTAGTGATGATAAGCTAGTGGATATATTATGTATGATTGGGGCCTCGAAAATGAGACGCTGTACCTGTTCCATTTCCGTTTCGTAGTCTTGTTTCGAACTTGAATCATGAGATAGGACGGAATTCGCTTGTTCAAGCCAACTTACTGCTTGAGAAATCTCTAACGCATTCTCTCTCAATGAGGTAGGGACTACTGTTTCAAGCAGCGGGTTTTGAATATTATGAGTTGTATTAGGAGCTGTTGAATTTGTTTTCTTTTGTGATTCTTTATGTTGGGACTCAAGCCGCCTTCGCCATCGGCTTTCTAGAGCCTCGAGTTCAATCTTAACAAGTGTAAATAGGTAAAAGTGAGATCTGTTTATATATAACCGTCGTATTGGGCAAAGATTAAAAACATCTGACTAACCTGTGCCTTATCGATAGCGGCTGCATTACTCTCTGAACGTACAGCTGGATGAAAGACTCTCTTCCCTATGCAAGCATCACCTGTAAATTTCTTCGTTACCCGCATTGGGTTACATTGAAGCTTATCGGACAAATAAGTTCTAAGAGTTGTCCCGGCAGGAACGTTGAGAAATCCACAATTGAAGTCATTAATCGCTCGGGCAACGAAAGCCTCTTCTTCTTGAGTCCATTTTCCTCTTCTTAACGCCTTTCCGCTCAGAGATGGAGATGTATTCGAATCTCTGAATATATACGGTATAGAGTCGGATCGTTCTCTGTTCGGTTCATGTCCTGAATAGTTTTGAACCTCACTATCATGATTTTCAGAATTAAGCTCATCAGAACTTACTGTCTTTTTATTAGTCATAAGAAGATTTCTTTCATCGTTTCTATTAAAATCATCGAGTGGCGAACGGCTGTCCACTTTATGAGATGATTCATGTATGATGTGAGAGGACATGAATTCAGACGACGTTGACATATTACTAGTAACAGAATCAGCTTTAGAGGGACTACGACTACGGGTTGAGTGTGAATGTGAGGACGACGAACTTTGAAGTACTATTTGGTCATGATCAATTACAGTGACACTCGGATTCATCATAACGTTTGAGATTCGTTGGGAAATGACCACGTCAACATGGAGAGGTAGCTCTTCTCTGATTTGAGTATGTATTGCACCTGACTTCCCGGCATTGACTGATTCGCTTACATCCATATCATTGGGATCACCACCATGTTGGGCACCGATGGAACTCTTCTCATCCATGGGCACTATCTACTGGTACGTAATTGAGATGTTTTCCTCCCCCGAAAGTTCCAAAGAACAAGGGCAGGTAAACAATGATCACGGTAGCTAAGTCTCTATGATATATTTACTATGAGAAAACATCCACTACTCACTTTCCTAGGATACGATGCAACGTTAGTAGATTCTCATACAAGAGGCAAAGCAGGTTGGGAAAGGATCAGGCGACAACACATTCAATGCCATAAACATGAAAGCATAGGTTATTTCAGTAGTTGGATCGTCTTCAACTCTCATACTTCAACCTACATACGAGCCCAGATGTTCAACTTGCGACGTCTGCCAAAGTATTCTTATTATGTCTTTGATCCCACGATTGAATCTCGGAAGTCGTGCGATGAAAGTTACAAACAGCTGTTCCTGAAATCGAACGAGAATAGCTAACATTTCATTAGGTTATCAAAAATCAAAAGCAAGCTAAAGTTGTAAGCCCTACATAACGACTAGGAAACCTTTTCCTTTACTTAATTGAAGCTGTTCTCTGGCGAGATATTACACTATGATGCGACTTATTTGATCTTCCTCGACGAATACTATTTATTTGTCTGAGTACTTTTCAATGGCAGTTTTCAGAACTACACCCAAGAAATTTAGAGCTTATCTACTCTTTGCCATGGATAACAAAGCATTACATATGGCAAAAACTTTTATTCACGCGTACCTGTGTTGAAGGCTTAGCCATGCGTTTCCCGAGGTTAGTGGCATTCATGGTGCATCCGGATAAACTGCGAATCACCCACCCGATATACAGAAGTGGAACTATTGATGTAAATACCTACACCCTCAAACATGATGGCCTATGAGTAATGCAATAAAATCTATAATTGATCTGCAAACTTAATTACGCTACGTGTGAAATCATCGGGACTGTCTAGATAACACGCATGACCACCTTGGATCTCAATCATTTCAGCACCAGCGAATTCAGCTAGTTTTTGGGATACGCCTTTTCCTGCATCATCTTCTTTGCCATATAAAGCTAGTATTGGTATTTTGCAATCCTTAAAAGATGTGAGAGAATGTGTCTCTCGCGCAACAGCGTAGGAAGCGATGGGAATCCATGCTTTCAGCAATGTTGGAAGAAAAGCAGCTTGGTCTTTTTCTTTTTCATCAGTACTATTTCTGTAATTATAGTACAAAGAAGAAAGGCTAAGAATTGATTTTCCACTTGCGCTAGGCGTAACAATAATGAGTTGATTTCCCGTGATCAATTTCAAATGTTTGAGAGCTGTAAATACCTCGTATAGTCTAGGTCCATCAGCAGTGACAGCAAGATCTAATGCAATCACAGATGTAGGACGATTGTGAATTTCTATTGAACAAAATTTCTGCATTATTCTACTATCTTTCCAATTCTCTTTGGTAAACGCAGTTCCGTGTAGCAACAGAATTTCTGTCGACTTGGGATCTACAATGCCACATTTCAAATAGGTAACGGCTGCAGGTTCATCTATGGATTCGATTTCAATAGAACCTGATTGAATAATCAGATTAGATCCTCCTAGTATTTCAGTAGTAATTCCTATCGATTTATCGGGGCTCTTCATCCAGGCACCCAAGAATATGAGACAGAGGGACAAACATGCGGCTGTTATTGCTCGACGCACAGTTGAGTCGCCAACCAAATTGTAAGTTTCGCGTGGAGGTTTGATTCTTGACATCGGCTTGAGCAAAGGATAGAAATAGACCTATTCGTTTGACCTATACAGTGGGATATATTATCGACATGTCTTTAGCTATGAGTACAGTACGACGAGTAAGCTCATCTAGCTAGCTGCAATGTAATATTAGCCCTAACAGCACCAAGAACGGAATTTCTCACCAGCTGCAATGAGGGCGACGGCAGCACGGCAGCACCAACTCGTTGTTGTATTTTTGTTACTCATCTCACTTATCTCGCTGTTCATCACTTCACGTCGTTCGGGTCAAAAGTGTTAATACATAAGAGGCAGCGATATCAAACCGATAATCTGTCGCTGTTCATTATTTTAGCTGCCTGAATAGAAACATATTGAAGCATTCATAGCATTCATATCACGAGATTGTTCATCCTGAAATATAAATATATTGATGAAGAATGATAGTTTACCGACTCTTAAATGCCCTTTGCCTCTTGGCCACCTTTGTGAATGCGTTTATACCCATGTTGAAGACTGAAAACATGAGAATTTATCCTGTACGCAGTTTGATCGTTTCATTCTTTCGTTTACTAAATCTCTCGTGTTCTTGTATACCTGAATATCATTTCTTCATTGAAATTTTATATAATAGATGGCAGCAGATAGTGAAGTAACTTTTGGAGAATTGGACGGGAAGAGTGTTCGCATCGGTATTATCCGTACTCGATGGAACGAGGAATATGTATCGGCACTAGTCAAGGGAGTCCGCTCATCTCTTAAGGAATGCAATGTTACAGAAGAAAATATTTTTGAGACATCAGTTCCTGGATCCTTTGAACTTCCATATGCGGCAAAGCTCTTGGCCATGTCAGGAACCGTAGATGCAATTATTTGTGCAGGAGTTCTGATCAAGGGTGAAACGATGCATTTCGAATACATTGCTGATGCAGTAACCAAAGGAATACTAAATGTGGGTATACAGACTAATGTTCCATGTGTATTTGGTGTTTTGACATGTCTTAATGAACAACAAGTTAAGGCACGATCTATAGATCATAATCATGGATGTGATTGGGGAAAAACTGCCGTCGAGATGGCTCTTTTACGAACGGAAGCTCTAGGTATGGGTGGTAAAATGTCATCCATGGGTTTTGGAACAGCGACAGCACTGAAAGAACCTGCTAAGGTTGAAGAAAAGAAACGAGTAGGCTTCTTTTAAAGACAAGTAAAGCAGTAATAGTCAATATTCATTTATCCACCGAGGAACCCTTTAGAAAATCGATCATGATGCTAAAGTCCTTGTCTTTATGACCATGTAAGTTTAGCATACGGAACAATTCATGTGCTTGAAAACTCTTTGACAAAGGAATATTATTCAAGCGCGGAATCGTTCAACAAGATAAAATGGATTTGTTTGAATAATGAACTTTGAACTTACAAGCGGCATTGAAACTTGTCCTTCTTCTGATGCTTTGATCACAAGCCCTAAGTCTTTTAGCATCAACTTGGATGCAAATCCTCCTATATAATTGTTTGCTGCTGCGCCAGTACCTAAGGTTGCGGCAACTTGTGGATGTGGATTGTTAATTCTACTGCTCCAACAACTTGCTGTACTCGAATTGATTACATGCGTTAAGACAAGTGGGTCCAATCCCAGCTCAACTCCGAGATTCATAGCCTCGCAGATTCCAATCATTTGGGTAGCCAATGCTAGATTGTTGCAAAGTTTTGCTGCGATTCCTGCTCCAGAACCACCACAAATATGTATTGTCTTACCCATGTACTGTAATATTGGCCTTACCTGATCAATGATATCTTGCGTTGCATTAGTTCCCAACATAAAAGTGAGAGATCCATCTTGAGCTCCCCTCACTCCTCCAGATATTGGTGCATCCATGTATACATGAGAATTATTTGTTTTTTGAACCAAGTTATGATTTAATCGACTCGATGAAATAGCAATCGTAGAACAGTCAATAATTGTGCAAGGATTTGAATTTCGTGACGATAGAGCTGGATGCTGTATCAATTCGGATGTCACATTCAATGACGATTCACAAGAAGGAAGAACGGTGATTATGAATTGTGGTTGAGCCATGGCAATCTGAGCCAACGAGTTAACTTGAGTTGCACCTATTTGTTGCGCTCTAGACATTGTTTCCTTATTGGAATCAAATACCAATACCTCTGTACCCAATCGATTATCTGTCAGTATTAATTTGGAGAGTAAGTTCTTCAACATGGGAAAACCCATGTTTCCCAGGCCAATAAAACCAACAGTTCTATACTGTCTATAACTTGATTCTGGAATTTGTGTTGGACGCCGATGAAGCACTATATTCCTATGAATAGATCGAATCATTTTGGTGTGAGTCTTCTTGTATCCATGCAAACTATAAGCGAGCAACACCATGAAGAACACCAACGTTTTTGGCTGATGTCAAAGAATCAAACAATCGGAAGCTATGTATGTATCGGTCGGTACCTACTTGTACAACGACGGCTTTGATTTTTCGCGGCACAAATATTATTTCGCACGTCTTCTTTAGAACCTCTACGAACGAACGGGTGACGACGACCCACAAAAATCACAAATTATTTTATCCCCTTCTATATTATTTTATAGTTTTGCACCCAAATCTTTTTGTGTAACATTATTATCCCTTTGGAAACGACATGGGTAATCTTCATCGATTCTTCGCTTCTCTGCTGCTCACCATGACATGTCAAGCCGATGACGTGGCTGCTCCTCCGCGTCGGGTCTATAACATGTATCACGCGTTTCGCTTTGACGACACGAGGGAGCAACAGTTCCTTCCTCGAGGAAGTATTACCATTACACCGTCATCGGAAGGTGCACTGGAAGTGGTAATCACAGAAGATGAATCAGTTTTGCTCCATTCTAGAGAGGATTTTGATAATCTTGTCAAAGCGGGAAGGCTGTATCGCATCCAATTAGTTGATGCGGAGAATCCAGTGCACAGTATCATTGTGAGTACTTCGGCATGTGATGTTCGAAGAGCTAACTTTAGGTAAATTTCGCTTGCCCTCAGTTTTGAAATGTCCATAAAAACAATTCATCATACAAATATGATCTCATCACTTACTATGTTTCATATGGATAGAGAAGAAATTAGTTTAATGTTGAGTCATACTGGTACATTGATTTCCGCATCCTATCGACCCATTGTCTCCAAACTTGCACCATCTTGTACATCATTACCTCCATTGATAGAATCTCCGGACATACCAATCAAATTTAAAACCACTGTTACTCACTCTTTTGCTAAATCTGCCATGACCATCCCTCTTGTATTACCACATATGCGACCACCACCTGGGTATTATTGGTTCGAAAGATCAACTGAGGGTGGAGCTAGTAGAGATATCTCACTACCATCTTCAGAAGGTAAAACTCCATTTGTAGATCCTGAGGAAGAGGCTAGGAATCAACAACATAAAGAAAAGCAACAAAAAGGATTTTTCCAACGATATTGGCATTTTATTCTCCCTCTTATTATGATTCTTATCTCTAGCGGTGGAGACGACAAGCGAGGTAAAACGCCAACACAATCTCAATCTGTATCTTCAGCTGCAGCTAGTACAAATGCACCCTCGGATGGGAATAGACCTATCCCCGCTGCTGCAAGCAACGCTACAAGCTCTGATACACTGAAGCAACGGCGAGGGAAACAGCAAAAGTAATAAGTACAGATTGATCCTCTTTTTCTCTATAGATTTAAGTCGCTAACTTTATAACTATTGGAAGTAAATGAATTTATTTTTCGCCACACGAAATGAGATCCCCAAAGAATTCCAGAGACTATGGAACATAGCTTCAGGCATGTCAGTCTCATTCCATGTTGTATTGTGATGAATGGAAAAAATATATATTTTTTTTACAAAAAAGTCGTAGATATATAGGCGCCGTGTAATGCGCTCTACGCATGAAACAAACATGGGCTTAATCACCATGTTGCACCTTTGGAAGCACCACTTTAGCTCCACAGGTCAAACAGGTTTGAGTGGGTCGTTCTTTAAATATACTCAAACATTGATTACAAACAAATCCTTGGTCAATACTTTCTCCCAATCGTTCAAAGCATCTCGCTCTGTAATCAACAGAGGTAACCTTGGGTAGGTTGAGTAATTTTCGAGTTTGTATCGATGGTAAGAAAAGAGATATCATGACTTGTGTCAAAGCTCCATTAATCTGTGCAGGACTCATTGGTTTTGTGAAAATTCCGCCAGTACTATCGCAAGCTTGTTCAAGAAAGGAACTACTTTTTGCTTGATTCGTTATCCCACTAGGAAGAAAGCATGCATCTATGACAACATTCCCTTTATTGGCGGCAAATATACAATTCATGAATGCATTGTAATCTTGAATCCGATCCTCCGAAGCTTGTACAATCAGTATACGTGGGCAGAGAATATGTGGATCTTTGGGTGAAGCATTATTATCATTACTAGATTGTATATACTGTTGACCTCCAATCAGTTCCAAAATCCCTTGACTTGTCTCTCTTCTTTCTAACAAATTATTTTCTAATGCTGATACACCTCGATTGAATGCGACCATGAAACGATTGATGATGCATAATGCCATGGACGTTGCTGCAACGATGGAACATCCCGTCATCTTTTTCATGGGCTGTACTGATGATGATGAACCGGCTCCTGCTGTTGTAGTTTCTGTAGCTTGGATCTCCAAATCTTGAGTATAAAGTGTCATTAACTCTGCCACACCTAACGTAATGGATTCTGTCATAGCTGCAGGATCAATCGTCGCTCCTCCAGTCTCCCGTACATCTTCTAGAATCATAGTTTCCATAGGCAAACCCTTTCGAGGATAAACAACAGAAACATGTCTCCCCGCCACACCAATTACCACGGCACAATTATCACGTTGCATAGAACCAAACGCTGAGAGGAAGGTAAGAATGGCCGGTAGGAGATCTGAATCAAACACAGCCGGTCCTATCGATTTTTTTCCTTGAGCGAGACGTGATTGGTCCTGTAACATCCGATGGCGCTCACGTTCGCCCCAAACAGAGGGTGTTATGTCCAGGATAAGGACTATCAATGATCTTTCCTGTGAAGTTATCATCATCGGCGTTTATTAAACGAACAAAAACCAAAAACAAAACGGATGTGGACGATCGGGCATTATGGGTCATGCATAAATCGTATCTAGTCGCACGACCACATACGTATCAAACCAGATATTATGTCACCGTATTACCATAATAGTTATACGATCTGTCGATGTATTGGAAATGTTTTGATACCTCTATCATGGCTGTCTCAGCGAGAAGATCTGACAAGACTTGTACTAATATTCATGCTTCGATGATGCTAAATCGTCGAAGTATGTTTCTTTTCGCAGGATTGCAGTTACTTTTTCTTCTCATATTTTATTCTTTATTTGGCTACAACCAAAACAGTTACTATGGACAGGAACGGACATGGAACGGTGGTCATCCAAATCAAGAACGTCCTGGATCTTGTTGGTGTAACTACAATAATCTAGTTTTGTCTGCTGATTCGACAAAAGTAATGAATAAGGGAGACTATTGTCTATGCACACCGAACTTAGCAATCGATATACTGTTACTATCAGAAGATCAATCATCTGTTTGGTTAGTTCGTCGGACAGATACAGGTCAATATGCAGTTTTGGGAGGCTTTGTCCAAGTTGGGGAGTCAGTAGAGCAAGCAGTTTCTAGAGAAGTTTATGAGGAAATGAATTACAGGCTTATAGAGCCTATTCATCTCCTTGGTGTTTATTCCAATCCCGAAAGAGATTCTCGTCGACATACCGTGAGCGTAGTGTATTACTCTACGATACCTATTACTGCAGAAAAATTATTAAAACCAGCGGATGATGTAAAAGAAGTTATAAAAATTTCATTGGAGGATATAGGGCAATATTCCTTATTCTCTGATCATGACAAGGTCATTGCAGATTTTCGTGCTTTACGAGAGTCTCGGAAAGTAGATATCATCGTAAGTAGTAGTAGATCATTATGTATCTATCCGAAACCTTGAAAAAATATCCCTCTACGACGTGCGTGTTTTTGTAAAATTCAAGTCGAATTTTACAAAAACATCTCGCATTACAACGATCTGGAGACTGGAGAGCCCATGATTCGCACTACATCGTTCTCAAGGACATCAACAACAAGTATGTACAAAAGAGGGACTAGGACGATCTAGGCATCAATAGCACGATAACCGTCTCCCGAGACCTCCCTTCAGATCTTGGTGAATATCACTCATGAAAATGATGCAGATCTTACAGTACCATTGATCTGAGTCATGGTGGAACAATAGTACGTAAACACGATGGACCATCAACACATATCAAATCACTGGTGTGTATCGCAATATGGCCATATTGCCACAGTCTTTGTCGACGTAGGACTTTTGAATGTGATCGATCATAACTGGACCGGCGAAGGGACGTTGAATAAGTGGGGCTGAAAGGCCTTCTGCGAGACCTTATATTACACACACAACCTACATCATGAATAGCACTATGACCAATTATATCCTCCAGTTCGCTGCATATACATGGGTTCCGAATAACATTGATTGATGCCTTGGCTCGGTTCGGAGATATCTCGAAGTGGTACACGTTGAGAGTGACTGATATCAGTTCCGTGTTTGTTATTTTTCAACCAGTTCAATGACAGTCCGGCTTTCTCAGCTACGTTCAACGCGGCTTCATCTCGATGGAATACAAGTAGAGTCACGTCCATGAACACAATGTTCGCTCTAGCTTATCAATTCGATGGCGATTTGTCCGCATGGGACACTAGTCGTGTGAAAACTTTGAGATTGCCATAACTGCCTCCGTTCCAGTGTTTACCGACAGCAACATTACTTTTGCAGTCTCTGCGTGGGCATCAAACCAAAACAAGTATGGCTCTATTCGTAAATGGGATGTTGAAAGGAATCCAAAGTCTTCTGAAGCTCTCTTGGCGTTGGGTGTAAGCTGCGTAAATGAATTTCTAAATGAACGTGCCTTAATGCATCTGAAAACCTGCATGGACTACTCAACATCCTCAGTATTCACAGAACCTCGTACTCATGCATTCCTCTGAATCATCAATCTTATAAGGCAGTAGCGAAGCTTTAACTTTGGATGAATTGAAGAATTTACTGAAAATTGCATTGGATATGGACGAATCATCGAATTTATGTCACTCTGCACAAGTTCTGGAGGCCATGGGCATTATCTGCAACGTCTCTCGAGAATATGGTGATGCGGTGAATTATTTCCAAGCTGCAATCCATTATAGAAAGGATGATTATCAGCTATGGAACAAACTAGGTGCAACATTAGCGAATAATAATCAAAGCGATGAGGCCCTACATGCTTACCGACAGGCTCTATCGATTAAACCCAAATATGCTCGTGCATAGCTCAACATGGCTATTGCACATAGCAACCTTCAAAATCACGATGAGGCAGGTCGATGCTATTTACAAAGCCATAAAGTTTAAATCCTCCTGCGACGCAGGTATGGAATTACCTCAGAATATCTCTAACCGCATTAGAAAGATGGGATTTGATGCCGTTAATATCATCTCGAGATTTGCAACTATTTCATAGCTACTTTCATTTTATTGAATTCTAAGAAG
>Ga0169931_10012738_pt1 | contig 11605 bp, 16 predicted proteins | sample Kivu_15m_20L_FD_129675 | JGI IMG/M metagenome (GOLD analysis project Ga0169931, IMG submission 129675) | Freshwater microbial communities from Lake Kivu, Western Province, Rwanda to study Microbial Dark Matter (Phase II) - Kivu_15m_20L... | ecosystem: Environmental > Aquatic > Freshwater > Lake... | reverse complement strand
TGAATTAAAAATAAAAAAAATAAAAATTAAAAAACAATAAAAATTGATTTTTGAATTAAATAATAACATATAATATAAATTATATGTTGATAGAGGAGGATAAATATATATATATAGAAGATATAGAATATATAGAAAAAATAGCGAAAACGGTAAAAATATCATATAAAAATGGTTATAAAGCGAAAAAGGTGGAGGATATAGAAGTAGAGATAAACGAGAAAATAGAGATACCTAATATATTAGTATATCAGAATAATATGATAAAAATAAATTTTGAGAATATATTAAGTAATGTGAGGGTGGTAATAATGAGATATTTTGATTATATAGATATGAAAAATTACGAGAATATACCTGAAAATATAGAATATATAATAATAAACGGAGAAATATATAAACATGATAAGAGAGATAGATACAATAAATTTGAATTTGTAGAATATATGATGGAATACATAATAAGAACATATAAAGAAAATAATAATTATGAAACATCAATAGATTATATAAAAAATGTATTAGAGTCAGAGAATAAAATAAATATAGAAAATAGCAGAGGATGGACAGTATTAGATCAAATAATAAAGGAATTAAGTATATGTTATAGTGATGAGGGATATTATGAGAAAGGAGGGGAGTTAGAAGAATATTTAATAAAAATAGTAGATAAAATAGATAATGAGAAATTAATAAAAAAATATAATGAGAATCAGAATATATTTACATTTTTGAGAAATAATGAGTTAATAAATAAGATATTAAATAAATTAGGAAAAGAGCAGATAAATGAAATAGTGAGGAGAGACAAAATATTATTTAATTTATATGGCAATGAGATAAAATTAATGATATTACCATATTTAACAACAGAAACAATAAAATATAAGAAAATGATAAATGGAGAAAATATTACAGCATTAACATATTTACTAATAAAAAATAAATATATAAAAGATAAAAAAATAATAGAAGAATTGATAAAGAGAGTATATAAGATAGATATAACAAAAGAAGAAATAGAAAATATAATAAAATTAAATGAAGAAGAAATAAAGAAAATCTTTGAATAAATTAATAAATTAATAAATTAATAAATTAAATAGGAACGAGAGTAAGACATAAATCCAAATTATTTTTATAATTAGTAATATAATCCATACATTTATGCATTAAATCAATTTGTCTTTTAATTTTAAGAATACACGGATTTTGAATAAGTAAAAAAGATTTAATTCTAATAATATCTTTATATTTTTCAGAGGCAATTAATAATGCTTCTCTATCATTATAAGAATCGCCAATAGAGATGACATCAAGAAGAGAATTATTAATATTATTTTTTATGATATATGTATTTATAATATTAGAAAATACTTTATGTTTCCATATTTCTGGATTTTTTGGAAAATCATCATAATACATATTTCTAGCACTAATAATATGGACGTCAGATAAAATATGTAAGAGATTAGGCATAAATTTACAAGAAAAATGAACCCATCCTTCTTCGGAGTTAGTGATAATAAAAAGATTACCTAAATCTTTAACAAGATCAATAAAATTAAATATAATTTTTTCAAGTTCAGAGAATTCATTTTTAATATTTTCAGGAATATCTTCAGGATTAATTTTAATATTAATATTATTAGAAAGTAACCAAGAAGTAGGAAAAAGAGTATCATCCCAGTCTAAAATAATTAATGGTTTAGGAATAACATTTTCAATATCAATAAAAGAGGTCATATTATATATATTTTATATAATATATAAATAAAAAATCAATTTTTATTAAATTCTATCATAATATTTATAATTATAATCATTATTATCTAATTCAAAGTTTTTTTTCAAATAATCTATTATATATATTTTTTCTCCTTCTGTTATAATATTTCTGTCATCATTTTTATCATCTTTTGTAATATTTAATGAATAATAATCATTATTATTATTAAATCCAATATCAATATTAAATTGTTCTTCTATAAAATAATAATTATTTAGTTTATTTATTGATAGATATAGATAACCATTTTTTTTAATAAAGTAATTATCACCAAATCTTTCTGCAATTTGAGTATATGAAAATAAAGCATTTATATTATTCTTTTGAAAATTTAAATTATAAATTTTATTATTTTCAATAGTAAATAGAGGCGATATCATTTTTATAAATGGTTTTGATAATATATGATTAATATACATTATATATAATTAAATATAACTATAATAATAAAAAATCAATTTTTTTAAGAAAATAAAAATAAATAATTATATATGAAAGAAGTAATAAAGAAAGTAATAAAAAAGGAAATAATAAATAATGAAGAAAAATATTATATAGATATGGATATGATATTAGAAGAAATAGAGAAATGTTATAATATGATGGATGAATGTAAAAGAGATAAAAGTGAAAAATTTGAGGATTTATATTTAGTAAATTGTAAAAAAACACAGACAAGAAAAGAATTAGATTTTTTATATAGTTTAATGGAAGCAATAAATAAAAATTATAGGAAATAAAAAAAAATATATAAAGTAATTATATATTATGAGTTGTGTTAGTGATAATTCTTCATTATGTGAAAAAAAATGTAAAAAATCATGTGATAATGATATAGTATTTGAAAAAGTTAATTATAATACTATACAATATCAAAGATTAAATAATTTAAGAAATATTTGGACAGAACAAGCAATGGATGAATCAGATGTTGAAGACGATGATGATGTTAGAACAAGAGATGGAAGTAAGAAGGAATGGGTAAATTTGCCAGATATTGCAGGTTCAATATCAGGAGATTATTTACAAACAGCGTGGGTGTTTGTTCAAACCCATAGATATATTAATATAGAAAAATGTTATCCAGATCAATTATGGGGATGGTGGATGAATAATAAAACAGGTGAATTAATATTTATGCAAAAAACGGAAAATGTATTATTTCCACATAATAATATAGATATTAGTTCAACAAGATTAAATATATTAAATAAGTCTTGTAATGAATTATCAGTAAATGATAAAAAAAGCTTAAAAGTATTTAATAAATATTATGAGTTATCAGAAAGAATATTAGAATGTAATAAATATCCAAAGACTGAAGGAAATATAGTAGAAATAACAGATAGTTGTGGACAAAGATGGATGATAGTATATAATTTTATTCATGATTCAAATGATAATAATAGTAATGGTAATGGTAATGATGATGCAGAATATTCAATAATAAATAGAAATAATATAAGTAAATATGTATTTGTAGGATGTAAATTATAGAAAATAAAATAATTTTATCAAAAGTTATTTTATAATGGAATTGATAACAAAATTAAAAATAGATATAGAAAAAGTGAATGAAAGAAATAGAGAATTAATAGCAAAGAATATAATAAAGAAATTTACAATAAAAGAGAAAAGGACAATAAATTTTTGGAAAGGAGAAAATAATATAATGAATAAAGATGGATTATATACATTTAGAGATATAACGAATTTTTTAATATCAAATGATGAATTTACAGAAATAAAAAAGAGTGATATAAAATCATATATAAGTATATTTGATATAAAATTTGATAATTATGATTTAATAGAAAATATAAATAAAATATTAGAAGAGATACAAACAAATAGAATAAAAAATTGTATAAAATATATTAAAATTTTAGATAAAAGTTTTATGAAAGGAATTTATTCAAATGATATTATTTATAGAGTAATGTCGGAACCATATAATGGTAATATTATAAAAAATATTTCTGCTTGGAGTTTAGTTCCAATTCCATATTTTTGTAATAATAATAAAGACAATTGTTATTTATATATAACAAAAATACCAAAAAACATAAAAGTATTATATTTAGAAAATAATATTAAAGATACAAAAAATTTAAATAATTTTACTTTATGGAAGCATTATGAATATGAATATTTATTACCAAGAAATTTAGAATTTAAAATATTAAACGAAAAAGAAATAAAAATAAATAATATTTGGTATAATAACAAACAAGAAAATAAAAGTAAACATAAATTTATAAAATATAATGTAATATATATCAAAATAATAAAGAAAAATGAAAATAATTATAAATTTGATACAAAACCAGTAAAATTAGTAAATAATAAATAATATTTTATAATAAATGTTGATTATTAGCAGGAGAAATTAAAGAAAAATTATTATCAGAAAATAAAAAACAAGCAATAGAACAATTATGAATTTTAATATCAATATTATTTTCATAAGGTTTTGCTTCTTTTATATAAAGTAATGGAGTAAAAATATTAATATTACAAATAATTTTAGTAATATATGAAAGAGTTCCGGAATGAGCAACAACTAAAATTTTTTTATAGGGTGATTTTTTTATTTTATTAAGAAAATTAGAATAATTATTATAAATATCTAAAAGTGAAGGTTTATAATTCATATATTTATCAGTTAATGATTGCAATTTAATCATAAGATTATATTTAATAAATTTATTTTCCGTATTTAATACTTTTTTTTCTAAATCTATTATTTTTTTATTTTTATTATAAAATTTATTTCTTTCATCTTTACTCAATCCATCAACATTACTAAAAATAGTTCCTTCTTCCATCAATAATTCATCAATAATAATATTATCATTTTTAAGATTGATATTAGATTTAATAATTTCGGCTGTTTGTTTGCATCTAATAGCAGGAGAAGAATAAATAACATCAAATTTACCATAAGTTTTTGCCAAATATTTACCAGTTATTTGAGCTTGTTTATTTCCCAAATTGGTTAAAATTATATTATTAGGATCATAAAATTTATTATTATCATTAGCAAGATTTGCTGTAGATTCAGCATGTCTAATAAAAATAATTTGTTTAGTTGTCATATATAATATAAATAATAAATTTTTTTAAAATATAATATATATGGAAGATTATAAATTAAAATATGAAAAATATAAAATAAAATATAATAAATTAAAAGAAATAAATATTAAAGGTGGTGGTAAAATATTTAATCTACAAGAAAAATATAAATATAAAAAAGGAGAATTACATAAAAACTTAAAAGAATTTATAGAAGAATATGGAGAAAATTTTAAAATTAAATATAATGATATAATAATAGAAGTAGAATTAAAAAAAGTTAAATTATTAAATGGGACAGAAATATATCAAATGATATATGACATACCAAAAAAAACATATGATTTAACACCATTTATAATTGAATTTATAGATCCGATAACAATGGAAAAGAATAATATAAGTTATATATCAAATATACACAGAACAGAAAAAATAAGTGGAAGTGATATGGTAAAGATATGTTTAGAAATAAATAGAATATTAGGTGCAGAAAAGACGATATTAGGAGATGGAACAAGAGTAAAATGTGAAAAGAACAATGAAGAATTAGATTTATCATTATTAAAATTATTGGAGAGGAAGAAAACCTTTTATATGAATTTAGGATTTGATTATGAGATAACAAAAGATAGATTTTTCCATATAAGAATAGAAGACAAAAAGGAATTTACTAAAAAAATAGATGAATTAATAGATAAAGTGAGAGAGATAGAGATAAAAGATATAATAAAAGAATATGAAAGTATATTAGATTTAATGACAAAAATAATAAAAGAAAATTATGAAGGAGATTTTGAAATAAAAAAGAGTGTTTGGAGTCCAATATATAAAGATATATATGAAGAAAAACCAAAAGATAAAATAATGGAAATTATAGAAGAAAGCAAAAAAGTATTAGAAGTATTAAATAAATATAAAGATTATAAATTTTTATATAAACTTATGATAAAAATTTTTAAAGATAGTTGTGATGAATATAGTATTATTAATAAATATATTATTGAAAATCAAAGAACAGAAATAAAATATAATGATAAAATAATAAAAAGAGAATATGTAAATGATCTTAATTTATTAGTAAATTTAAGATATCAATGGTATTCATATACTTTTTAATTTTTATTTATTTTTTTTATTTAACTTAATAAATAAAAATATAATATAATATAATAAAAATGGTAATTCCAAGTAAAGATTTCAAAGGAATAGTATTATTAAGTTTCGGAAAATGTAGTAATATATCCAGATTTAATAAGAAAACAGATAAAGATTATACACAAGAAGATTTAGATGAATTAGATGTTTTTGATTATTTTGATGCGAATAATATAGATATAGATGAGAATAATAATAAAATAGAAGTGAAACATTCATTAACAGGAGAAATAGTAGAAGTAGAAAAAGTGGAATGTGAAATTAGTGGTGGTAATTTATATATAGAAAATGAGGTATACATATATATAAAAGAAGATGATATATATATGAGTTTAGAAATGGATACATATGATAAAATTGTGAGAGTACATGCTATATATGATAAATGTGAAGAATGTGGAGATGACGAATATATAATTCCGTTGATAAAGCATATTAAGATGTGCTTTACAACGCTTATTTAGTTTTTACAAAACTAAATAACCGTATAATTTAGATTATGATAAGTGGATGTGTTTTGGATGTATAGTGAGTGAGAAAATAGATAATAAAAGAAAGCAATGATAATTATGATTATTTAAACAGAAGCTTATTTAGTTTTGTAAAAACTAAATAAGCGTTGTAAAGCATACTAAAACTAATTAGTTTTAGTATGCAGTATACAACGGTAAAATTTGAAAATGAGTATTAAAATCTGAAATATTATTAATAGTAATAGCTGGTAATAAGGTAGAAGTATTATTAAATTTAAAATAAAAAATTGTTTGTAAAATTTGGATATAAGAATAAGTTTTAAAAATGATATTAATTGAATTATTAATTAAATCAACTTTTTGACATAAAGTAGTAAAATTAGTTAAATTATTTTTAGTAGTTTGACTAATATTATTATTTAACTCAATACTAAAAGTATTATTCATTTCAGGATGCATATTATTTTCATTATAATTTTTATCAAAAAATAATTGAACTAATTTTTTATGAGGGAAATTATAATAAATATAAAAATTAAAATTAGTTGGAAAATCAGAATAATTAATATTAATTAAATTTAGTTTATTAAATAAAATACCAGTGGTAGATTTAGAAACAAAAATAGAATTATATAAATATAAATTATGTTTAATATTAGATCTATTAGATATCATGACTGTATATTGTAAATTATTAAATTGAAATAGTAATAAATTTAAAAAAATTTCATCTAAATAAGAATTTTCATTTAAATCTTTTAATAATTCAATTAATTCATTGCTCTGAATATCATTATCATAAAAATAATTTTCAATAATCTTTGAAATATTATAAAAATTATTTTTAATAGCAATTATATTTAAAATATATTTTGGATTAAATTTTATATTTGAAATTAATAATCCAGCTAAATATCCATTATTTACATATCTATAATAATTTTTTTTTGTTAATAAATCTCTATTTATTAAAATATTTTTTAAATTACATATTATTTCTTCATATTTATTATTAGTTATTTTTTCTAATATTTTAACATTATTTTTTTTTAACACATTACTTAATTTTATTATTTGTTTATTATTTACTAAATCTAATCCTACATATGATTCTACATTATTAAATAAATATAAATAATAATAAACACTTGTCACCCAATCCTGATACATTTTATTATCATTATTATTTACATCATTTGAAAAATCAAGCGAATAACCTAAAATTAATGTATTCTCATTTGTAATATAATTTTTTAAATTTTTTATATGATTTGTATCATATATAAGATCTATATCTGAAAAATGATATACATTAATATCATTTTCAAATAAAGGCATATATCTAATAGTTCTAATTTTATCTTGATTATTAATATCAGAATAATTAATAATACATAATTCTAAATTAGAGCTTCTTAAAAGACTAATAAATAATTTATATAATTTTTTAATATTATTAATATTTTCAATATTAAAATTATAAGATTTATTATCTAATAAAGTTTCAAGATTAATAAAATATTGAATAATAGAAGAATCAATATATAATCTACAAATATATTCTGGTAATAATTTTTCACAATATTTAATATTAAGATATATAGTTTCAAAATACTTACATATATAATCATTATTACATATTTTATTAAAATCTTGATGAATAAAATCATCTGTAATTTCTTCTCTTGTTTTTGAACAATAAAAGACCATACTAATAATATTTGCTAAATTTATAATATTTCTTTTATCTCTTGTTAATAATATTGGTTCTGTAAAATCATTAAATAAACTATTTTCAATTGAATTAAATAATTTTATTAATAAATTATTATCAGGCAATGAATATATATATTTTTCTCTATTTTTATTATAATATATTCTAGCACTAAAACCTAATAACATATACATTTCTGTATTTTCAAATTCATTTATATCATAATATACATCTTCATTTATCTTCATATTATCTAACAAAAATTTATTTATAAAATTTATATTATCATTTATATTATCCATATAATATTAAAAATTATATTTTAATTCTAAATATTTATTTTTGTTTACATAAATTCAATAAAAATAAATATTTGGAATTAAAAAATGTTATATTTTAATTCTAAATATTTATTTTTGTTTCAAGCATTCAATAAAAATAAATATAATATGTTAAAACCTTTGTTTTAACATATTATATTTATTTTTGTATTTCAAATATTTTAATCTATATTCTTCTTGTGATAATTCTCCAGTATCATTAATTATAACTTTAATATATTTATGAGTAATATTATCTTTTGAAATATTTAATTCAACATAACCAAATGATTCTTGAAAACTTTCAAGTTTAAAATAATAATTATCATTAATATTATAATTTATTTCTTCTAAAGAATATGAATCTTTATCAGCACCACCTGTACCACAAACAATTTGTTTAATTTGTTGTGATTTTTTATTTGTAATAATTCCAGTTTGATACATATGGACATCTGCACATACATAAGTAATATTATTTTTTTCTGTTTCAAATAATATATTTATTAATTCTTCATCTAATATATTTTTTTTTGCTTTTATTTTTCCAGATTCATCTTCTTTAGTTTTTATTGAAAATAATGGTTCATGACCACATATTATAAAATTCCTAAATTCAGAATCTCTTAATTCACATCTTAAAAATTCATTTTGTTCATTTTTAAGTTCTAAAGCACTTTTATCTAATATTACATTAAAACATGTATCTTCATTTTTTGATAAATTATATAAATTAGTATCAATAAATATATATTTAAATCCAGTATTAGCAACTGGACAGCTCTTAAATGGAAACATAATTTTTAAATAATCAGTTTTTTTTAATTGATCATCTAAATTTATACATCTTGTAGAATAATAATTGAAATCTTCTATATCGTGGTTTCCCATAATTAAATATTTGTTTGGAATACTAATTTGTCTAATTAACTCAAAACCATTATTAAATTTATCTATATCATAAACATTTTTTTTTACTTGTTTTATAGTTCCATCTGGTGATGTAATATCAACTTTTTCTTTTGATGGATAAAAATTATCACCTAATATTATTAGTTCATCATATTTACTTTCATTTCTTTTAAGATGAGTACAAACATTAACAACTGGATAAGAACCATTTGATAATTTATAATTATTCCAACAACCAAATAAAGCAACATTAATTTCAGTTTTATGTGAAATATCAGACATATATATAATTAAAAATATAATTTATAAAAAAATAAAAAGAAATAATATATATGTATAGCGAAGAAGAAAAAGAAATAATAAAAAATATTTATGAATACGATTTATTAGATTTATTGAAAAAAAAGAAATTATCATTTGATTTTGTTATTAATTATATAGCAAACGAAAAATATCAAACTACTAGAAAAGAAAAAAATATTACTATTCAAACTATATTAAATTATCAGCCTCATTTATTTGAACAATTTAAAAAATATTTATAATTTAGGTAATTCATGACCAAATAATAACATATATATTAAAGCAACAGCACCTAATAAAACACTTCTATGTAAAGCCATTTCGTGTGTTTGTTTAACTAATAATAACATAATAAGATATAAAATAATAGTAATAACTAAAGCGTGTGATAAATGTGTTAATGTTGATTCTTCCATATATTTTTATATAATAATATATTATATAAAAATTATAAAAACTAATTATATATGGAAAAATTATTTAATACTGTTATAAATTATGGTTATTATGTTAGATTCAATAATTTAAATGGTTTAGATGCTTGGAATACTATTAAAGCTCTAATAAATACAAATCAAGAATTAAATACTAATATAAGTTCAATTATCGGACATTGGAATATTACTTTAAATATTAATGGAGAAAATATTTCTGATATACCTCTTATTTATAATCATCTCAAAAATGAAATGAATCTTCACGGCGATGATAAAGACCAAGAAGAATATAAATTATCTGATGAACAATGGCAAAGAAACCATTTTTATTTACAACTTGCCAGAATTCCTAAAAATAATTCTTGTAATTTATTAAGACTTTTACAAGTAGCATATAATATCGGACAACTTGTTTGTGAAATGAAACGCAAAAATTTTACTTCTGACTATATTTCCTTCTTTCTTATGAATAGATTATATAGTATTAACACTTTCGTTAATTTTAATATTTCAAATTTAACACCAGAAATGCTTGATTATATGCATCATCTAAAAAATGAAATTTCAAGTCATATCTCTAAAATTAATAGTTCTAAAATTGTATCTTCAGCATCGGCTTCAGCTGTAAGTTCAGAATCTAAAAGTGAAAATATAGAAGATATAACAGAAAGTATTACAGAAATGAAAGGTGGTAAAAAAAAGAGAAGGAAATATTAAAAAATTTGATTTTTATTTATTAAATAAAAAACTAGATGATAATAAAATTTTATTAAATTATAATATAAATAATAATTCTTTAATATATCAAAAATTAAATCTAAATGGTGGAATATTAAATGGTTTTCAAAATAATTCTATAAATATAACTCCCAATTTAACTTCCGAAAATATTATTGATTATATTTATGTGAAAGTATATAATAAACAAAAAAAATAATGATAATGTTTATATGTTTTAATTGGTCCAGAATAAAAAAAATTGAAAAAACTAATTATTTATATATTTATTATACTAAAAAGAAAAGATAATAAACAGAAATATTATGAACAACACCCGAGAAGATTTTAATGATTATGTTATTTCTGGTTTTAGCATTTTTGTCATTTTGATGTTTGTTTTTATTGTTGTTTTCTGCTCATTTTTTATCCATAATATCAAAAAACAAGAAGATAAAAAATTTAAAGTTTATCCTATTGTTCCCGAAATTCAAGAAATCTCTATTGAAATTAAAACAATTAATTGAAAAATTTTTTATTACTAATATAAATTCTAGCACAGATTTTATTTAGCATCGCTTAAATTTTTATAAATTAATAAATAAAAAATTAAAGATAAAAATAATAAATTCTGGCGGAAAATTCTTTATAATATTATTTAGCATTTGCTTTAATATTTTATAAAGAATTTTCCGCCATATTAT
>Ga0169931_10012737_pt1 | contig 11605 bp, 15 predicted proteins | sample Kivu_15m_20L_FD_129675 | JGI IMG/M metagenome (GOLD analysis project Ga0169931, IMG submission 129675) | Freshwater microbial communities from Lake Kivu, Western Province, Rwanda to study Microbial Dark Matter (Phase II) - Kivu_15m_20L... | ecosystem: Environmental > Aquatic > Freshwater > Lake... | reverse complement strand
TATGTTGATACAAAGGATGCATCTAACTTAGCAACTGCTAGAGTTTATAGTTACTTTGTCTCGCAGAGTTCATAACTGCTATAAATACTACTAAGAAAAAGAGTTATTTAAAATGGCATCTGGAATTTTAGGACAATCTGCATTATCTGCAACTACTCTCACTACTGTTTATACAGTTCCAGCATCAACTCTTGCTGTTGTAAATATCAACGTTGTTAATCGTTCTACTTCTGTCACTGCAGATGTTCGGATTGCTTTAGCAACAACAGCGGCAACTCCGACAAATGCTGAGTTTATTGAATATGATGCAACCATTCCTGCAAGGGGAGTTCTTGAAAGAACTGGCATTGCATTACAGGCAGCAGAAAATGTTGTTGTTTATGCTTCAACCGCAAACTGTTCGGTGAATGTTTACGGTCTTGAGCAATCAGTATAAGGAGGTAATGTAAATGGCTAGATTCCTAGGTGCTACTGCAGCAAAAGGCGGAGTTCCCTCAGTTACAATTGTTTCTACAACTCCATACACCAGATCAACTGGAATTACGACTGATGCGAGTAATAATGTAACTTCAATTACTCTTGGAGATGTAATCTATTCTTCAGTTTTTTATAATAACGTTGGATTAATCACTTCTTATACTGAAACAATTTCAGGAACTTCTAAGAATTTTGCATTAACTTATGATGCCGATTCGAAAGTAACCGCAATTACAGAGGTATCATAAAATGGCAGCAGACGTATTACTCTATAACGCACTGAATGAATCTAATAGATCTATTATTAATGCAAATGCAACATTAGATACTAATATTGCAACACAGAATTCATTATGCACTGCAGCACAAAATACTATTAATACAAATGCTCCTGCACTTATTGCAAATGCAGGACCAAATCAAGCAAACCTCTGGTGTTTGATTCCCACTCTTCCTGCAACTGGTTGTCCATGGACTGCTGGATTAAAAGTTTGCGATACTAGTGGTTGTTGGAATTGTGGTGCAACTTGTACATGGACCGTTCCTGCTGGAGTAACTTGTGCTCGTTTCCAACTTTGGGGAGCAGGGGCTGGAAGTGGATATGGTTGTTGTTGTGCATTTACTCCATTTGGAGGAACTGGTGCCTATGCATCAGTTATTATTCCTGTAACTGTTGGTGATTCATATACGATTTGTGCTGGGTGTGCTCATTGCTGCAGACCATCCGCAGGATATGGCGAGGTGAATGGTTTTCCAGGATCTTCATCTTATGTGACTGGGACTGGACTGTCTAATTTTTGTGCAGAAGGGGGAGAGTCTAGTATCGGTTGTCAATTACAGACTCGATGTATTTGTGGGATATCCCAGGCGTCGTACTGTATGTTCTTGGGTGGATGTGTTTGTAACAATAATAGTGTTTGTTGGCACGACAGCATCGCGGCCGGCGGCCAGGGGGGTACAGGATCTCCTGGATGTTGTTTTGACAACATGTTCCCAATGATGTCTTCATGCAGAACATATTATGGTTCGGCAACCTCTGGAACAGTTTATGGTATTCGTGGTTCTTATGGATCTATTGCAGTAAATTGTAATGGAACAATTCGTGTTCAGCATCCACCAATTTATGGATTTGCATCTTCTTCTTGTTGTTGCTGTATAATTACTACTAATTATGGAGGTGGATGCCAGATCAGCGCCACTAATGGAGTTTTGCAGATTCCTGGTGCCGGCGGTTTTGCAAACTTTAAATGTGGTGGCGGCACTTCTGGTTCTTTTGGTGATAAAGGAAAAATTGGTATGGTCTGCGTTTCATACTTATGATATTATAAATAATAAAAAATAAAAAAGAGCAATGATAGTAACATTTTCTTATCCACTTCCTGATGAATTATATGTAGAAGGGGTTTCTGGAAACATCACAGGAACTTACACTTACAATGGTCCAGAAACTTTTGATGTTCACATTGGCATTGATGGAAATATAGACGATATAGATGTGCAAAATGACCCAGAAATGGGTCCAGATTATAGAAAAACAATTGATGCATCAACTCACATTCATGTAGCATATTTGTTATCTCATTATTTTGAAGATGAATATACATGGCAATATGAATTTGAAGATGAAATTATGGATAATGGTGATGTATATAAAAAAATTCTCAATCCAAATTTAACTGATGCATATCAAGTTGTATATGATTTCGCAACTAATGATTGGAAGTTGAATCAAATTGTAAAACAGCAAGATAATCCTGCTGTATTAGAAGCACAAAAAAGAAAGGAACATATTCAAAAATACGCTGATAAGTACTCTTTTGGTGAAGCAATTGATATTGCAATAGAAACATATATTGAAGAATTGAATGCTTTTATTGCAAGTAATCCACCAGTAAAAACTTGGAAATATATTAATTTTAATTTTGGTTCAGTGCCAAAGATTCCAGCAATTATTTCTATTGAGATTGCAAAACTTCCAAGCGAAGGAGTATAATAAAAAATGGATGTATTAGCATATAGTGCGTTTAATCAACAGGTTAATTTAAATCAACAGAACGTAGCAAAAACATCTTGTCTTGCTACAAAATGCTCAGAAACTGCGGCATTACAAGCAATTGCTGCTGGATTTAGTCCTGCAGCAGTTTGTTGGGTCCAGTGTATAGAACCTTGTTTATTGAGAAAACCTTATGAAGGTTATGCAAGTGGGTATTGGGCCCTTATTCCAGGTTTAACCGGCGCTTCTACTGGATTTAAAGTTTGTGATACAAATGCTCAGTTTAATTGTGGTGCAACTTGTACATGGACCGTTCCTGCTGGTGTAACAAGAGCAAGATTTCAACTTTGGGGTGCAGGTGGTGGTAGTGGTAGTATGTTCTGTTGTGGGGGATCTCCTTTTGGGGCTACAGGTGCCTATGCATCAGTCATTATTCCTGTAACTGCTGGTGATTCATATACGATTTGTTCTGGGTGTGCTTTCTGTTGTTTTCCTCAGCGTGGCATTTCTTCAGGAAGATTGCCTGGATGTCCTTCATTTGTAACAGGAACAGGTTTATGTAACTTCTGTGCTAATGGCGGACAAGGAAGAATGGGAAGTTGGATGGCAGCATACGGAAGATTAAATACGAATAGACTTAGTTTCCTGACCCAAAATAGTGCTGGCCCTTGTTTTTGCTGTTATGGAACTCATTATTGTTTCTCGAATTCTTGTGCTACTTGTGGGCAAATTCCACATGTTCCCGGTGCCGCATATTTTGGAACAACAACATCAGCAACGGCACCATCCATAGTTTATGGTATTCGTGGGATGTGGCCTAGCATCTGTTTTGATACAGATCATTATGGACACGAGTGTCATCCACCAATTTATGGATTTGAATCAACTTCTCAATGCAGCCCATCATACAGTTCTGGAACTTGCTGTGGATACAACTGTCGTGCTGCAAATGGATATCTACAGATTCCTGGTGCTGGTGGATTTTATACTCATGCAATGGGCGGAAGTTATGGAACTTGTGGTGATATGGGAAGAATGGGGATGGTTTGCGTTACCTTCTGTTGATGTGATATAATAATCGAAAAGCACTTCATTATGCATTTGTTTTTGTTATCGATCAATAATTCAGGATCTAGTATCCTCCATGAAAAAATAAGACAGTCAAAATATACAACAACATTACCTGACGAAGGGCAGTTTATACAAGGATTTTCTGGACCAAATCCATTTGTATTAAACTGCCCTTATATGTTTTCTGAACGGTATCATGATTTTGCATTAGAAAAAAATTATGACTGGCAATCCATCAAAACTCTTTGGAATTCTTTTTGGAAACAAGATTTAATTAAAGTGGAAAAGTCTCCACCAAATGTTATAAGAGCACATATGCTCAAAAGACATTTTGAGAATTCTGAGTTTGTGATCCAAGTTAGAAATCCATATCAGATTGTAACTTCTATTTTAAAATTGAGACCTGATGTTTCTGTCGAAAGATCTTGTACGCACGTAGCATCTTGCTTCTTTGAGCAATATAAAAACTATTATTCTTATACTGATAAGGTTGTTAAGTATGAGGATATGATCTATCATAAAAATGATGTTAATTTCATTTTTAAAGACTTAGGAATACTTGATTTTGATTTGAATGCGAATAGTAATCCTGTAAAACAATATACAGAATCGAAAATTAAAAATTTTGACAGACCAGTTTCAGATAAAGTTTATAAAATAGGGAAAGAAATATTTCAATCAGTAAAAGCAGAAATCAATTTTTTTGGATATGAATTATGACATTTGAAATCAAAGAGATATGTCAAGTAGAACAATCTCTATCTAATAATTTTTTGTCTCTGATTGATAAAGAGCACTGGAAGATTGACACTGCAAGACAAAAGACATATGAAGTTCATAGATTTACCGAAACAATCCGTTTGCGACATGTAAAGAATTTAGATTTTAACAATTTCAGATTTGTGAATTATGAGACATACAATCATTACAAATCAGTTATAGATCAATACCTGGATATTATTTCTAATCATTTTATAATCAAGGATTATACTGCACTGATTGTAAATTTAAAACCCAAAGGAATTATCAATCCACATACTGATAATGGAAGTCGATACTTTGAATTGGGTCATCGATTACATATTCCAATCAAAACAAATCAAGAGGTTTCTTTCACTGTTGGGGACACTATTATGAACATGGAAGTTGGTAAAGTATATGAAATCAATAATCTTACAACTCATAGTGTAGAGAATAATAGTACTGAGAATAGAATTCATATCATCATGGACATCTTTGATAAAAATATTAAAGAGTATCCAGAATACTGGATGAATTAATACTTGATAAATACTACCGAGATTGATATAATAGAATTACTGAGGATTATCATTGAATGAATAAAGCATTCTTTATTAATGGTGGAGCAGGCAGAGTCTTGTGCTCCATTCCAGCATTAGAAAAATACGCAGAAACACATGATGATTTTGTAATCGTTGCGGAAGCTTGGGGAGAGTTTTATGCCTGCAGTAAAATTCTTAGGGATAAAGCATTTCCAATTTTCCACAAAAATCTTTTTGAGGACTATCTGAAAGATAAGGAAATTGTTACACCAGAACCATATCGCTTAAATGCTTATTTTAATCAGAAGTGTAATATGATTCAAGCATTTGATATCATTATTAATGAATTAACTGACATTCCAAAAACAAAAGAAATTAAGATTGAGTTAAACAAACAAGAACAGATTACTGGTCATAATATTGTCAATGAAGTAAGAGAGAACTTAAAGAAAGATAAGGTAGTTGTTTTTCAACCTTTTGGAAGCACTGTTAAAGTAGAAGGTAACTTTATTTTTGATAGTAGTGGTAGGAGTTTTGAACTGACTAACATCTATGCTATTATTGAAGAACTGAAGAAGAACTATGGCATCATTATCATGTCACAAGTTCCTGTTCCTGGGTGGGAAAATCTTGGAGTTGCGATGCCCCAAAATGTGAGTTTGACTCAATGGGCAGGAATCATTAACGCTGCTGATTACTTCTTAGGTTGTGATAGTGTTGGGCAGCATGTTTCTCATGCATTAAATAAACCAACAACCGTTGTGATTGGATCTACTTATCCAGAAAATATTTCATATCCAAATGAAAAATCATTTACAATTATTGATAATGCAAAGGATAAGAGAAAATACAGTCCAATCCGTATGACATTTGATGAATGTTGTGATAGACACAATGAAGAATTGATGGTCATTAATAATGATACAATCAAACAAATTGCAAAATCCATCAAAGATAAAATTGGTGTTAGTAAAACTACAAATGAAACTCTTAAATTAAATGGAGTAACTAATAACAATCAATCTGCAATGATGCCTGGAATGAATTTTAATGGATTTCAAAAACCAAAATCCACATCCAAAAAACCAATAGATGCAATTTTAGAATTAAACGATATTAAATCCTGAGGTAAAATTATGAGTATTATTGTTTCTTGTGCTCGCGGACATAATGCTAGCACCACACTAATGATTGATGGGGAAGTAATTTTTTATGTTGAAGAGGAGAGACTCTCTCGTTGGAAGCACGATGGATCTCCTCTTTTGGGACTTCTAAAAGTATTTGAGTATGTAGATCATATTGATCATCTTGTTGTTTGTCATACTCATCGCCATGGTCCTGAGTTAGATTGGACTGGCGAAGACCTTTATCTAGGTTGGATTCGAAAGCTTGCAAGGAAAAAGTTTGAGTATCAAACTCACTTTATTGATAGTATTCATCACGAACTTCATGCTTCTTGTGCATTTTTAAATTCTGGATTTGAAACTGCCGCATGTGTCATTGCAGATGGAGCTGGTAGTTTCTTGCAGAGTGATAAATTTCCTGGTACTTCTTATGAGTTTGAAACTATTTTTAAAGCAAAATATCCATTAGAATTTGATACTGTTTATAAGCACATTGGCACAAAAGAACCAATCGGTATTCTTGATATTGCTGGTGATGGTAAAGTTTTAGTTACAGAATACCCAGGACTAACTAAAACTTATGAGGCAGTGACTGAGTATTGTGGTTTTTCATCTATTGATGCTGGTAAGACAATGGGACTTTCTCCATATGGAAAAGAAAATACTGAACTTCCAGAACTTTTTAGAAATGGTTGGGCAAACAGAGAAGTGTTTATTCCAAATTATCCTAATGGATCTCGCATTAATTATGAAAGATTCCCAGTTCTTTTTGAGGATTCAAAGAATCATAAGAAAGGAGAATATACTCAAACTCAAAAAGATATAGCATATGCAGTTCAGAAAGATACTGAAACTCGCATGATCGAATTGATTCGTAAAGCACATGAAGAAACTGGTGAAACAAACATAGTTGTGTGTGGTGGTTATGGACTGAACTGTGTTGCAAATTATAAGTATTGGAAGGAGTTCCCAGATCTGAATATTTACTGCGAACCTATATCTCATGATGGAGGAACATCCATTGGTGCCGCTAAGTATATCTACGCTAAGATGAATGATCTTGAGGGTCCGATGAATCCTCAAACCTCCATCTATTATGGTCCTCAGTATGATTCTGAAACTTATGAAGACTATCTCGTAGGTCTAGAAGTTTCTGATACTTCTTATGAGGACATTGCCAAACTCATTCGTGATGGAAATATTGTAACAATCTTCCAGGGGCAATCTGAGGGTGGTCCTCGCGCTCTTGGCAATCGTTCTATTCTATTTGATCCTACTATCAAGGACGGTAAGGATATTGTAAATAAAGTTAAGCGTCGTGAGTTCTTCCGTCCCTTTGCTTGTAGTATCCTTAAGGAAAAAGTAAATCAATGGTTTGATCTTGTGGGTCGTGAAGAGTCTCCTCATATGATGTATGCTGTGGATTGTCTTCCCGGTGTTATGGAAAAGATTCCTTCTGTGATTCACATTGATGGAACTTGCCGTATTCAAACAGTAACTCAAGAACAAAATGAGCACTACTACAATCTCATTAGTTCTTTTGAAAAACTGAGTGGGGTTCCTATTCTTTTCAATACTTCATTCAATCTTGGCGGAGATCCTCTTGTAGAAACAATCGCAGATGCAATTGATACCCTTCAAAGAAGTGATATTGAGTATATGTATCTCCCAGAAATTCAGAAACTAGTCAAAGTTCCTAACGAATGAAAACTGTTTTTGTAAATGGTACATTTGATGTCCTTCACCGAGGACATCTTTTGTTGCTTAATTATGCTAAAAGTTTAGGTGACGTTCTGTATGTTGCTATAGATACTGATGAGAGGGTAAAAGAAAAGAAAGGACCATCAAGACCTGTTAATTCTCTTGACGAGAGAATGTTCATGCTTGAAAATTTAAAGGCAGTTGACTATGTAATATCTTTTTCAAATGACAAGTCTCTGGAAAGTCTTGTAAAAATTATAAAACCTGATATAATGGTAGTGGGTAGTGATTGGAAAGACAAGTCCGTCATAGGTTCATACTATGCAGCAGAATTAAAATTTTTTGATAGAATAGATGGATACTCCTCAACAGAAATCATTCAAAGTATTATTGATCGGAGATAGTTGTGAAGATGAATACATTTATGGCAGGTGCGAACGGATAAGTCCTGAAGCACCTGTTCCTGTCATGAGGTTTTCTAAACTTGAAACTAAGGCGGGGATGGCAGCAAATGTTTGTCTCAATCTTCAATCATTTGGAATTGATATTACTTTTTTAACCAATGCAGAAAAATTAGTTAAGACTCGATTTATAGACGAAAAATCAAATCAACAAATCTTGCGAGTTGATAATGAAGAGAAAATCAAACCACTTCTTCTTCCTATATCAACAGATAATTTTGATGCTATTGTAATTTCTGATTATAACAAAGGATATCTTACTGAATCCAAACTATTTGAAGTTGTTGAGAAAGCACATTGTCCTGTGTTTATTGACAGTAAAAAGACTTTGCTCCCCAATAAACATAACTGTTTTATTAAAATTAATGATGAAGAATATCAAAAATTAGATCCAGAAAATCATACTGAAAACTTGATCGTAACAAAAGGATCTGAAGGATGTATTTTCAAAAATACTTTATATCCTGCCGAACAAGTCAAAGTATATGATGTTGTCGGTGCAGGAGATACTTTTCTTGCAGCATTAGTGTATGGATATCTAAAGTATGCTAATATGGATAGAGCACTTATGCTTGGAAATAAAGCAGCTGCAATTGCAGTTCAACAACCAGGCACTTATATTTTAACTGAAAAAGATGTCAATTTATTGTGTGGATATTGATGAAACTATTTGCTACAGAGATATTTGTCGTGAAGATGGCAACTATGAAACGAGCATACCAAAATTTGATCGAATTAAAAAAATTAATCAACTATATGATCAAGGACATATTATTAAATATTTTACTGCTAGAGGAATGGGAAGATATGCAGATAATTCTCAGATGGCAACAAAAGAATTTTATGAACTTACAAGATCTCAATTAGACTCTTGGGGTTGTAAGTATCATAAATTGATTCTTGGCAAACCTGCAGCAGATTACTACATAGATGATAAAGCAATTAATGATAATGACTTCTTCAATTAAGTTTGTTTCCAAGGGTTGGGGATTTGAAAAATGGATTGTAAATAATAAAGAGTATTGTGGTAAACTTTTATATTTTGTAAAAGGAAAAAAATGCTCATGGCATTATCATAAATTAAAAGACGAAACTTTTTACATACAATCTGGAAAAATTCTCTTAAAGTATTATGATGAGGATGACATTATGTATGCCCACGAACTGATTCTTAATCAAGGAGATAAGTTTCACGTTTATCGTGGATTACGTCATCAAATGATTGCTTTACAAGACACTGAACTTTTTGAATTTTCAACAGAACATTTTGAGGAAGATAGTATTCGTGTTATAAAAGGAGATTGATATGGAACGGATACACTTTTTAAGTGGAATGCAAAGATCTGGTTCTACTTTACTCGCTTGTTTATTAAATCAACATCCGAAAATTCATGCTACTGCAACAAGTCCTCTTTTAGATGTTATTCATGCTGCAGGATTTAAACTTGAGGAATGCACTTCTCAGTTTACATTTGATCATAAAACAATTTCAAAACAAATCACGAAAGGAATTATTAATTCTTTTCACGAAAATATAGAAAAACCTATTGTAATTGATAAGCACAGAGGTTGGCCTGCTGCTATAAAAGTAATTTTAGAAGAATACGGAGAACCAAAAGTTCTTTGTACAAATAGATCTGTTCCAGAAATTATAACTTCCTTTATTAAATTGATTGAGAAAAATAATAGTTTGAATAATTCAATTGATAAAAATATTCGTTCATCTGGACTTCCTATAAGTATCAATAATCGAGCAGATTATTTGTTTAATACTTTCGTTGATTATCCAAGAACGGTTATTGTTAATTCACTAAAAGAATATGGAAATTATATTCATATTGTAGAATATAATGATATTATTAATTCTCCTCAGGAGACTATGAATAAAGTTTATCAGTTTCTTGAGATAGAATCATTTAATCACAACTTTAATCAAATTGAAAATGCATGTAAAGAAGAAAAAGACGATGCATGGGGAATAGAAAATCTTCATATCATTCGTAGTAAATTACAAAAAACAAGCACTCCTCCAGAGGAAGTGCTTGGAAAAGAACTAACAGAATATTATCGTCAGTTTGATGTTAAGTATTCTTGAACTGTTTTAAATTCATAATCAAACTTATTATCTGCACAGGTATACGTTTGATATTTACCTTGAAGATGTTCTGGGAAGGGGATGAGTTCAATCTCACCTCCTTCTTTTTTTGTAACTAATTCAGCAACCTCTTGAAAGGAAATAGGTTTACCAGTTCCAAGATCATATATTCCTGATGGAGCTTCATTATTCAATACAATATCTGTTACATCATCAACACATATAAAGTCCCTCAAAAATTTATCAGAACCTTCGAATAGTTTAAGTTTACCAGTTTCTTGGATTTGTTTTGTGAACTTTGAAATGGGTGATGCCTGGTCTCCTTTATGTTCTTCGCCCTCTCCATAAACATTGAAGTAACGAAATGATTGAATAGATGAAAACTTATCTAGATTGTCTTGAATGAAATAATCGATCTGCAACTTGGTGATCGCATAATAATTCAGTGGATTGATCTGCCCATTAGTGTTTCCATAGACAGATGCAGATGATGCAAACTTTACTGGGATTTGATACTTAATCGCATAATCAAAGAGCATCAAAGTGAATGCAACATTATGATGATGTAGAGTAGAAATGTTACTTTCTATAGTGGATGAGATTGCTCCTTGATGAAGAATCAGTGATACTTTATCCCACTGGTTAAAAGAAGATAAAAACTTAAAAGCATTATCTTGTTCTATTTCAATTACTTTATCAGTTAGTTTTTTCAGAAAATGTTTTCCAATAAAACCTTGAGATCCTGTTAGTATAATCATAAGATAAATATTTAAAAATATAGATTGTTATAAATGGCCTTTGGTCTATTGGGTTCCATTATACCACAAATTAATAGAAATGAAGTGCTTTATGCTTCATTGAATAATAAATTGTCCATAGGAAAAGTATCGGTATCGAATAAGAATTATAATCCATCTAAGATTAGAATTGGTATTACAACAGATAATATCAATGTAGAATATTTAGAATATAATAGATTCGTTAATTATGGCGAAACTTTTGAAACAGGGATATTATACTTAGGACACGGACAAAAAATAATAACAAGATCAAATATACCAAATGTAAATTTTCTATTTTATGGTGAAGATAAAAATGACACTTTCAACTCAGTAAAATCTGGATTTTTTAATTCAATTTTATCTACTAATACCACTACTAAAGTTCTTTATGTAGGACCTCAAAATTATAATGCTTATGTGACTTTATCTGTTTGTAATTTAGATTCTCTTCCATCCAAAATTAGAATTGGCATTTCAAATGCTGGTCTAAATGCCTTTGATAGTTCCGAATATATTGAATATGATGTTGAACTTGGGCCGAATCAAACATACACTAGATCTGAAATAAAATTAAATGAATTTCAGTCGTTAGTTTGTTCATCAAGCCAAAACTCTAAC
>Ga0169931_10012736_pt1 | contig 11605 bp, 10 predicted proteins | sample Kivu_15m_20L_FD_129675 | JGI IMG/M metagenome (GOLD analysis project Ga0169931, IMG submission 129675) | Freshwater microbial communities from Lake Kivu, Western Province, Rwanda to study Microbial Dark Matter (Phase II) - Kivu_15m_20L... | ecosystem: Environmental > Aquatic > Freshwater > Lake... | reverse complement strand
TCATAATCAATAAAGTAAATCACAATGGCAATAATCTAAAGTTAATAACACTTAGATTAGATGAAGATGAAGGTGATTTTGGTTATAGTTATCTTAGATTTAAAACATTTTCATATGATCATGTTACATAAATAGCTAATCAATTTGGTGTTCGAAGCATTCCATCTATTTTAATATTCGATGTGTTAGGTAGATTTATAACACGAAATGGATTACAAGATATCATGCGTTATCAAGAGAATACAATATAATACTGGGATAAAAGAGTATAATAACTGCAAAATAAAAAAACTAATTGATAACTAAATTATGTTTATATCGATCAAATATCTTATAAAATGTATATAATTTGATAACTATATTAAGTATTAATCGTCTTATAATCTTTCTTTGTGTGGCATAAATATATATAAATTTTAATTAAGGCATTACAATAAATATAATTATATAGCATAGATATTACTATATTTTATTAATCATTTTTTCATTTAAGTTATTCTTTGTAATTCAGCTACTCTTTATATCATCTATTTTTTGATCTTCTATTTCATTTTAGGCTCATCTAAATGTTCAATACTTTATAAATACTTTTGTCTTTAGTCTATTTATGCAACTATCTCATCAAAAAGATCATTTAATTAATCGTTAAGCTATTTTTTTACATCTTTTTTTTATTATTTTTTCTAAATCAATATATAATTACAATTGGATTACTATAACTTTGACCTTTTTTATCAGCTTTTATTTTAGCGTTTTATTTTATTGTATTCTAATCAAATTTTGTATTCAATTATAAAGCAGGAAGTTAAGCACCTTTAGGTAATATTCCTCTTTGCATCTTAAATTTTTATTGAAGTTTTCGTACCAAATTAGCACGGTCTATTCCTCTATTAGCTGGAATATCCTTTTTTCGTCTTTAATAATACTCTTCTATTTATTTACGAATAACAGTTTAATTCTTTCTTTTTGGAATCATATCGACTGGATGAATTACATATCTTTAAGGTTGAACCATTTAAGGATATTCAATTTAAGTCTTTTGTGGGCATTTTTTTGTAGAAATCAATTTTTATTTTTAAGCATCAAGTTCTTTTTGACTTTTTGGTTTAGTCTTAGGATAATTAATTTTAGGTTTTTATGCAATATTATACAGGTCAAACAATTACTTTCCTGCCTTCGTCTATCTGCCAAATATTTTCCATAAGGCCTGTTGTTTTTTTATTTTTTATGGATCGTTTTCTTGTTACATCTATAACAGTTTATTAAAAATATAATAGTATCATAAATCATAAAGATTCATGCAAAATAATCAATTTTTATTTGTAAATCATTATTTTATCTTATTTGAAAAATTATAGTTGACCTTATTGATAAGATTTTTAATTTAAGTATAAATAAGAATATAAAAATATCACCATTATTTGAACTAATTGATAATTTAATTGAAATTCTTTCCGTTACTCTATACTACATTTCTTAAAAAATAAATTGCCGTAAGTAAAGTATATATGAAGAAAAATATAAAGCATGGATAAACTTATTTTGATGGCATAAATGATATAACCATTTATGGAGCTAATGTTGATAATGTTAATGTAATCCAATGCATTATATTTGGTACTAAAGAATACTAAGGCGGTATAATTTATGATGGGTATGACCAAACAGCTGATAGCAGGATACCTCCATATACAAACATAAAGATTGTTATACTTCCTAATATAAAATATGAATTTTAAAGAATGAAACTTAAGACTAAGATAAGATTAATAAAGGCTAACATGAAACTTGAAGATACTAATAAGGTTCTTTTGCCTATTCTTGATGAAAATACAAAAATATAACACATTAAAGCTATTAATTGCATTAAATTTATTATTAAAGGAGTCCATTTAGATAATTATATACTATATTATTTCATTATGATCCCAGCAGAAGTTATGAGAGAATTTCCTCCACTAAAATGTCTTATAATACACACATTAATAGCAACAATATACGCATTAAATTTCTTTTTTTATAATCTTTAATTATAGCTCAATGAAACTTGAGTTAATCTTTGTTTTTACATTTTTATTTATTATTTCATTTCTATGTATATCTTTTAAGCGAACTCTTATGTATAAATTTAATTTAGTGAAGCTAAAGACTTTGATTAATTTCCTCTTAAGATCCATTAGTAAGGCGTATCAATGCCTATAAAAGCTAAGGCTATAGATTGAATAATTGCCATAAAACCCGTCATTCCTAATAATATTCTCCAACTGTATTATTCCTCAAGTAAAAGCTAAAGAATTACAACGATGACTATACCTAAAATCTTCCCTAAGCTAAAAAAAGTTCCTGTAAGAGATCTTAAATCTTTTGGAGATATTTACTTAAGATATACTGGAGCAATTGATACATAATATCCTATACAGATACCTTCCATAAATCTCCCTATCAAAAGTGTTATGGGTTATGTAATTTGAACAATTATAAGTGATATTATAAGTAATACCATTGTATAGTGCATACTTTTAATCCTTGTTACACTTTTAATAAGTAATTTAGCAAGAAGAGAGCCAAATAGTCCACCAAATGGCAAAATGGCTATAAGAATGCCTTAAAGAATATCATGATCAATATCGAAATGATAATTATCAACAATGACTTATACAGGAATACAACTTATTTATTTTAAGCTATATCCAAGCATAATTGCACTCATGCATACTGATAAAGCTATTACGATGATTTTATTTTTACTTTTTACTTTTTTTATTAATAATTATTTCTCATCTTCTTCTTGCTCATGAATTATCATTTGAGGGTATTTAATATATTTCTGACAGATTATAATAAATCAGTTATTCAACTTTTAAAAGACAAATTATAAAACAATATGATAATCTAATAAATATTTTATATATTAATTTATAAGAGCATAAAATCATTATTATATTCATATCTCATTTTTTCTTTTTTACATTCATTTTTTGACCTTTTAAGCTGAAATCGTTAATAGGAGGTATTTTTTATATAGATTTTTATCTGCCTGGTCCTTGAGTTAAAATTTGTTACTTTTTCTTAAATGAAACTTCTTATTTCTTATTTTTTTTCTAATTTTCTTTCTTTGCTGAATTGTTTCTATTATTTCCATATTTATTTTTTCCAAATTCAAAATTTTTATAACTTTAGATATCTCCATCTTAAAAATTATCAAACAATTAATCATCATCTTAATTAGAATTAATCTCTTGTTGCTGTTATTCTTAATCTAATTATATCTATATTTAATCAGCTTCAATCAATTAATCCTATCCTTGAACAGATTATATACCATTTTATTATAATATATTCTTTTGAGTTATAATGATTTGTCTCATATCACTTATCATTCTTTATTGGATTTGAAGATTTATTTCAAGTTAAATATTTTGAAGTTATAAGACATGATTCTTTATTATTATTTCTATATAATATTATAAGTACATAAAGTATCTCGATTCTATTTAGATCTTATCTTCTTCATAATGTCCTAACGAATTTTCTTCGTTGCTGTCATACTTTACATTATCTGCAAATTAGTAATTTATTTCTTTAACATATTTTTGTTAGTACTGAGCTTTAAAGTTTGAATTTATTTACTTAATTATCTTATTTGACCTATTGTAGCTATATTGTCTTACCATCCTTCATTCTTTTTTAATAAAGCAATTTAACCATTTTTCTTACGCATTTGAAGAACATTTATGGCATTCTGTTCTTCAATTTACATCATAGCTCTTCTTAATTGGATTCTTTCATTGAAATTTTAAAATATTTGCTATTTTATTGATTTTATATCTTATTTTTAATCTATTCGGCCACAAAATGTGCACATACCATCATTTCCAACAGAATTATTCTTTCCGTGACGACTTTAGATTCTTGGCAATTTTTCTCTGTTTTAAAAATTTTATCGATTTTAAAGGCCACGATTATCTTGAAGACGAACTTTCAATTCTTATATTTATCGATGTAGATCATTTATTATATTTTTATACTCACTTATATGTAAAGCCACTAATTTTTTATTGGTAATAGCTTTGGTTTTTATATTTTTAGCCCTGTTTGCATATTTTAAAGTATTAATGGTCTATTAAAACTGACTACTTGATGGACTTATATTGACTATCATAACTGTTTTACAATTTCCTCCCAATGAATCCTTTAGTAATCTGGTTAACTTTGAATCCTATATAGTGATTCTATTACTCTATATGGAACAAAAAATCCTTTTTTATTCTTATCACCAAGTGCATTTATGCAATTAGCTAGTGCTAAAAGAGATCGATTTATCTTGGCGCCTTACATCAATCTTAACCCTCTATTTTAAGTTACAGTCCCTCTCTATGATCCAGCCAAATCAATCAAAGATAATTTTCCAATAATATTTTATACTTTTATATTCTTGGTTTTGCTAGTTTTTGATAAATTGATTTGGAATACTGCATGACTTCTTGAAGAAGTAAGATTAGCATTAGTTGCTTATGTTGTTCGTCTTCTATTTCCAATTAATAATAAATTCATAACTTGTTCTGTAGATTATGCTTTAAATTATGTAACTCCAGCCATAATAATACCTTTTTAAGGATCATCTCTAAGATCGAGATATCCTGAGGCAGGTACAAGTAAATCTCTAATCATTTCGTTATAAATTTAAACATATGTGATAATAACCTCATATTTATTATCAGGATCTTTTTATATGTAATAGAAAATATCTCGTATAGCTAATACACTAAATTTAAAAAGAAATTACTTGAGACCAAAGGTATCTTGATTACCAATCATAGTATATGTTTTACCTGTCCCTGTAGGTCCATAAGCAAATACAGTAGCATTGAATCCATTAAGCACAGTTTTAATAAGATGATGAGTTGTTTAGAAATATATCTAACTATCTTTATATCATACATTTTAGTTGGTTTGATTACGATAAATTTTATCAAATGCATATCTTTGTTATTTAGATCTATGTAATACATCTACTATTTTCTTTTATTCAAGTTAAGCATCTAACGGATCTAATATTATCTTAATATCATGAGTATTACTATAAGGTTATCTTGAACTCGAATTATATCATTATCTCCTGAATTTTGTTATTTAAGATTAAGTGGTCTTATCCTTATAGCAACTGTTATATTTGATTATTCTTCATCGACTTTATTAACTTTTTACATCTTTTCAATTATAACTACTAAAAAATCAAATTATTATATAATATTTCTAAATTATATCAAACTATAAATATCATCTATAAAATATATCTATACTATAAATGATACAACAACAAAATAATCTTTGATTCAAATATATTATCTTTAATTGTTTTTATATAAATATTATATAATTAAGGTCAAAATGAATATGCTCATAAATAATATAACATATGGAATGAAACGATTCAAAAACTTTAGAAAAAAATTAGTATTAGATTATAAAAAAGGTGGAAAACATGCACATAGAAATCCACATGCGATACCACTTGTCTAAAAACAAAAATTATTAAAAGTAATATATATATTATATAGTCACAAAAAGGTGGAGATTGGAAGACAATAAGATAAATGTAAAGACAAAGTTTAACACCTTTTGGTAGATTCGCAAAGCATGGTATATAAATATATATTAAGGATTCATTTTCCAAAAAGATAAATTACCAACATATGACATCCCTAATATAGATAATTTCGAACTTCTTCCTTATGTTTAATATTTAGCACCTCTTCTCAATAAATAATTATTGAACTATCAGCAATAAGTCAATAATTAAAAAATTAATAAACTTCAATTATAATCATCATCAAGTCAATTAAAATCTTTATAAAAAAGTAGTAATTGAACACAAAATATGATAATATAATGATATAAGAAAAATATTATATTGATTATATTAAAACAATTTGTTTTCATTATATTGTATATTGATTTATATCTTAATATTGCTGTTAAAATTTAAATAATCATTTATATATGAACATAAAACAAAAAATTATCAAACCAAAATAAAGCGACAAGGCAAAAGACCGATATAAATTCTCAAGTCACAATGACTCTACACCTAACATGCTTAAAAGTTAAAATCATAACAAATAAAACAATTATTATCATATAAATTAAAACAATTTACATCCATATAAATTTAATAATGTGCAAATGTTAAAAAGTATGTAATTGCCAAAGCGATTAAAAACTACAACAAATTAAGATGATAGATGTTTCAAAAGAAAGTATTAAAAAGAAATATAATTAAATAATGATCTAAGGTCAAGTCAATAAATATTCAACTTTAAATATAAAAATAATATAGATAGTACTTTTAGATAAGATTTGACCTTTGGGCTCGCTAAAAATAATGATAGAAAGCATTTGATGACCTCAAGATAATATATATAATAAAAAAAATTAAAAACATAAGTCATAGATTAAATGATTTTGAATAGTAAAAGAAGTGATGATATGATGAATAGTAAAAGAAATTTATGTAAAAGTGTTAATTCAAGTTAAAATATTGTATGTAACTGTGCAAATCATACTAATAAAATAGTAATAAATATTTTATATAGGCAAAATATAGATTAATATGTTAATTAAGTCAAGGGTAATAATAAATGTTCTATTGCTCAAAATGTGCAATAAACCTATTGAAACGAGGCTTTAAAATTTAATAAATAAAAGCATAAGATCTTGAAAATGAAACAAATCTAGCTCGTCTTAAAAATATATCAAAATGCTAATTAAAACTAAAAAGTTTGTAATAAAAATCTCGTAATCTACACACATAAGATATCTTCAAACATGATGTACTCATGATCGAATAACAAATTCAATCAGTTAACAATAAATACTAAACCATCTTTTTTATGTTATAATAACTTCGCAAGAAAGATATATCAAGATTAACAAATTTTTATTAATAGGTAAAATATATAGTATATAGAAATAATAATAACGTAAGACAAATAATAATAATCTTCAATCAATACAATAATAAATATAATCTATTTAGACATAAATCAAAGAATTGATATCCAATAATTCATTCTTAAATATGAATTAAAATTAGTATCATTTTTTAATAGTCAATCTAAATAATAAAATCAATAAATTTTAAGAATCTCTAGCATCACAGTATGTCAATCAACAAAATAGACATCGATTATCATTTTAAATAGTAACTAATAATATGATATTTAATAAATTACATGATAAAATTAAGGATTATGATAAAAATTATAAAAAGTCATTGAATTCTAAAGAATTAAAGAATAGCTTAAACAGATAGTCAATGAAAGTTGAAGAATCTATGATGACTGAAGAGTTAAAACATCCTTTTAGAATATTGTTCCCTAATGATTAAAGTTAACATGTTGCAGAGTATAAGTTGAATGATAGAAGGGGAGGCAATAACAATAACATGCTTAGTTCAGTAAGATAATGCCCTTCTTTTGCTACTTATGTTTGATTGTTTATTAAATTAATTACATAATCTGTTTACATCATAAATTATCAGATAGCTAAAATCGAAATTATATTTTTACTATATAATTTTATAAAAGAATAATTAAATGTAGAAAGGAAGAGGAAAAGATCGTAGAAAAAACGGTAACAATGATACAGACATATCCAAAGCTTTATCATGGATATTAAGACATGGTGCTGTATCATAAGGATTAACATTATCACCAGACGGATATGTACCTTTATAATAAGTCATGCAATATTTAAGAAAAAAAGGTCATAAAAATATAAACTAATAAAAAATAAGAGAGATTGTAGATAATAATGATAAAAAAAGATTTTAAATTTAATAAAAAAAGCATCATATATTTATCCGTGCAACCCAAGGACATACCATGAAAGAGGTTATTACTGAAGAGTTACTTACTAAAATTACTGATCCAAGTATATATCCTTGTGTTATACATGGTACTTTCACTAAATTCTGGGCAAGTATAAAAAGTACAGGACTTAATAAAATGGCAAGAAATCATATACATTTTGCACCAGGAATGCCTAAATAGTAAGGAGTAATATCTGGAATGAGAGGCAGTTGTGATTTGACAATCCAAATCGATCTATAAAAAGCGATGAAAGATGGTATATAATTTTTCATAAGTTCAAATAATGTTATATTGACATAAGGTATAAAAGGTGTTCTTCATCCTAAATATTTCTTTAAAGTATTAAAAAAAGATGGAACCTTAATATAATTCAAAGCATAATAAGTTTAAAATTAAAAATAAATAAAAGTTTAATAATTAAAAAAGGAAAATAGTAATGAATAACATCAAGTATAAATAAAAAAAGAAATCAAATACGATTATTCAGATTTATGATATTTATAATTGTATATACATATATTATTTACATAACTTAAATCCATATATGATTATGATTATGATTGTTATTCTTTATTTAATTTTTAGTTCAAGTTTAAATTTACAGATAGATTAATTATTAGATAATAATTATATATCATATGACTACGTAGTAATAAATTATTGCATATCCCCCTACCCCAGCATATAAGTAAATTTATATTTATCTAGACCATTGCCATTCAAACAATAACTTATTTACTATCAGGCACAATATGTCATAGATACTTATAAAGAAATTAATGAGATTTAGAAATGTAAACAGTTAATTAGTAAAAAATAAAAAGGCAAAAAATATAGCATTTTATAATTTTTAGGAAAAAGATAAATAAAGAAGAAAAGATTCTGAATATCTCAAAGATAAAATCATTAAAAGTCATAGGAGACAATCTTTGATAATATATAATTTATGTATTTTAATGTTAATTATGACGTAAAATGATATACAATAGCCATTAGCTACATATAAATGACATAATTTTAGATATGATATGATTAAGAATATACTTATAATAATATGTTCAATGATCATTAAGATTTTAGCCCATATTTTAATTTATTTTCAATTCTTAAATCAATTAATTAATATCAATGACCTATATATCTTATTGACATACTTTAAGACGATTCAAACACTACACCACGGATTTCATATATAATTGTTTATTAGTTTTGAACCTCAGCCACATCTTTCCCTACAAATCTATGACCTTTATCTTATCTTAATTCCTATCTCTACTCATCTTTATAGCTTTATATATCTTCTTCTTAACTTTGATCCTAATAAATTATCTCTTAGCACTTTCAAAATGATGATGATCGTAATTAAAATATATATTCATCAACATTTTTTATAATTTTTCTTTCAGCCTCATATATTAACGTGTATTGATCTTCTCTTCCACTTTTGATAATATATTGTACTCTAATAACTTAAAAAGGAGTTAATTATTAAGATCAAGATTAATAAGTACGTTAAATAACTATTTTTTGGATGCTGTCATTATTTATTTTTTTATTTTTTAGAATTTAACAATATGTTATAATGTTGATGAGGTTATAAGGGTATCTTTTTATTAGATGACCTTTTTTGTAACTTATGCGTTATCTTAATTTATCATTATGTCATCATTAATATAGTATTCTTTTTCTAAAGGGATATTGTTATTATCGTTTATTATTGATTATTTTTTTATGACTTAATATTATATTTATTGCAATTATTATTAGAATATTGGTACTTTTGATGATTTTGATTTTTATAAGATAATTTATCTTTATAAATTATTATTGTATTTAATTTTACGTGGTCGACCAGGTTTTTTTCTATTCTATTTGGATAATATAGACTATTCAGGCATAAAAATATTTTACTATTTCATTTTAAATTAAATTTATCGATTGTTGATGTTTTATTATGCATTTTTCAATTAATTACCATCGAATATTTCTTATTTTTCATTAGAAGATATATATTTATTATCATTTAATATATTTTTTGAAGGCTTTTATGTTTTATTATGCTTTTCTAGATTGAAAAATGAGACGTCTTATTTATTATCGTTTAGCTGTTAATATACTGACTTTAAGGCTAATTTCAATTTATAGTTTTTCTTTGCTAATGATGCGAAAAATCGATAATTTGGTTAAAACTTCCGTATTTTCTAAAAAGTGATTCTCGAACTGAGTAATGATTAAAAAAATACGATACTGAGAATTGTCACCAAAGAAATAGACAGTATAAATCATGCCTTAATCTTATTAATGATAGGCTCCAATCTTGATAAATAAAATATTACATAAGCTGGCCACCAAGGATATCCATTTATTTTAGCCCAAACTACTTAATTTTCCTAATATTGCTCTGGTGTGCTCTAATTACTACTGTCAACCCCAGAACCCCTATTATTATCCATATATTAAATTAAATAATATATATTAAATTAAATATATATAAATGAATATTAAATATCTCTATATATTATTAATAGATTTAACTTATATTAAATTACTATAAATATATGGACTAATAACATAAATAACCTTAATAAAACCATCAAATAGAAAATAATTCATAATTATACAGGAATACTTTTCGATAAATAATACAAGACTAATAAAAATCATTAATAAACCAAATATCAATCAACTAGATCGATTAATAACCCTTATAAAAAGATAAGGAATAAGATATAGATGTAAATTAATAAAAATATATGATATAGTAAGATGAAAAATAACTAGAGATAGATATATAAGAATAAAATAATGAGGTAAATCAATTATAATTGCCATCGATTAACTAACAACCATTATAATCGCAGTAAAAAATCATTAAAAAGAAGTCAGAAACAGTCAATCATAAATAATAAAAAGGCAAAAAGAAAAAAGTTAGACAATATATCCAGGACTTTACCCCTTTTCTACCATAATTTATGTTGATTCTAAACAAAACTACTATCCCCGCCATTATTCGGATAGGCAATCGATATCAAGCTACTGTCCCTAAAAATACCCCATTTTAAAAGATGTATCAAAGTATATAATAATTATTGATCTGGGACGGTAATAATAACGCTAGTAAACAACCAAAACAATAGAATTTAATAAGATTCAAATAATTACTCGGCGACAATCGTACAGAATAATAGTTGATACATATCGGTTAAAGATTGAAATTGAACTCGTGGAAATAGGTTTTGGAATATGTGAGTCGTAATAAATCATAATTGAGAAGGATATTTCATATGTCTCAAAGGAATAGAATATGATTATGTACAATATATATTAAAGTATTCATATAAATAACAAAGGAATAGATATAGTTTATTTAGTTTAATATAAATTAAATTGATTTTTTTATGTTAATTAAATTTTTATTATTGATTAAAGTTAATCATTTTATTCAAATAAGTCATATTTTCCATAGATATGATATATTTATTATACAAAAAAATATAATAAGATTAACTATATGACAAAAAAATGATTTATAAAAATTAGTACATAAAAAATCAATATTGATTATTGTAATAAATTTTATTTAATGCCTATTTATTTAATATCAGTATTATTTTTATCTCCAATGGGTTTTAACATTGATTCAAAATCATAACAAATTTCGAATGGATAATATGTATCTTTATCTTCAATATCAATATCTTTAAAAATACTTTGTCTAGGCTCATATACTC
>Ga0169931_10012735_pt1 | contig 11606 bp, 5 predicted proteins | sample Kivu_15m_20L_FD_129675 | JGI IMG/M metagenome (GOLD analysis project Ga0169931, IMG submission 129675) | Freshwater microbial communities from Lake Kivu, Western Province, Rwanda to study Microbial Dark Matter (Phase II) - Kivu_15m_20L... | ecosystem: Environmental > Aquatic > Freshwater > Lake ... | reverse complement strand
GGAAGTAGTAAATATTGCTGGATTACTGAATACCTCCAATTGGAAAGTTCAAACCAAAAGCGATAAAAAAGCGGGCGAATACGAGTTCAAAAAAGATATGGAAACGAAGGCGCCTGGGGTTTTGCACATTGCTACGCACGGTTTTGCCTTCCCGGATGAGGCGAAGAAAGAATCGAAGTTGATGGACATGAACCAAACGAGTACTTACAAAGTGTCCGAAGACCCCATGGTGCGTTGTGGCTTGATGCTAGGTGGGTCAAACATCAGTTGGACGGGCAATCCACAAAAAATGATCGAGCAAACAGGTGATGACGGTATTCTCACTGCGGCAGAAGTTGCCAATCTGGACCTGTCCAATACCAAACTCGTTGTCCTTTCTGCCTGTGAAACCGGCCTGGGTAAAATCGAGGGCTCTGAAGGAACCTTTGGTCTCAAGCGCGGTTTCAAACTTGCCGGTGTGGAGCAAATGATCGTTTCCCTCTGGTCAGTTCCCGACAAAGAAACCATGGAACTTATGACCCTTTTCTACTCAGATCTCACCAAAACATTGAACCCGGTCACCTCCTTCGAGAAAGCCCAAAAAGAAATGCGAAACCGGTACACTACAGACCCCGAGAAATGGGCGGGCTTTGTGTTGGTGAGGTAGAGATTTCTTATCTTCGGGGTATGAAATACCGGCTTTTCTTCCTCTTTTTTCTTCTTTTCTCCACGCTTTCTTTTGCACAAAAACAAGAACCAAGGTTGGTGTTGCCGGTAGGGCATACTGGGAAAATTAAAATGATTGAATTTAGTATAGGTCAAAAATACTTAATAACCTCAAGTGAGGATAATACAGCAAGGATTTGGGACCAAAGTTTAAATAGAGAATTATATTTTATAAATCACAAAAATATTAAGAATGTATTTTTTTATAATGAAGATAAAAATTTTGTGTCTTATGGGGGAGGGAAAATTGTTTTTTGGGAAACGATTAATGGTCAAAAAATAGATTCATTAGATGGTGATAAAATAGTGATTTTATCCAAAGATAGATTTTTAATTTTTGATGGTGATAGAACGTTAATTAGAGATTTCAAGACAAAAAAAATTATTTATCAGTTTAAAGGCAGATGCATAGACGTTTCATCTGATTTATCAAAAATATTAACTGTTGGATCTTATTCTGTAGATAACGAAAATTCAGAGAATGATTCATTAACCAATGTATATGATTTAAATTCAGGCACAAAACTTTTTGACTTTTATAATACATCCCATTATGCTTATTTTGGAGGAGGCGAGATTCAAAAATTTAGTTCTAATGGTCTTTTTATTGTTAATCTTAAAGAAGGAAATAATGATTTAGACATAATCAACTCCACAACTAGCCAGGTGCTTTTCTCTCTTAAAAACCAGGATACTTCACTTATTATAACTGATGCACAAATAAGTAAAGATGGTAAATATTTAGCGCTGGCTTATTATTCCATTACTCATCAGCCAAGCAATCAAAGCTATGTTGAGGTAATTAACTTAAAAGAGAAGGTAACAGTTTTTATAAAACATAATATCGATGCTTACTCTTTGGAGTTTAGCTTGTGTTCAAAATATTTGATTTCAAAAGATTATGAAGGTGGCGATAACCATGTTTATGACATACAAAACGAAAAAGAGATATTATTTGGGAATAGGGCATTAAGAAGTATTCAATTTATTCAGAATTCTAAATTCATTTCGGCGAAAGTATCTGATGAAATTGGTTCAAGTGCGCAAATAATTTATGATCTTGTCAACCCAAAGAATTGCTACAGGCTTCAGGAAAATGATGTAATTTATTTGAATGATGGTAGCTGTTTTATTCAAAATGATCGGAATAGCCCTTCTCTTCAAACGTTTTTTGATTCAAAAGGTAATTTGATAGCAGATACTTCAAAAGCCGGATTGGGTATAAGTTTGGAGATTCAAAATGACTATCCAATAATTAAACAGGTGTTCAGAGGTGGGAGCGTATATAGAGATTCTTTAATACGCATTAATGAAATCATTTTGGCAATCATGAATGAAAAAGGAGAATTCATAGACACCAAGGGCCAACCGCTTTCAAATATCATCGCAATGTTAAAAGGGCCTAGTGGCTCGTTTGTTACAATACGAATTCAAGGAATAAACAAAAATATTCGAGAAATATCGGTACGCAGAGACATTACATATTTGCAACCAAAAGTGTTAATAAACTTTTCTCAATATAGTGAGTGGATTAATGATTTAGAAATGAAACCAAATTCAAAAAATTCATATGAATTACTTGTTGCTTGTTCGAATAGAAAGGTAAGGTATCTTGATTTTAAATCCGGAAAGCAATTGAATGAATATCAAGGAGGTCAAGATGTTGCGACTGTGAATAGCAATTTGAAAGGAGATCTATTTATAACATCATCCACAGATGGATATGTAAGAATATATAATTATGGTAAATCAGATTCAAGTATTCAGATGAATTATTATGGATACACATATTTTGCAGATTTTAAAGAAGATGTTAATTATTCTGAGGTACATTCTGCAGATAGTGTTATTTGGACAGATTTAACAACCAAAAAAGTCAAACATTCCGCTAAACAATCTGGTCCAGATTATGAAATCATGGAAAATTCGTTAATCGAAAAAAATGGAAATATTAACTATTTAGAATTTGATTATTTTAATTCAAAAATTCAAATTAAAAATGTTTCATTACCAGATAAAAAGATAGATTCAACAATAATTAAATTAGGTATTGGAAGATTTGAACAGGTTTATTATGAGGATCACTTTTTTATCTCTAAAGATAGTCTGTTGATAGGATTTTCGACGTGGGATTCAACATTTGTTGTGTTGTATAATTTAAGGACGAGTGAACACGAGAAAATATATGCAGGCTTTGACCTTGATCCAAGATTTTTAGAAAGAGGTATTAAATTTCTAGATGATGAATATCATAAATTGATTAAAATTAGAAATCAAGCTAGAATAACTCATAACAATAATAGGATTCGAGATGTAGAACTATTATTTGACAAAAGGTTTCTAGTAACCACTGCGCAAGACCACAAAACTATCCTTTGGGATGTAGAAACCGGTAAACCCCTCTACACACGCTTGCAACTTGAGGGAGACGATTGGCTCGTGTACGATGACAACTACCGCTTCGACGGAACCCCTGGCGCTATCGAAAAACTCTATTTTGTTTGTGGACTTGAGGTGGTTGAACTCAACCAAGTAAAAGATTCCTTGTACTTTCCCAACTTGGTGCAGCGCATCATGAACGGAGAGAACTTGGATCGTTTGCCTAAATTGAGCGATTTGAACATTTGTGGCGTAACGCCGGTCGTTGAACCTATTGACAAAGGAGATGGAGGGTACCATTACGAAATAACGCCACGAACGGGTGGGGTAGGAGACATTGAAATTTACCTCAATGGAGTGGTACGTCAAACGGAAAGTGCCAAGCGCTTAAAACTCAAAAAGGGCAAATATTCCATTCAAGTAGATCCGAAGTTAATTGAGCGTTATCAAATTCCGGGTGAGGCCTTGCAGGTGAAAGTAATTGCCAAAACAGCCAATAATAGCATCAGTTCACGAGGAATAATTTCAAATCATACTGTAAAAGAATCTACTTCCTACCGAAAACCTTCGTTGCACGCTGTGATGATTGGCGTGGATGATTACAAAGACGATAACTTGGATTTGAACTACGCCGCTAAAGATGCGAATGATCTCCATCTTGCCTTGGAACAAGCTTCCAAAAAGTTCTTCAACGTGGACGATACCAACCGTGTGTTTTTCTACAATCTGACCATAAATCGAGAGGGAAAATTAGGAACGGATAAAATCAAGGGAAAGACACCAGACAAAGCAAATATCAATCAAACTTTGGAAGAAATCGAGAAGAAAAGCAAGCCCGAAGACATTCTTTTGGTGTTCTTTGCCGGACATGGCGAAATTGTGGACAAAGACCAATTGCTATTGCTCACAACCGAAGCGACGAGTGCCAATTTTGAAGGCATCCGTATGCGAGAATTACTCGATCAATTGAATAAAATCCCAGCAGGAAAACGCGTATTGATTTTAGATGCGTGTCATTCGGGTGCTGCGATAAATAATTTGGATTATGACCAATTGACAGGCAAGCGCGATGTGAAGGATGCCGAGCGCCAATCGCAGCGCTTGAAAGAATTGGATAAACTGGCGAGTAAATCCGGTTTTGCCATCATCACAGCCTCCAGTTCGGATCAAAAAGCGTTAGAATTACCACAATACGAGCATGGTTTGATGACGTACGCCTTGCTCAATGCAATGTTGAACAACAAAAACTCCCTCGATGAAAACAGCCAACTCCAATTGGATAAATGGTTGATGGCCACCGAAGAAGAAGTGAAAAAACTCAACCAAAACCAAAGTGCCGAGCGCATGGTTCCTGTATCGTTCACTCTGGGTAAAATCGATGATGAGGTGCGCTCAAGTATTGTATTGAAAGAAATTCCGACGGTTTTTGTGGAAAATGTTTTGAATAGAAATAGTGGAAAAGACAACTTGAATATTAAATCAAGTTTATCAGCGGCATTCCAAGAATTGAGCAGAGGAAGTTCTTCTCAAATTATGGTTGCTGATTTTCCAAATGCCGTTAAGGTGAACATTCTTTACGAAGAAAAAGGCGATGAAGTGAAGGCGAGTATCATTCTCTACAAAGAAAACTTTGAACAGAAATTTGAGCTCACAGGCAAGAAAGCCAATATTTCTGCATTTGTGCAAGAGTTAATGAACCAAATACGAACGAAAATTCAGAAATAAGCGCAACTCGCGCAATCCATCACGGCAGAAATCGAACGCCTAGATAAGCGCGACGAGAAGTGTAAGAATAAAAAGAATTGAGGAAGTTGTAATTGTTTCGCAAGTTGCATAATTTTATAGGCTATAATCAACATGAAATTCAAAGCAGGGTTGTATTGGTTATTCAATAAGCGTTTTTTCAAGCTCTTGTTTTTTTATGTTTTAGTGTTGTTTTTTGGTTGGGTACTCAACTTAGCCTTGAGCTTGGATGTGATGAATGTTCCACGCTTAGAATTGGATGCAGCCAATGATTTGAGCCTAAATGATTTGCATTACAAGATTAACGCGCAAACACGCAAGTATGTTCCTAGTAATGATATTATTCTAATCAATTCTGGAGACTTAAATCCGCTCACGTTTCGTCAAGAATTGGCCGATTTAGTTAAGGTAGTTTCCCTTTTCGAGGCCAAAGTTATTGGCATCGATCATACGTTTTCGAAGGATCCAAAAATCATGGGAACTGCTGCGCTAGTGCAAGAATTGTCCGAAAACAACAAGGTGGTTTTAGCCTTAAATACCCAAGGAAAAGACCATTTAAAAATCCGAAATGCTACGTATGGAACGGTTAATTTAATTAAGGAACCGCAAACAGTCCGCAGGTACGTGGGGGGATCACGGACGTTTGCAGCGCAAATCGCAAAAAAATTCGGTCTTAAACATGAAATTCCCGACGATCCTTATTTAATCAATTATGTAGCCCCTGATTACCAACCAACAGCATTTACTTTGCAGGCAGTTAATGAGTTAGCTTTTTCAGAACCACAGGAAGTTCCTGTTTTCAATGCTCGCGAAGTCATGAACGCCAACGATGCGAGTATGCTCAAAGGTAAAATTGTACTCATTGGTCATTTTGGAAGTACAACCCTGCGAGATATAAAAAATGATTTGGAAGATAAGTTCTCCGTTCCCTCGGATGAAAACATGATTTTTCGGTCACCGTCTATGCCTGGCGCATTAATTCATGCCAATGCCATCGACAACCTACTGCGAAAGGAAGTACGATTTACTGAGGTTTCCGCAACATGGTGGTTTAAAGGCCTTGGAGTTCTTTTTATTTTTGCATACTTATATTTTCTTGTATTTGTAGAAGCGGGAAAGGTTTTGAATATTTTATTGATGTTGGGTTTGAGCTTACCGGCCTTATTCGTGGTTCTTTATCTGATGCAACACCATTGGTACATTGAGATGGGAAGCACCTTGTTACAACTATTGGTCTTTGAAGAAATGGTGGAATTATTTTCACCGTTATATCGTTGGATTCAACATAAATTAAAACCTACCGAACCATGAAAAATTTCTTTTTATTTATCGCAATGCTTGCATGGGTTAACATGACCTTGAGTCAAGTACAACTCTTCGTAAAAAAAGGCAGCTTAACCGTAGGTCAGACCACTCATCAAGCAGGGGCGGTGGTATCCCTAAAGTCCACGGACAAAGTGGTTACATTGGAAAAAACTAAAGCCATTGCGAAAAAACAAGCCCAGTTAATAGAATTGGAGAAAAACAAAACCTATACCTACAAGCAATTGGAAAAAAAACTGGATGGAAAATCTAATTTTACCCAAGCCTTCATCAATGCAGCTACCAGCCAGCAAGTGGCTCAAAAAAGCAATGCAGGAGCAACACACCGGGGAGTGGGCGATGACCCTCTGGCCTTTTATCCTTTGGATAGTGTTCAGGTGTTGAGTGATAGCATTTTATTGGAATTAAGCCCCAACCTTAATTTGAAATCCGACATTACTTTGTATCGACTTGGAGGAACAGATACCTTGAGGTTTTCCCGCGAAAACTATGCGTTTTGGATCAAGGATTTGACGCCGGGAACCTATTTTTGGGAGTACAAGGCGAAGATTGGAACAGCAAACTATACCTTCAAAAACCTATTTTATGTACCTCAAGCTGAGGCTAAACTTGAATACTCCCAACAAATTAGCGAATACCAAAGCCAATTAGCCGTCTTCAGTGAAGACATGCGTGCATTGCTGCTGGAAGAGTTCCTCTTGTTGAACCGCTGGGTGATAGGTTCGCCTTCCAAAGAGTAATCCCCTAATTATCTTTCCCAGTATGAAAAAGTTGCTTTGTTTCTTGTTCATTGTTTCGATTTCGAAGTTCACAGGGCAGCAAATTGAAAAAATTATTGCGCTAGATAGTACGTTACGAGAACATATACGTCACGGTAATGATGAATTGGTGATTTCAACGTCTTTAGCGTATTTAAGTGTTCTGGATCAGGATAAAAGCACAGATACTCTTAACTATCTCATTTTAAATGCGCATCTAGCGACTCGATATAATAACCTCAACTTGTATGAGAAAACGATTTCGATTTATGAAAATTACCGATTATGTTCCAGTTGTAAAAGAATTTCTCATCAGCTTTTTGGCAGTATATTGAGTGCTGCAGTGACTGCATATTCCAATGTAAAAAAGTACGAGTCGGCCTTGGAAGTGAATAGAGAAGTTATTGGGATTTTTAGTACATCGGATGACCTTTTCTCTCGGCGATATGTGTTAAATAACAGAATTGAAGGAGTACGAATTTTGATGTATATGAACCGCTTAAAAGAAGCAGAGCAAGAAGCGGATGAGATTATAAAGGAATGTAAGGGTAACCTAAAATATTTTACGGAGGAACTTGTCAGTGCAATGTTAGCTAAAACAGAAATATTCGACGCTCAATCGAAACTTAATGCATCCATTGAAATTTTATTGAAAATCAATGAGATCATGAAAGAACAAGATATTGATCCGAGCACGATTTTCTTTAGAAAAAGAATTCGAGTTGTATCCGAACTTTCACAACACTTCAAGGATATCTCCGATACAAAAAATCAATTAACGTATGCCTTGTTAGCTATTGAGCTTTTGCATCAAAGTACGATTAATGATTATACAGGCGCTCTAAATTACATGGAGTTATGTGAGGCTTACTTTGATTATGGCGATACCTTAGCGGCAAACAACGCTTTTCAAAAAGCGATTGATTGGAACAGGGAAATTTATGGTGAAAATACGCCCTTTAATATTTTACCATTCTACATATATTCATTGTTGCTATCAAATTCGAATTTTGCACTTTCGGTGAATATAGCAAAACAGGGTATAAGGCTTGTTGAAAATGCTGAAAATTACTTCATAGGCTCCGAGGATTTATATAAAACTATTGCCAATGTGTATGCTCATCCTCATTGGAAGCAGCGTAATTTGGATTCGGCCGTGTTATATGCTAATAAATATCAAACCCATATCCAAAAAAATAGATCTTACACAGAAACGGATCAACTTAATGCCTTAAACTTACATGCACATATCTCGTTTCAGTTCAATAAGATAAAGGAGGCGCTACCTATATTGCTCGAACAAAAATCACTCATTGACAGGGCTTACGGAAGGCAAAATAATTTGTATCGATCGGTATTACATACCTTGGCCTCCACATACAAACAACTGGGCAATTTTATTGAATACGAAAACTATAAATTGGAAATAGCCAAGTGTTGGAGAATGTATTTGAGAGATAATTTTATATCCATTGTTGGAAATGTACAAACCAATCAAATGCTCATAGATGCGATTGAACTTTCGATAATGGAATTATTGATTAATAAGGATAAGTTTAAAAAGGAGGAATCTTTTATTGTGCCTTATGAAAACTTAATGTTATTGAAAAATATTTATTTAAATTCTTTCAAGGGGCTCGAACAATCGTTGGTCAATTCAGCGGAAGACATGCATAAATTAGATCGCTACAAAGCACTTACATCCAGTAATGATGCGACTAATCACGGTATAGAAATTCTAAAGATAGAACAGGAATTGTTGAGTAAATCAAATGAGTTTAAGTCTTTAAACGAGGGGAAAAATATAGATTTTTTGAAAATTAAAGATGCCTTGAAACCGGGCCAATTATTTATCGATTTTACCCGGCTATATGACCCTTATTTTGAGGATTACGTTTATGTAGCGTTGATTATGGATGAAAATAGTCGAATGCCTATTTATCAAGAATGCGGTTTGGAAAAAGAGATTAGGAATATGAACATTACCAAGGATATGTCGGGAATATACCATAAGGTTTGGTCCCACATAGAGAGGTTCATTCCTGCAAATACTAATGAAATAATTGTTTGTCCAACACATGAGTTAGAAAAGGTTCCATTTGCCGCTATATGCAAAGCGCAAAGCAAGCCTAATTTGATGGTTAATGACGAATTGATGCGTGGTGGAAAGAAAGATTCAATGTATGTTGATTATAACTGCGATTATCTTATTGATCGTTATACGATTCGTAACGTTCAATCCGCAAGGTCGCTTCTAGTTAATGGTAAGAATATGCCTAAAAAACCTCGAATCCTTTGTGTTGGAGGGATAGATTTTGATGCCCCAATCCCATCTGAAAACAAGGGGGTGAGTGCAAAGGTAGAATCATCTGAATTGGATTTGGAATTATTAAATTCATTAGAAACTCTTCCAGATTCTATGAGAATTACTAGTTTTATTGAGCTACCAAAGACTGAAGTTGAAATAGATGCTATTTGCGAGTTAACAAAAAAGGAAAAATGGTCTGTGAATTCATTAAAGCAACAAGAGGCGAAGGAATATAACTTGAAAAAAACATTAAATAACGGTTCGTTTGATATGATTCATATTGCCACCCATGGTTTTTCTATTCCATTTATATCGAAAGAGCAATTTGGAGACCCTTTGAGCCGTTGCGGATTGATTTTCACAGGAGCCAATTACAGCTGGGGGAAAAAAGATAATTCTCAAGCTATGCTGAACGCTTTTGGCGATGATGGAATTTTAACAGGCAATGAGGTTTTGAAATTATCCTTGAGTGAAACAGAGTTAGTTGTACTCTCTGCTTGTCAAACCTCCATTGGTTCAGCAAAAGGATTCGAGTCAAGCCAAAGTTTAAGTAGAGTCTTTTTAATGTCAGGGGTTGATTATGTGGTATCTAGCTTGTGGTCCGTTCCTGATAAAGAAACCATGGAGCTTATGACACTTTTCTACTCGGACCTGACTAAAACTTTAAACCCAGTATTATCCTTCGATAAAGCCCAAAAAGAAATGCGCGCCAAATATGCTTCAGCCCCGGAAAAATGGGCGGGATTCGTGTTAGTTATGTAGGGGAATCGTTTAATTTTAATTATATGAAAAATAGGTTAGGTTTTCTGAGGTGGCGGGTACTTGTTATGCTTTTACTTTTTACAGCTATTGGGCAAGCTCAGGTTGTTCCTATTAGGATTGACTCCGAGTCCTTACCCCCGTCCTTTTCCTATGGTTTGCGAAAAACTCGAGGTAATCAATTCATCCCATTTACCTCTTATAAAAATTATTTAAGTGAACTCGATACATCAGATTGTTGTTCTGGATTGGCCGATTGGAGCTACGAGAATTATAACTTAAGCTATGATGAGTTTATTACTATTAAAAAACTTCATGAACCCATGGATTTCAACGATATCAAATACACCTTATTGCATGCTGCAATTTTCTATGAAACCAATCAGGAGCGAATTAAGGCAGGAATAGCTCCGCTTTTATTTCATCAATCCCTTGAAGCCGCTGCGTATGGGCATGCACAGGATATGAAAACCTTTGAGTTTTTCTCCCATACGAGTGTAGTTTTAGGTAAAGAAAACGTTGGAGACAGAGCACGGCTTGCTGGCTTCAATTGGACTCGGGTAGGAGAGAACATTGCAAAAACTTTTGGGATTGCTTATCAAGCAGGAACCCCGGTTTACTCACCTGAGCAAAATGGGGGATATTTTAGCTACGAATACCAAGGGGATCCTATTTTACCACACACCTATATTTCTTTCGCAGAAGCTATCGTGAATCAATGGATGAATTCTCCTGGTCATCGTGCAAACATCTTGAATGTGAATTATGGATACCTCGGGATTGGTGCTGCACATTATCAAAATGATGAGTTTTACATGATGGACAATTTTTACGGTGTTCAGGTGTTTGCAAAATAAGATGAATACGTAACGGTAATAATTAAATGATATATGAAAACTTTAAAATTAATACTTGCCTTGGTTGTTTTGTGTGCATTAACGCGTTCATTCGCCCAGCGTGTTGGAGGAGGTAACATTGATACCCTCCAAGAGCAAATGAAAATAAAGGTAAATTACCCGGTTAGTAGGGGAGTTTCCTCAGTGCCTTCGAACCATTCGTTGCGGATCTTCGCACCTCCCGTTCAAAACCAAGGCTCTACTCCTTCGTGCATTTCATGGGCTACGGCTTATGCAGGAATGACCATTGTTAAGCGAATTGAAAAAGGAACACTCGATGTAAAGCCATTCTCGCCAATGAATTTGTACAACCGCGTTAGGCCTTACGATGGCCTGTACCGTTGCGACCAAGGAAGCGCGTTTAGCACAAATATGGTTTTGGCAAAATCCAAGGGGGTAAAATACAACGAAGAATATCTTGCGAAATGCGAGAATTTATCTACCAACCTAAGCTATACCAACAAACTCTACGATTATGAAGATTTAGCCATTACTTCCTGGAACATTAAATATGCCTTGGCCCGAAATAGACCAGTAATGATCGGAATGAAAATGTACACCGGGGAATATTGGGGCACCATGTCCTACCATGAGACAGGGGTATGGGATGGTACACATACAGGTTCTGTAGAATGGAATCATGGAATGTTGGTGGTAGGGTATGACGATAACAAAGCAGGTGGGGCATTTTTGGTGATGAACAGCTGGGGTACTGATTTTGGAAAAGATGGATAT